>JABLTK010050500.1_pt1 | contig 150336 bp, 147 predicted proteins | sample 7160131 | NCBI WGS metagenome assembly JABLTK01 (sample SAMN14651221, study PRJNA627086) | human gut metagenome | isolation source: feces | host: Homo sapiens | reverse complement strand
GGGATCAGCATGACTCGAATTGTTTTTATCATCTTCTTCACCACCATCATCTATCAGTTCTTTTACAAGTTTTCTTGCTTTATTGGCACGTTTGCCTTGTAATTTACAACTAAATACAGTTATTATCTGAACTAAATCTTCAACAAGTTCTTGTTGCTCTGTCTTTTCAGTATGATCGATGATCTCAATATTACAATCATATAGACTTGCAATATATTCAACTAATTCAAATCCAAATCGTAACAATCTGTCTTTATAAAAACAACCACCTTGTCCACTTTATTTTGAGATATTCGTTTCATAAGTTCTTTTCTATCTAAATTAGGTTTTACATTCATAACTTGATTTAATTGCTCATGCGAATAATATCTATATCCATTACTGGAAGTGTGATGTGGATGAAGTTTCCCCTTTTTATCCCCATTCCTTAATGTTTGAGCCGATACACCTAATATTTTTGAAAATTTATTGATAGAATAATATTTACTCATAAACAAATTCTCCATATAATATTTATAATTTATTATAAGATTATTTTAACAGTTAAACACCTCCATAATAGATGTAATACGTTTTGGACAGTGATTACCAAATTTTGTACTTACAGCATCTCAATAAAAGCTGCCATTCTCGTATTGATCTGTTCAATATCTGCCTGTGAATAATCTGTCTCAACCACTGTGTACGGGATTCCTTTTTTGTCTTTCACTAATTTCTTGATAAGTGCGGTTTCCACATTATATGTATGACACGCCTGAAGAACAAGATCTACGACACCATCTACCTGAAAATCATCGATCAGCTCATCCAAAAGATCCAGACGATTCTTATTTGGAGACATACAAGAACATCCAATGTTTAAATATTTTCTTGCGAGTGCATCATATACATCTGGATTCTCTTCATCTACCATTGCTAACGGTTTCATTCCAGTACAGTTTTCAAAACATACGACAACTCCACCATTATCCTCAATTGCACGAATGACTTTCAAGGCCGCACCGCCAGATGGAGATCCGGTTACAAGGATCCTTGGTTTTTTCCCTATATTTTTTCCTTCTGTATATTCTTTTTCAATTTTATCTGTTACCGCATTGATTCTGTCTTCAAGACCTTCTGTGTTAATGTCAAAACCACTTCCATATACAGTATTGATCACATCTAATCCATTGACTGGTGCAGGATCATTTGCCATTACATATTGAAGACGTCTTAATGCTTTATTGATTCCATTTCTTAATTTGATCTGATGAAGAACTGCCTCATCTGTGATCTTTGTCTCAAATTTATCTTCTAGAACTTTCTTGAAACGAAGTAATTCTTTCTTATATAACTGGATTCCATCTTCTGTCTGACAGTTTGGAAGTTCTACGACATGAACTGGTTTAAAATCAGCAAGCATTTCGTACATTTTTTTCTTTCCATCGCATGTTGTTTCTCCTACAACCAAATCTGAAAAATAGAAGAAAGGACATTTATCTGTTTTGGCAAATCCATAACTTGATTTGATCAATGGACATAGGTTTCTTGGCAGATCTTTTTCTGCATCTGGGATTGTTTCATCTGATACGGAACATAATCCGACAACTGCTGCACCCATGGCATTTGGAATCTCTCTTGGAAGATAAGTACAAAATACACCGACAACAGGTATCTCTTTTTCTTTAACCTCCTTGATCGCGAGAAAAGAATTCTTTCTCTGCTCTGCAAATTCCTCAAAAATCTCTGGTAACTCTTTCTTTAATTCAACCACTGTTTGAATCCTCCTGTAAGTAAAAATTATCGTTTTATTTTGCGGATGCCCAAAACGGCAGCTCCAATTGCTCCTGTGTATTGACATAATGAATCCGTTGCTACTTCTTTTACTCCTAAATGATTGGCTAATGATTGTTTGATCACATCAAATTGTGCTAGTCCACCAGAGAAAAATACTTTTGGATTCGTTGGCGCCAATTTCTGTGCAAATGCAGCGGTTCGCTGACAAATAGATTCTACACAACCAAGAACAATATCACCAGGTGCAATATCCTGTGCCAATAATCCAACGATTTCACTTTCTGCAAATACAGCACACATACTGTTGATCTTCGCAGGTTTGGCATCTTTTACAAAAGTGTCGATTCTTCCAATCTCACTTTCGACTCGTTTCATCGTCATCTCAAGGAAACGTCCAGTTCCAGCAGCACATTTATCATTCATTAAAAAATCTGTAACACATCCAAGATTATCAATGGTGATCACTTTGCTATCCTGCCCACCAATATCAATGATCGTGTCACAATCTGGATTCATAAAAAATGCTCCAGCTGCATGGCAAGTAATCTCCGTGATCTTGAAATCTGCCTGATCTAACAGATTCCTTCCATATCCAGTTGTTACAATAACATCTATTTCTTTGTGTTGTTTTTTTATCTCTCTGTAAAGAAATTCTAGAGATTTCCTTGGACTGATCGATGTTGGGATCATCTTTGTATCTATTATCTTCGTATCTTCTAACAAAACGGCTTTTGTCATAGACGAACCAGAATCTAATCCTAAACTTATCACTGTACATTGACTCCTTTTGGAAAGTTTTTCGGGTAAATTTTATCATGAAAATGGTGTGGTTGCAATGTAAAAAAACATGCTTAAAAAAAAGAACTATACATTTTCATTCAAATCCTTTATAATAGTATGCTGTGAAAAATAGCAGTATAAAACTGCTCATCATGCATTAAAAAAAAGGAGACGAAAGAAAAATGAATCAAGAGAAAAACAAAGGTGCGGAATACGACTTTTACGGGAAACTTCCGCTGCAAAAAGCGATTCTCCTTGGTCTGCAGCATGTATTCGCTATGTTCGTAGGTAACCTTACTCCAGTCCTTATCATTACAGGGGCTTGTGGTATTGCTTCTGGAACCGAATTTGCAGACGTTCAGATTGCGCTTTTACAAAATGCAATGTTAATTGCCGGAATTGTTACACTGATCCAGTTGTACGCGATCGGACCGATCGGTGGAAAAGTTCCAATCATCATGGGAACGAGTTCAGGATTTATCGGTGTCTGCAGCAGTGTTGCATCTGTTATGGGTGGTGGAATCCTTGGATATGGTGCGATCATGGGTGCTTCCATTATCGGTGGGTTATTTGAATCTGTATTAGGATTTATGTTAAAACCACTTCGAAGATTTTTCCCAGCTGTCGTAACTGGTACGGTTGTACTTTCCATCGGATTATCACTGATCGGTGTTGGTGTGAATTCTTTTGGTGGAGGAAATTCTGCTAATGATTTCGGTTCAATCGAGAACTTGTTACTTGGAACAATTGTTCTTGTGATCATCATTGCATTAAAACATGGAACGAAAGGTATCACAAGTGCTTCTTCTGTACTGATCGGAATTATCGCAGGATACATTATCGCAGGAATCATGGGTGTTGTACTTCCTACAACCGCTGTCAATGCAGATGGTGTAGAGTATACAAAAGCATGGGTGTTAAACTGGGATAAAGTTGCTCAGGCTGGATGGTTTGCCATTCCAAAATTTATGCCTGTAAAAATCATTTTTGATGCAAGAGCGATCGTCCCTGTACTTATCATGTTTATCGTAACTGCTGTAGAAACAGTCGGAGATATTTCCGGAGTTATCGAAGGTGGTATGGATCGTGAAGCTACAGATTCTGAGCTTTCTGGTGGTGTTGTCTGTGATGGTATCGGATCTACGATCGCAGCATTCTTTGGTGTTTTACCAAATACATCATTCAGCCAGAATGTTGGTCTTGTTACTATGACAAAGATCGTAAACCGTTTTGCACTTGCAACAGGAGCAATCTTCTTAATCCTGTGTGGATTATTTCCAAAACTTGCTGCATTGATCTCTATCATGCCACAGAGCGTATTAGGTGGAGCAGCTGTTATGATGTTCTCTTCTATCGTAATCAGTGGTATTCAGCTGATCACAAAAGAACCATTAACAATGAGAAATATTACTGTCGTATCTGTAGCTCTCGGACTTGGATATGGAATCGGTGCAAACAGCACAGTTCTTTCTGGACTACCTGAAGGAATTCAGTTGATCTTCGGAGGATCTGGTATTGTACCTGCGGCACTTGTTGCAATTATTTTAAATATTGCATTGCCAAAAGAAGATTAAATAAACTAATAAAAACAGCACTGCATTGGGAATTTTATTCCTGTACAGTGCTGTTTTTCTATATGCTTTCCTGCGTCTATTATCAGCTCATAACACCAATTTCATCCGGTACGATCACATCAGCTTCTGTGCATGCAAGGATATCTTCTACACTATATCCTTCTGCAAGTTCCCTTAACACGAGACCATCTTTTGTAACTTCAAAATAGCAGCGTTCTGTTACGATATCTGTTACACAATGAACTCCTGTCAAAGGAAGTGTACATTTCTTTAATATCTTAGACTTTCCACTCTTTTCACAATGGTCTGTTGCTACGATGATCTTCTTCACTCCGGCACACAGATCCATGGCACCACCCATTCCTGGCACCATCTTCCCTGGAATCGTCCAGTTAGCGATATTGCCTTCTTGGTCTACCTGAAGTGTACCAAGAACTGCTGCATCAATATGTCCGCCACGTATAAATGCAAAAGACATCTCATGATCATACACGCTTCCACCTTTGATCACAGATGCAGGCTGTCCGCCGGCATCAATAACATCAATATCTGCTTTATCCCAGCTTGGGGTTGGTCCACTTCCGACGGTTCCGATCTCTGCTTCCAGCCACAGATCCACACCTTCTGGGAGATAATTTACACACATCAGCGGAACTCCGATACCAAGATTTACAAAATCTCCATCTTTAAAAAACTTTGCACATCGTGATGCGATCAGCTTTCTTCCTGTCAATCCTGCCATATCACTGACCTCCTTCCGCTTTTGCTTTGGCTCGCTGCCACATTGGACACATTGGTCGTTTCTCACCGGTTCTTTCATAGATCATATCAATCACAGGTGCTGGAACATCGATCTCTTCTGGTCCTAGTTCACCCACTTCCACGATCTCTTCGACTTCAACGATCACCGTATCAGCAGCCATAGCCATCGTACTGTTTGTTGCTCTGGAATTCATTCGGAATGAAATATTACCTGCAGTATCTGCTTTCGTTGCTTTGATCAAAGCAACATCTGCACGTAATGGTAATTCCAGAAGATATTCTTTGCCATCGATCGTTAGTTTTTGTTTACCTTCTTCTACTTCTGTACCAAGTCCTGTTGGTGTCAGACAGCCACCTAAGCCTGCTCCACCACAACGGATTCTTTCTGCAAAGGTTCCTTGCGGACTAAATTCTATCGCAAGTTCTCCTGCAAACATCTGATCCTTGGCGATCGGGTTCAATCCAATATGTGTTGTGATCAAACTCTTAACTCTGTGATCTTTGATCAGCTTTCCGACTCCTTGATCCGCCATTCCAGCAGATACAGCGATCGCATCAATGTCTTTGATTCCTTTTTCTAACATTCCATCAATGATCTCATCTGCTGCAAATTCTCCATGCCAGTCTCCAAACATGATCGTCTGTCCATCATGAATTCTTGAGAGCGCTTCCTCTCTTGTTACAACTTTTGACTTCAAAGGCGTGACCTCCCTTCTATGTTCATGGTTTGATCCTGGCTTTATTCTCCTTTGAATTCAGCCTTTCTCTTCTCCATAAAAGCTTTGACTCCTTCTATAAAATCAGAAGATGCCGCACATTCACGCTGTGTCGGAATCTCACATTCATCCAGGTATTTCTTATAATCAGCAAGCCCTGCCTGATAAATCTGTTTCTTGATATTCTTATAAGAAAGTAATGGTCCACTAGCAAATTTCTTAGCAAGTTTCATAACGGTATCATCTAATTCCTCCGCTGGAACTACATCATATACCATTCCGGCATCTTTTGCTTCCTGTGCTTTCATTGGTCTTCCTGTAACACACAGTTCCATTGCTTTTTGAATTCCAAGACTCTTAACAAACAGGTACGTTCCACCGGTATCTGGAACTAGTCCAAGATTCACAAATGCCATAATAAACTTCGCATTGTCTGCGCATACAACAAAGTCCCCTGAAAATGCAAGACTTACTCCTGCACCTGCTGCCGCTCCACTTACACTTGAGATCACAAGCTTACTCATACGCTTCAGACCATCGGTTACATTGCCAACTTTACTGATCAGAGAATCCATATTCACTTCTCCACCTTGTTGGATCAGGTTATAGAAGTATCCAATGTCTCCTCCTGCTGAAAATGCCTTTGGCATTCCTTTTAAAACAACAACTTTTACATTCGGGTCATTCTCACAAGTATCTACTACGTACATCAACTCGTCTGCCATCTGATCATCAATTGCATTAAGATTCTTCATATAGTTCATTGTGATGATACCAACTCCATCTTCTACAACGAACTGCAATTTCTCTAGCTTCATAGGCATATCCTCCTTTAAGTTGTTTTGATAACTATATTGTATCATTTTTTGTACAATTTGTGAAGCTTTTCGACAAAATTAAGGGGTTGACGAATCTCATTTTCTATAGTATCTTATAGCCATAAGGTCATATAACTGACGGAGCACGTGGAATTAACCACATGGAAGTATGATCATTAATCGCCGACCGTCTGGGCAATCTGTCTGGACGTGCGGCGTTTTTTTATTCTATTTTTACAACGCTTCATCGTTCAGATATTGATCCTGTTAACTTTTTACGTACTTGTCCTAAGTACGTATCATCCATAAGGAGGAATACTATGACAGTTGGTCATGTCCATTCCATCGAATCGATGGGTCTGGTTGATGGACCAGGGATACGAACCGTTATCTTTTTACAAGGATGTGCTCTAAGATGTCGTTTCTGCCATAACCCTGATACTTGGGAATTATCTGGCGGGACCGAATACACACCGGAAGAACTTGTTGCAAAGATCCGACGATTTAAACCTTATTTTAAAGAAGATGGTGGTGTTACCTTTTCTGGTGGAGAACCTTTATTACAACCTGATTTTTTAAAAGAGACTTTAAAACTATGCAAGAATGAAGGCATTCACACTTGCATCGACACTGCAGGTTATGGACTTTCTGATTATGATGAGATTTTAAACCATACAGATCTTGTTCTTCTTGATCTGAAACACATCCATAAAACGGATTATGAAAAAATGACAGGAAGATCAATGGATCGTTTTGAAGAATTTTTGAATGCTTTAAAAAAACATCAGACTAAGATATGGATTCGCCATGTCGTTGTTCCAGGAATTACTGACAGCGAAGATCATATGGTTCAATTAAAAGCTTATATTCAAAAGATTCCTAATGTAGAGAAAGTTGAGCTGCTTCCCTATCATTTACTTGGTACCAACAAATATAAAGTTATGGATATTCCTTATTCTTTAGAAGGTGTACCTGCCATGGATAAAAAGAAAACAGAGATGTTACAACAAACCTATTTTGATCATGTTTATTTTATGGAGGAAAAATCATGTTAAACGAATGGAATGGATTCAACGATGGTGTCTGGACAAAAGAAATCAATGTAAGAAATTTTATACAGAAAAACTACACTCTCTATGAAGGAGATGACTCTTTCTTAGCTGATGTATCTCAGAAAACAAAAAAAGTCTGGAATAAATGTGAAGAACTGCTTGCTGAAGAATTGAAAAAAGGAGGCGTTTTAGATGTTGAGACAGATATCATTTCTGGTATCACGAACTTCGCACCTGGATATATTGATAAAGAAAATGAGGTGATCGTTGGACTTCAGACAGATGCACCCCTAAAACGTATTGTCAATTTATATGGCGGTAAACGTATGGCGCACCAGTCACTGGAACAATATGGTTATAAACTAAATGAAGAGATCGACCGCCATTTTAATGAATACAGAAAAACACACAATGAAGGGGTTTTTGATGCCTATCCAAAACGTACCCGTCTTGCAAGAACTGCTGGACTTCTAACAGGACTTCCTGATGCTTATGGACGTGGACGTATTATTGGAGACTACCGTCGTGTTGCTCTTTATGGAATCGACCACTTGATCGAAGAAAAACAAAAAGATCTAGACTTTGAAGATGGACCTATGACAGAAGACCGCATTCGTCTGCGTGAAGAAATTTCTGAGCAGATCCGTGCCCTTTCTAAAATGAAAGAAATGGCTGCATCTTATGGTGTTGATATTTCAAAACCTGCAAAAAATGCGAAAGAAGCTGTTCAGGCGGTTTATATGGGATATCTTGCGGGAACAAAAGAAAATAATGGAGCTGCAACTTCCCTTGGACGTACTTCTACATTCCTTGATATTTATATTGAACGAGATCTTAAAAATGGAGTGATCACAGAAACAGAAGCTCAGGAATTGATCGATCAATTTATCATCAAACTTCGTCTGACAAGACATTTAAGAACTCCTGAATATGACGAACTATTTGGTGGAGATCCTACGTGGATCACGGAGTCTATCGGTGGAGTTGGTATTAATGGAAAACCTCTGGTTACTAAGAACTCTTTCCGTTATCTTCATACTTTATATAACATTGGAACTGCTCCAGAGCCTAACTTAACTGTTTTATGGTCTGAAAAACTGCCAGACAACTTTAAACATTTTTGCTCTAAAGTTTCTATTGATACGGATTCTATCCAATATGAAAATGATGATGTTATGCGCCCAGTCTATGGGGATGATTATGCGATCGCTTGTTGTGTATCTGCAATGAAGGTTGGAAAACAGACACAGCTGTTCGGAGCCCGCTGCAATCTGGCAAAATCACTGCTTTATGCGATCAATGGAGGAATTGACGAGAAAAAAGGAATCCAGGTTGTTCCTGGAATCGAACCGATCACAGATGACGTTCTTGATTTTGACAAAGTATGGGAAAACTATAAGAAAGTTATGACTTATGTTGCTGAATTATATGTTGATACAGTAAATATCATTCATTTTATGCATGATAAATACGCATATGAAGCCAGCCAGTTTGCTCTTCATGATACAAACTTAGAGCGAATCGCAGCTTATGGAATTGCTGGTCTGTCTATTGCCGCAGACTCTCTATCAGCGATCAAATATGCAACTGTAAAACCAATCCGCAATGAAAATGGTGTAGCAATTGACTTTGAAACCATTGGGGATTTCCCGAAGTATGGAAATGATGACGACCGCGCAGATGATCTTGCAGTTAACACAGTAACATTCTTCTCTGACGAACTAAAGAAACATCCAATTTATAGAAATGCGATCCATACTTTATCTGCTTTAACGATCACATCCAATGTTATGTATGGTAAGAAAACCGGATCCACACCAGATGGAAGAAAACTCGGAGAACCTTTAGCTCCAGGTGCAAACCCAATGCATGGACGAGACGAAAATGGTGCTCTTGCATCCTTAAACTCTGTCGCTAAAATTCCATATCGCGATGTATGTCAGGATGGTGTATCCAATACCTTTTCCATCGTACCAGATGCTCTTGGAAAAGATCAGGAACAACGAGTACAAAACCTTACAACAATCTTAGACGGATACTTTGTTCAAGGTGCACATCATTTGAATGTAAATGTTATGCATAGAGAAACTTTGATCGATGCTATGGAACATCCAGAAAAATATCCAACACTTACGATTCGTGTTTCTGGATATGCCGTGAACTTTAATCGATTATCACGCGAACAGCAGGAAGAAGTGATTCGTCGTACATTCCATCAGAGTATGTAGCTTTTTATGAAACAGCAATGGTGCCTGATTCTTATTTGAATCAGGCACCATTGCTATTCTTCAAACATTTCTCCCTCTATATTACTTATTTGTTCAATAGGGATGATCGTCTGATCTGTCATAACAACTGTGTGTTTATATTTATCAATTTTCTTTACACAACCAGAACAGGTAATATATGCTCCCCCATCTTTCTTAGCATCTGGTACAAAATACGTGATTTCAACCATTTGTTGTGTACCGATCGTTTCAGCGATCAGATATAACTTTTTATTTAATTCTGCTATAACTTCTTCACTCAACACCTGTTTTGCATCTGTTTGTCTTACAGTTTCTTTAATAGCTGCTTCGTGTCCGGTAAGTGCCGCAAAAGGCGAAAACTGTGCTGCCCTGGCATAAAGTGACATACGAGGGTGCTTCTTTGAAGTTGGATGCGGCAGATTGATAATATCATCGTATTTATGATTGTACTGATCCTTCATAATCTTCCTCCATTGACACTGAATACTTACTTTCTATGCTTTATGTCCGCCGATCTGCTCATTACGGTCTTTTGCTGTTGCTCCCTCCTGAAGGTTCATTCCTTTCAAGATAGCGTTCTTCCCAAACTTCTTTTTGATTGTGAGCATTGTCTGTTGCATCCGTTTCTCACGCTCTAAAACAGCCTCTTCTTCGGCTTGTTCCTGTTCCTTTACCGTATAATCTGTAAAAAGATCAAGCTGCTCATACGTTTCTTCTTCCTTTGAAAAACTTTCATCCACGAGCTTGTTCGCTGTGATATTGATTCTTCTGATCAGCAGATTTTTATCCACGATCCGATCATATAATTCCATCACTGCATCTGTGATCAGCATAGTAGATGATGTCTTCCTTTTTAGGTTTGTTGTTCCATGAGCGTGTTTTGGAACTTTCCTTCCATATCGGTCGATCGTAACAGATCCCTTGTACTTCCTATATCTATCTGGATCCGTTAGATTTTCTATATCATAACCTACGGTCAATACGATCTGGTCAGTAACAAGTCTCTTATCTACCAGATCAAGTGTCATAAGATCAGTCATTTCTTTTACAACTAACTTTGCCTTATCAAAGTCATATGGGCAGTGAAGTACTTGCCCGGAGCATACACTGTTGGTTTCCGGTTTGTACGCTTTGACTTGCTCCATCGTACAAGGCTCATAGCCCCAGGCATGATCGATCAGCAGTTCCGCATTGATCCCAAACATCTTATAAAGCAGTTCTTCATTATGGAATTCATTTGGCTTTCCGACGGAACATCTTGCAACATCTCCCATTGAGAAAAGACCGTGTTCTTCCAACTTCTTCGCATAGCCTTTGCCTACTCTCCAGAAATCCGTAAGCGGTCTGTGATTCCATAGTTTCCTACGGTAAGACATTTCGTCTAATTCGGCGATCCTTACGCCATCCTTATCCGGTTTAATATGCTTTGCTACGATATCCATCGCAATCTTGCACAGATACATATTCGTTCCGATTCCGGCGGTTGCTGTAATTCCCGTTGTTTTTAAAACGTCTCGTATCATAGTCATGGCAAGTTCCCTTGCAGTCATCTGATAAGTATTCAGATAATCTGTTGCATCTATAAATACTTCATCAATTGAGTACGGAAAAATATCTTCTGGAGCAATATATTTCAGATAGATATTATAAATCTTGGCACTATATTCCAAATAGTATTCCATACGTGGTGGTGCAACAATATAATCAACCTTCAATGCCGGATCCGCATTTAATTCTGTGTTATCATCCGACGAACCTGTAAATGTTCTGTTTAAAGCTTTCCACCTGCGGGTATTATTGACTTCTTTAATCTTTTGCACGACTTCAAACAAACGTGGTCTGCCTGGTATTCCATAGCTTTTCAGCGATGGAGATACCGCAAGGCAGATCGTCTTCTCCGTCCGGCTTTGATCTGCAACCACAAGATTTGTCGTTAAAGGATCGCGATTTCGCTCCTTACATTCCACAGATGCATAGAATGATTTGAGGTCGATCGCAATATAAGCCTTTGTCTTTGTCATCGTTCTATGCTCCTCTATTTGCATAATGAATCAACCATCATAGCGAACCACATCATACAAAACATAAATAAAAAACACAATAGTACAGAACCACACCCAACATTTGATTTCCCATCATCGGATGATTCCTTCTTCCCTTGGCTATGCTTCGATGCATCATCTTCTTTTAATTTGTTATAAAGATAATATTCTCTGGCATTGTCTTTCCAATCTTTCTTCCCATTTCGATCATAATCAAAAAAGGCCATATTGATCACTCCCCATTCCTTAGCCTATTCATATTTTTCTCTATTTACTAGAGCTTGGAAAATATGGGCTTAATACTCCAGCTACATTACTGATCGGCATTGTTTGCAGCCATACTTTCCCAGGACCTGTAAGTATTGTGTTAAACACTCCTTCTCCACCAAACAACATATTCTTTACACCCGGAACACTTTTGATCTCCATCGTACAACTTGCTGTCATCGCGGCCAAATGTCCAGTATCTACAACAATCTGCTCTCCAGCCTCTAATTCATATTCCACAACATGACCATCAAATTCTGCAAACATGATACCATGGCCAGATGCTTTCTGCATAATAAAACCTTCTCCGCCAAATAATCCAGCTCCGATCTTTTTATTAAAGAATGCAGATAACTCAACTCCATTCTCACCGGCAAGATAAGCACTTTTTTGTAATATCATTTCCTGTCCAGGTGCAATTTCAAATGCCTTGATGGATCCCGGGAAGCATGAAGCAAAGGCGATCATCCCTTCTCCGCCTTGTGCTGTATAAACATTCTGGAACATCTTTTCTCCTGAAAACGCTCTTCCAAAGATCTTTCCTATTCCCCCATTCGAAGTTGTTTCCATTTTCATATTTGGAGACATCCAAGACATTCCTCCACCTTCTGTAACCATTTTTTCTCCAGATTCCAGATAACAGATAACTACTGGAAGTGTTTCACCTAAAATTTCATATCTCATAATGTTTTCCTCCTTACTCAACATTTGATTTGTTATTCTTCTTTGCATTTACAATATAAATTCCAACACATACAAGTGCGAGTGCAATCAGACTTCCGATATTAAATGCCTGTTTGATTTCTCCCAATACCAATGCCGACAAGATTACACTGCATAATGGATTCACAAATCCGAAGATTGCTACCTTTGACACGTCATTATATGCAAGTAATACAGACCAAAGTGTATAGGCAACTGCAGATACCAATGCAAGATACAACACGACCGTAATTCCACCAACTGTTACATGATCTAAATGTCCACCCATTGCGTTTCCGATTAAAAATAATACAATTCCACCAATAAAAAACTGAGTTCCACTTAATATAACTGGTGATACTTTTTTTGAATAGTAATTGATCAATATCGTGGATGTTGCATAGGCTAACTGTGAAATCAAAACGAATCCTTCTCCCATCATCGTAAAGCCGAAATCCAAAGAATTTCCAAGAAGATTGATCACGACAACTCCTGCAAATCCTAAGATGCATCCTGTTAATTTTCTTCCCGTTAGTTTTTCATTTCGTACGATCAAACATGACATTAGGATTGCGATAAAATTTCCTAAACCTGTAATGATTCCACCTTTCACTCCAGATGTATGTGCCACGCCGATATAAAAGAAAAAATACTGTCCAACAGTCTGAGCAAGGCAGACAGGAACTGCATATTTTAGAATCTTTCCATCGGGCAGTGTCACTTTCTTTTCCCGTATAGAAGCAAAAATCAAGACGAAAAGTCCTGCCAACGCAAATCTTATTCCTGCAAATACGATCTGACTGGCTGTGTTTGTCGTATCTACTTGTAACAGTCGATATCCTGTCTTGATCATTGGAATGGCACTTCCCCATAGAATACAGCATAAACTTGCCAGTGCTGCTACAACCCAGGTCTTTGTTAATGTATGATGCTCTGTCTTCATTATCTTTTTATATGTCCTCTCTTGTATAGTACTTTATTTGTATTAATTCTATCATATTTTCATATCTTATCCAATCCATACATCATTGATATTTTTGTAATGATAACAAAAGACTCAGAAGTCCACGGCTCCTGAGTCCTTTAAAATTATCATATAGCTATTGCATTACTGCATTCCGTTTGCTGTCTTATATTTATACAGCATTTCAGCATGATTCTGTTCTTCTACCTGAATGTCAGCCATCAACTTTCTAAGATCACTATCCCCAAACATAAATACATTTGTATTATATTCTCCGGAAACCAATTTCTCTGTTCCAATTGCATCAGTTGCAAGAAATGCATCATGCATCTTATCTTCGGACTGGCTCGCTGCTGTATAGATTGCTCTTGGTTCATAATTTCTTCCATCACTGTCATTGCAATCACTTGATGGTACTGTTCCATCTAAGACCTGTGTGAGTGAATCGTAATGTGTCTGCTCTTTTTTGTGTAACTGTTCAAAAAGATTTTTAAGTTCTGGATCGATCGCCTGCTGTGCATATTTTTGATACTTTTCTATGCAGCTTTTCTCCTGTGTTCTTAGGTTTTCAATTGCTGTTCTTTCTGTCTCTTTTAATACCATGATATGAGTTCCTTTCTACTTTGGAAATTTTTATGATGGTATTATCTGCTGTTTGATGCATTTCTATGCAACGAATGGCGAAAATTTAACATTCAATTACATTGAAATTCCATCGTACCATCCGTCTGTAATTCTGCTTGATCGGATAAGTAAAATTCCAAAGTCATAATATTTTTTTCATTCAATTCCAGTTTTTTCACTTGATACTTTACCATTTCACTCACAGAAAATTTACCATCTTCTTTATAGATCGTTGTCAAAATTCCTTCTGTCTTTCCGTTGTTGCTTTGTAATCGGATATTTGCAAATCCTCCGGAACTATTTTGCTGTAACAATGTTATCGTTGTTGGTTTTCCAGCTTTTGTTTTTTCATAAAATGTTTTCAATTTCTCACCATGACTTGTCTTGGATGGTTTGAATTTTACTGGTGCATTTTTTGTACTATGTTTTTCTTCCCCAATCTGGGCAACAGGATAACCTTTGGATGTTAATGTATCATATAATGTTTGTAAGTCTTTTTTTGTAACTTTATTCTCATTGATTTTTATGTTTTGACAAATGTCTGAAATTTGCTTAACTTCTTTTTGTGCCTGAGCTTTTTCTCGCTTTGTTATCACCAATGGTTCCCACTTTTTTGTCTTATGATCTGTTTGTTTTGTTGTTTCTTTTATATTTGATGATCTACATGCTGTAAGTGTTATGACACTTGCGAGTAACAAAATAGCTAGCATTAATTTACTACATATATTCTTCTGATATTTTCTTTGCTTTTTTGACCACATATTCTTCTGCCCTTTTAAAATTCTTATGAATAATCCCATATTTCATACCCCTGTCGACGTGCGGAATCATATACAGGTATCATATTCTTTTCAAGTATATTATAAAACATCTCTTTTGAATTACCTTTTCGATATAATTCCTGTCCTGCCCAAATAGAATGAAGATTATCCTTATAACAGCCTTTAAATCTGTTATAGATTCCCATATCATCATAAATCATTTGATACATCAGATATTGATTTTGTGCAAAATTCTGAAAAAACGGATTCCATTTTGGTAATCGATTACTCTTGGATGAATTTAGTGATGCATCCATCGGCATCAGATTCCAAAGTTCATCATTCATAACAAATGACCATGGAATAAAATGATCAATATCGTATTTTTTCTTCTTCACAGGTTGTCCAGTAAAGACGTCTCTGATTTCTTGAACTTCCATGATATCTTGCCAGAGATCTCTTACTTTTTTGAGTTTTCGTACCTTTTCTTCTGTTGGGGTTAATTTATATACCAGACCGGGAACTTCTGGATTATTGTTCTGCAGCCATTTTACCTTCTCGTATTGAATCCAGCCTAGAATATTGACTGTATGATCCTGAATCATCTTGATCCAGTCTTGTTGGAAGTATACTTCTTTTTTTAACTTGCTGCTTGTTCCTAATATGTATGGAAGAGTTAAGACTTCTTTATTAAATTTCTGAATATACGCTGTCATGCGATTTGCACTATTCCAATTTACTTTTTCATTACTCCTCGTAAAAAAGCCTGCTAATGCTCGGTATGGAACCATATGAGTCAGCTGTTCTTTCGTCGTTTTTAATTCCTTGTTATACTGCTTGATCGCATTTTTAATCTCTACTTTCGAAGCATTCGCTGATAATTCACTAAGCTCTGTTAGCAAAAGAACTGCTCTCTCCAATCCATCCTTGATCTGCCCGTCCAGTGGCATTCCACTTAAGTGAATATGGAACTCTCTTACAGAATACCATGCATTTGTGATCATCTCATCTATGATCTCATCAAATGTCGATTCTGTTTTTCCCTCAGAGATTAACTGTATGATCGCTTCCAGCCAATAAAATTTATAGCAATAGGATGGACTTTTCATCATTTTAGAAAATCCATCGATATTTAGATTGTTATAATATTTTGGCTCAATTTCTAAGATATTTTTCCCTTGCAAATCAGGATATTCAACCATCGTTCATCACCTCGTCCTTCTCTGACATCTCCTGTTGTCCATATTTCTTTGATCTGTAATTGAGGGATCTGCAAGATAAATTCTTTCGATGAATCTTCTGTAAAATCCGTAAAATAACGCCCATTTCTCTCTCCCTCGAATTCGCCGTATTTAAATGATGTATAAATGATTCCATTTTCTTTTAATGCTTGGTTCATCTTATGGAATACACGAAAAAGATCATTTTTTGATAAATGAAGAATTGATGCACATGCCCAGATTCCATCATAAATATTCTGGTCATTTAATTCTTCAAACAACATTTGTTTTACTTTGATTCCTGTATATTTTGAGGCTTCCTTACAAATCTCTTCGGATCCGTCAATCGCCGTTACGTTATAGTTTCGCTTTATAAAATATTTTGTATCGCGTCCGGAACCGCACCCGAAATCTAAGATGGATGCGCCCGATGGAAGATAAGATAAAAATTTATTTTGTATGTTTGTAAAGTCTACGGATCTTGTTGTTTGTATGAATGATTTTGTGTATTTGTTGTAATAGTTTATGGTTTTGTTGTTCATTGGAATCCTCTCCAAACTACTTATATATTATATTGATTTGCCCATTTCATAAGCACGTTCTAATAAGTCCTCTTGTTCTTTCACAAGCCCTGCATCCATAACATTTGTTGCGTATATTCTTCCTTTTACTTTTGAATCATCCAAATGCTCGACAAATCCGTCCAAATCCCCTAAGGATCTTTTTATAATGTCTTCTCCTAATCCTGCAGAAATAATATAATAAACATCTTTGTGTCCTAAATTCTGCCAAATTGGATATGTACGATCAATGAATGTTTTCATCTGGGCTGAAATTCCATAAAAATAAACTGGTGTTGCCAAAACTAATACATCTGCCTGTTGATATTCTTTTAAAATATCTCCCATATCATCTCGTTGAACACAAAATCCTCCATTTTTCATACATGCATCACAAGCTATGCAAAAATTAATTTTTTTGTCTGACAGGCGAATCATCTTGACTTGATGACCTGTACTTTTGGCGCCTTCTGCAAATTTATAACATAAAATCTGAGAATTACCCTTTCTTCTTGGACTTGCTGATAAGATTAATACTTTTTTAAATTCTTCTTTTTTCATTTGTACTTTCCTCAATTGATCAATTCTGCTTTTTCCAAACATCCGGTTGATATTAAATGTAACAACTCCTACCGTCTGTTTCCTTAATTCTGGATTTCTTAATGTCTGCAAGACTTAAGTACATTCTAATAACCATTTGACAGCTTTCGCTAATCTCTTTTGGGCATCAGCAAAATGTCCGCCGCTGTTAAATTCTAATGTTGTATGCTTTACCTTAGGATCATTGCGCAAAATTCGTTCCTGTGTTCTAGTTCGATCTCCAACTCTTGCCATGACCGGATTCTTTGTTTTTTCTTCTTTTCCTCCAAGGCTTAAGTAGATATTGCTTTCATGCTTTATTTGATGATGCAACACATATTCATCCCATTGTTCGAACCATAAAGAACCGGAGCAGCTTGCAATTGCCGAGAAGATATCCGTTTCATATGCTGTCCATAGAGCAAACAATCCTGCAAGGGAATATCCGATCAGATAAATTTCTCTGTCTACTCCGTAATCTGCTTTTAATTCTGGAATCAAATCATTCATTAACCATTGTAAAGTCTTTGGACCATTTCCTTTAAACTCTTCATCCCCAAAGGCAGCAGGTGACTTCCATGGAGAAAAATCACCATTCCAATCTTTTACCTGAAATGCACAGAAAAGAAAATCCTGATCATTGACTGTCTCCATCAGACAATCCCACATATGTGCTATTTCATTTCCACGATGAGGATACATTCCCCATAAAATGATCGGACCGCCGGAACCATTTTGCTCTATATAACATGTTTTCTGTCTTATCTGTAATTTCTGCATAAATACATTCATCTCCATAAGTTTTTCTGTTTTTAATGGATTTATTTTCATGAATTTTGTCTTATTCCCTAGTTGTAGAATCTTCCAGTTCTTCTAACGCGTCCATATAATTATCCATCCATTCCATCTGCCATTGTCTGGGATCTGTTTCTGATATCTGGCTTAACGGATCGATTTCGTCAAACATTCCAAGATTCTCTGCCATATCTAGCGGAAACAAAGTTTCATCTGGACCGATTATTACCTGATCTCCAATCCCTAGATTCCTGTCATAAGCTGTTAATTCTTCCATTGAAATCTCTTCTGGTTCATCCATAGAATCTTCTTTTACATAAAAAGTTAACATTGGAATTTCTGCTTCTTCTGCTTCTATTTTTATGATCGTATAAATTGGTATTTCATTCATTGTTTGTAATTCAATCATATCACAATCCCCTTGCAATGATCAATTTCATGCTGTATGATCTGTGCTGTCCATCCAGAATATTTTCCATGCTGTTTTTTAAAATCCTGGTCCAGATAATCTACTTCTATCTCCTTATATCTCTTACAAGGTCTCACTCCATCCAAAGATAAACATCCTTCTTCTGTCTCAAATACGCCTGATTTCTTTGTGATCTTTGGATTGATCATTGCAAATTGAAATGGCCCAACAGCTACTACGATAATGTTCTTTTTAACGCCAATCATATTTGCTGCCATTCCAACACAATGATTCAGATTAGCTCTTAGTGTGTCTAACAGATCAACTACTACCTGTTGATCTGCTTTTGTTGCATCTGTTGATTTCTGTGCTAGAAACAATGGATCTTTCATTATATCTTTTATCATTTCATTTTAACTCCTTTATTTCCTTTAAAAATTCTTCTGTAGAAATATATAAATTTTCTAATATTGGTATCAAATATTTAGATGGCCTGAGTCTGTCTACTGCCCAATCTCAAAAATCATAATGCGTTCTCTCTCACTATTTCCACCAAACAAATCGGAACAATCAATTTCATCGGTAAACATCATCTCATCCACCGTCATCAGATATGTAAGATTTTCTCAAAATCTCTACGGAAAATGGATTAAAAAAATAGATGCGGTCTATCTGTTCTGGGAGTTGAAATTCTTCTGCATTCGCTAATGAAAATGATACCCTCTCTTTCGATACGGCTTCTTTCTTATTTTCCATTACTTTCTCATAAATGCGTTCGTCATATTCAACTCCGAGGCAACGGCATCTTGTCTGGTAGGATAAGAAAAAGTCTACCCTTCCTTTACCACAGCCATAATCTAAGAGCATATTGTTCTTCCTTATAAGTCCTGTATTTGCTAATCGTTGCAGTACAGAATATGGAGTTGGTTCGTATGGATAGCGGTATTGATCGGATTGAGAGTCGTCTCTGCCCATGGTTTTGATGTGCAATAGTTTGTCCCATTTGTTGTCTTGTGTATCGTTCATAAATTGATATTCCTGCCTTCCTGTTTCAATTATTGCAGCAATCTAAAAGACTCAGAAGTCCATGGTCCCTGAGTCTTTTAGAAAATACATTTTTAAATCCAATTGCAGTCTCCACCCGTGATAGCAAGGCTTAGTAAAGCATCCATCTTTTTGACTTCTTCTTCACCCTCGATTTTCTGAAGTAACTGCGCAGTATCTAAAATATCTTCCATACTTTCATCTGGTCCAATCTCGTAGTCAATCTCTGCCTCACAGTCTGGACATGGAATCTTCTCCATCGTCTGTAATGAGAGAAATCTATTCCCACATTTTTTGCATTCATAATATCCGCATTTTTTTGTTCCATCTGGTACATAATACATTGTTCCTATCTCCTTTTTTGCTTTATTATCACATATTATACATCTAATCTGGTCTGTTGTCTTAGTTTTTTTGTGAGATCACAAGCCCAATAAGGATTAATACAGTTCCAATGATAGAAATCACTGTTATTTTTTCATGTAAGATTAACACGGAAAGTATTACGGTTATAACAGGGGATACGTAAATATAGATACTTGTCTTGATTGCGCCAATCCATTTTGTCGCAAGATTCCATAACAAAAATTATAATACGTTCTTTCTCACTATTTCCACCGAATTTCTTGAAAAATAGAATATTCATGCTAAAATAAATGATTGAATTATGAAATCATTATAAATGAAACAATCGTCAAAGAAGGTAGTATTATGAAATCAAAACTTAAAAATTTTTCCTTACTTACAATCAGCACACTCATTATGGCTGTCGGAATTTACTTCTTTAAATTTACAAACAATTTCACATTTGGTGGTATCACAGGTATTGCCGTTTTAGTTGCAAAATTCCTTCCTATTTCTGCCAGTGATTTTTCTTTTGTTGTGAATATTTTATTGCTGATCATTGGATGGATCGTCTTAGGTAAAAGCTTTGCTGAAAAAACAGCTTACAGCACGATTCTTTTATCTGTAAGTTTATCTCTTTTAGAGCGAATTTATCCTATGAGTCATCCACTTACCAATGAGCCATTATTAGAGTTGATCTTTGCAATCTTATTGCCAGCGCTTGGTTCAGCAATCTTATTTAATATTGGAGCTTCTAGTGGTGGTACAGATGTTATCGCTATGATTCTTAAAAAATATACGAGTGTAGATATCGGAAAGGGCTTAATGATCTCTGATCTTATCTTTACTCTCGCAGGATTCCTAGTGTTTAACGTCAAAACAGGACTTTATTCTTTGTTTGGTCTGATCATGCGTTCTGCGTTGATCGACAACTTTATTGAAAGTTTTAACCGTTCTAAATACTTTCATGTTGTAACTTCTAATGCAACATGTATTTGTGATTTTATCCAAAATGATCTACAGCGCGGAGCAACCATTGTAAATGCGACCGGAGCCTTTACAGGGGATGATAAATATATTATCCTGACGGTTCTTAGTCCTTCACAGGCAGTGAAACTTCGAAACTTTATCAAAGAACATGATCCAAAAGCTTTTCTTTTAGTTTCTAATACAAGTGAGATTATCGGAAAAGGCTTCCATTCTGTCTAGGATGGACAGCCTTTTCTCTGCTTTCTTCTGGTACATAATACATTGTTCCTATCTCCTCGTATAATATCTTTTATTGGATTTATTTTACAAAATATTTTTCTTAAATTATCACATACTAAGAAACGAGGAGGTTTCAATGCATGAATAATAAGAAGAAACGAGAACTTACAAACGAAGAAATTGATGAAAATATCTTCGAAATGTGCAATATTTGTTCTACCACGGATTGTACTGGATTGATCCAGGTTGTTCCAAGAACAGAAGCCGAGCTTGAATCTTACGAAGAATTGTACCCCTTCCGACCACCGTTTTTACCTCGTGATGATGATTAAGTCGTCATCCACTTTCTCCTGTAACAAGATCTTATGGCCTGTTATGACTATAAGGTCTTGTTTCAATGTCCACTTTCTCTTCTAATTAGTCTGACAAAAAATATCATCTCTTATTGATTCTAACATAATTGTTTGTGGTGTAGCATCATAATTTTCATCCATCCAAGCTACAGACTCATCGTCCAAATAATCCATGAAATCAATATATGTATTCTCATCATCCATTTCGAAAATTCCTTCTTTCTCAAAGCTCAAAACTCTCTGAATCAGCTTATTATCAGGATATGTCTTTTTAAGAAATTCAATGTGCTCTTTTTTAAGTTTAAATTTTATCATACTTAAAATCCTCCATTTCAATCCATACACCAAAATATTCTCTTTAATAATATCAGTCATTTTTATTGGATTTATTTGGATATTTTAATTTTCACCACTTTACTATAAGCTCCAAAAGTTTTCTTTCCAGAAGCAGTCTTTTTATATGCTCTTACTTTTATATAATATGTTTTCTTTTTCTTTAACTTTTTAATTGTGCAATTTGTTTTTGTTGTCATAACTGTAGATGCCTTTTTAAAGTTTTTATTGTTTGCATACACAATCTGATAACCATTTACATTTTTTATTTTATTTATCTGAACTATCACTTTTTTGCTTTTTTTATTTTTCAGCTTTTTAATAGATGCCTTTGCTATCTTCTTCTGCGTTGTCTTATTAGTTTTAGATGTTTTAGTTTTTTGTGTTGTTTTAAGACTGTTTGTATCATTTATTTTTGCCCTTACTGTGACATGCTTTGTTATCGCTGCTTCAGGGTAGCCATTATAATACATGATAATATCTGCTGTTCCTGGATTTTTTGCAATCAGTCTTTCTCCATTCACTTCACAAACTGAAGGATTGGATGATTGAATGATCAATCCAGAATCTTTTATACAACTTCTATTCCATATAACAGAAATGTCAGCAGTTTCTCCAACATTCAAATTATTAGATGAAAGCTCAATCTCCACATTATAATATTCTTTATCTTTTTTAACTAAAACACTTCTTGTATTATCTTTATCCGTATAAGCACTTGATGAAACAGACGTGTCTACATCTGTTCCGAAACACTGTACCCAATAATAAGTTCCCTGAATATAAACACAACCAATACCAATACTTTTATAAGTTGAGCCAAGGATATTTGCCCGATGTCCAGAAGAATTCATCCAAGCATTCATAACTTGTTCTGGTGAAGTCTGACCGGTTGCAATATTTTCACCCATCATTCTGCTATTCGCACTAAAACATTTTTCACCATCCGGTCTTGTATGTGACCAATAAATAACATTTTCAAATCCTCTCATCATTGCTGTTTCAAGTAGACTTTGATCCATGACAAGATCAGATAGGCCTTCTTTTCTTCTTTCTTTATTAACAAGTTCTAATACTTTAAAAGCATTTTTATACATTTCTTTTGCTGCCACATTTACATAAAATCCAATTGTAAAAGATCCATCTTCTAAACGTATCAGATTTTTATTTTGTGTAATTACTTTTGTATCTTTTTCAAATGGGCGAGTAATCTTTGTTATACTTGTTGGTAATGTAACAGATTCTAAGGAAGTACACCACCAAAATGCTGCATCTTCGATGGTCGTAATTCCTTCAGGAATTGTAACATTCTTTAACCCTCGATCATAATAACAACAGCAATACGGAATTGATGTTGCTCCCTTTCCGAAAATCAGTGTCTCCAAACTTTCGTTATATTCAAAAGCTCCGTCTCCTAATTCTGTTACTGTATCAGGAACTACAATTTTTGTTAAATTTGAATACGCAAATGCATCTTCTGCAATTTTGGTTACATTAGATGGAATCGTATATTCTCCTTTCCTCTTCGCCGGATATAAAAATAACGTCTTTCCACCATCGGCATAAAGGATACCATCTTTTGATTGATATAAATTACTTCCAGAAATTTCAATATTCTCTAAATCCCAAAGTGCTAAAAGACTATAATTTGTCAGATTTTTAATACTTGCAGGAAGTACTAATGTTTTAATACTAATTCCGTATAACGCATCCATTTCTATTGTTTCTACGGAATTTCCAAGAGTTAGATCAGTTAAACTGTCATCATTTGTAAATGCATATTCGCCAATTGATTTTACGGAATTTCCGATAACTACTTTTGTTAATGAATAGCAATCTGAAAATGCTCTTGCACCTACTTTAGTTACTCCATCTTTAATATAAACTTCTTTGATTTTACCTTTATCATTCTCCCATGGACAAGGATGAGATTCTGATTCTATGATTTGCCCGGTGTTGCCATCTTTAACTATTACAAAATCATCCATTGTTCCATTTCCAGAAATCGTTAAAATACCATCTTTTAATTCCCATGTAACATTATCGCCACACGTTCCATTAGCTTCTGTACTATAAGTAGCAATGTCAGAATTTGAAGATTTTCCTGAAATTGATAACCTCTTACCTTTTCTATATTTTATAGATCGATTTTGCAAATGAGTTGTAGATTTTATTGTTTCAGATTTTGCAATCTTCGAAGATTTATTATTTTCTGCTGCATTTGTATTTACAAATATTAAGGATGTTAATAATGTAGTACATACTGATATTGCAAATAATTTTTTTAGGTTCTTTTTGAATTTTTTCATAATCTTATCCTTTCTGGAATACTTCTTACCTCAAACTTCGTTAACATCCTTTGTCCATCGATGATTCTATATTTTTTTCCACCATTTATTCTTAAATATTCAATTTCTCTATTAATCACGCCGCGATATTTTAGTTTAAATTCATCAAACGAAGCCCCCTTGCTTTCATTTTGAATTTTTTCTTGTAAATCTTCATCTTCTAACTCTAATATTGTTGAAAATGCTGCTGGATATATGTATTTTTGTAATTTTCCATGCGTATCAATTACTACATATCCTCCGGCAATATCATTGATTGATCCAATCTCATGAGTGTTTGTATTCATCACTCGCATCCTTATAAGTCTTTTTTTATCCATGCTTACCTCTGATTTTATGTTTTTAATTAGTGGTGGCTATTTTAAACAAATTATATCTATCATTATACCATATATTTGTTTATTTTCAGCAATTGCACATAATATCAACCAGCTTAATTAAAGTAAATAGAACACATCAACTCCCTAATAATATTAATTTCTTTTCTCAAACAATAGTCAGAAATCAATAAAAAATTTTTAATATCAACTTTTGTATAACCTCTAGACAGCATCCTAACAATGATTTTCTGGCGATTACTAGACAAATGATTCAATATTTCAAATAGCATTATATTACTAAACACCTTTTTTTCAAAACTTATTGGTACTGATACTGGTTTCACATAAAGTAAATAATCTTCCATTTTATCATAACTAATGCAATGCTGCTGATGTCTTTTTTGCTTTCTGAATTGATTACTAACAGCACTATCTAGAGTTCGAAAAATAATTGTTGTTATACTATATTGTTGAAGATGATCAAATTCACAATATTTCTTTATTGATTGAATATATGGAATAGCTAAAACATCATACCATTCGCTAAAGTTAAGTTGATGAAGTTTCATATAGTAAAAAATAATGTAATGATACTGCGTTGCCATAATTTGTTCATTATCAGTTAATTTTCTATCTAAATAAGATGTTTTTTTCATATAACCATAACCTTTTTCAATAAACATACATCAATCTGATACAATTTTTTATCTTTAAATCTGCAATGTTTTTTATGCTATATTTCTTCATATGACTGCTCTTCATCCACTGCAAATCTATATGCTTCCAAAATTTCTCGGATTCCTTTATTCGGATTCTGTTTTTTTACATCTAAAATCTGAATAAAATCTCTTATCATAGTTCGTGGTGTTATAAACGAAGTTTCTCTCTTTATATAAGCCAGTTTTACAAAATCCACTAGCTCCTCTTCTGTAATTATTTTCTCGTAATTATATAAATCTGCATGAATGTCTGATAATTTTTCAAGTAATACATACATTTCTTCTTTTTTCAACGGCAATACTTTAATAATAGGAGTCATCATATTTACAATTGTTGGATCTTGATATACACCTGTAGACAAACGAGAATGCATAGCCTCATAACTAAAAATCCCTCTTTTTCTATCGTAGATACTCTTCGGAATTCCTCCCATTATGATCCCAAGATTTTCTACTTTCCCTTGAAGTACTGAATTATACATCATAAGAATTTTTTCATAATTATTTTGACGTGAAATTCCATTTGACATATTGCAAATGTATGCCAATTCATCAATTAAAACAATAAATCCCTTATATCCTGCTAATACAAAAAATTGTGACCAAAGAATAATATAATCAAACCAATTATCATCTTGCACTGATGCACTTATTCCAACTGTTCGCTTTGATTCTTGATTATTTCTAAAATCTCCTCGAAACCAACGAAGAACTTCTTCTTGTTTTTTCATTTTTGTATGTATATCTGACATACGACTTGCTTTCCAAAATAAACGAAGTGCTTGAGAAAATTCATAGCCATAAGCGAATCTTTGTATTTTTCTACAATCCTGTAACATAAGCTCTTCAGCTACACGTTCTATATTGGTCTCTCCATTCTGAGTCATTATAATAGCTGCACGTGCAAATATATTATTTACCCAAGTCTCCATCACTTTTGCAATTGCTCTTCCTGACTGATTTGTTTTATTTGAAACATTCGCCATAAGTTCTCTATATGTTGCAAGTCCCTTTTTTTTTGTGGAGTTTCCAATTAATGCTCTATCCGGTGATAAATCTGCTTCCGCAACTATAAAATCATTTTTTACACAATACTCTTTGATAAGCTGCATTAAAAAAGTTTTTCCACTTCCATAATCTCCAACAACAAATCTGAATGTTGATCCGCCATCTTCAATTACTTCTGTATCTCTCAATAAAGAATCAATCTCTTGTTCTCTTCCTACTGCTATATATCCTAAACCTTCTCTAGGAACTGTTCCGCCTCCGAGAGAATTCATAATGTTTCTGTATGTCCTTTTTGGTATGCGTTTTCCCATAGTAATTCCTCTTAATTTGCTTGACTTTGTTGTCTCAATTCATCCATATACTCCTTATCAACATATGGTAAAATATCATCATCTATAATAACTGTCTCATCATAAAAATTTAGAGATTTATCATTTATTTGTTCAATTATTGCTTTGTAGTTTGGAAATGGAGCAACAAGTTTCATAAATGAACTAACATCCTTTGGTTGATCTATTATTAAAATCTCCAAAACAGCTTTTTCATTTTCAGTAAGTACGGAATAGAACTGATTTTCTGTTTTTTCTGCACTTTCTGTACTTTCAATAAATGATACATTATTTGTACCGTCAAAAATTTCTTCTAAATCATCTTTCGATGTAAGTTTTTCTTGGTTTCTTTGAAGAATTTCTCGAATTTGTGCAAACTGATTAAAATCTAAAGTAAGATCATCCAACGTTAATTCTTCTATAGTTTTTGTTTCATTTATACTAGATTCTTTGATTTCTGAAGGTCGATTTACTCTCTTAATAAACTGATATTCTTTATAATCAAATGATGTGTTTTTAAAGCACTCTTTGAATAATTTAATCATAATCCCATTTGCTGTTGTAAAAAATATTTGTGTATGTTGTTCTGCCATTGACTTCAAAATATCTAGCACATTAAGAACCTGTGTATCATCCATAGTTGCCAATGGTTCATCTAAAAGTAAAAATTTTGGTGCATCCTGAGCCGCCATATGTAATGCAAACATTACAGCCATTGCAATGGTTGATCGTTGGCCTGTGCTCATCTCATATGTTCTTACTTCTTCTTTATTGAAACCTCTTATAGCATAAATTCCTTTTTCATCAATATCTAATTTTTCGAATTCTCCTGAGTGATGCATCCATTTAAAAAATTTACTAATTTGTTGTATATTGCTTCGAATTCCTTTCTCTACAAATGAACTAAGCGATGGCATTTTTTCAAAAGTTTGCACGGCTTTTGCACATCGCTCTACCATTGGCTCATCTTGTTCTATGATTGCTTTCTTCTCAGAAAGAATTTGTTTTTCAAATGTAATCATATTTTGTGATTTTATGTTATCTATTTCGATTTCACAATTATCATATAAGGAATAATATCGCTTTGTCCATTCCTTATATGTTTCATTATCAGGCAATTCAAATTTGGTTTTTAAATTTTCTAATGCTTGATCAATTCGGCGGTTACTATCAATATCCAACTCTTTCAACTTTAATTCTAAGTGATAAATATCGGCTTTAATTAACTCTTCTTTCTGTTTATTTTTTTGTATAAGCTGCTTGTTTGTTTCAATTTTATGTAATACATTTTCTAATTCTAACTGTATTTTTGATTGTCTATTACTTAAAAATAAGTCATAGCTTTCTTTATCACTTTTTTTGTATTCCAAATATGTTGAATCTGTTGTCTTGTATAAATTACATTCATTAATAATATCTATCGAAAATCCTTGAGCATCTAAAACTGTTTGTTGTTCTATAATTTCAGTTTTTCTTGTTTCTTTATTGGTCTTAGATGCTAAATATTCATATATCCGTCGATAATCATATCTATAATCCCTAATTATCGGTACATCATCCTTAAGTTTGTCTAATTCTTCTTTCGCACTTTCTATCATCTGCTGTTGGTTCAATATTTTTTCTAACTTGTAAAGACATCTTGTAATACTTTCAATATCTGTAATTAAAACATCCATTCGTTCATCTACAATTGCTACATTGTCAATAATATTCATAATCTGTTGAATATTATCATATTTCTGACCACAAAGAGGACAAGTTGCATCTACTATTAATGTTTTCCCTATTTTGCGAAGTTCTATTGTTTGTTGTTCTCTCTCTCCAAACTGCTTTTTTAATTCATCATATTCGTTCTCCAACTGTTTTTTCTTTTGACTCATTTTTATATATTCTGTTTTATATTTTGTCTTTTGCTCATCTGAGATTCCCTCATATTTATCTAATTTCAAAAATTTAACAATTGAAGTCCGTTGTTCAATCTTAGCAATATAGTATAATTCTTTATCAATCTTTGCTAATTCTTCCATCAATGATTTAACCAAATTAATTGTTTTTTTATTTTTCAGAACTTGTTTGACAGTTGTCCAATTCTCAATATCCTTATTGACACGATCTAAAGCCTGATCAATATTCTTTTTTTTCTCCCCTTCCGTAAAAATGTTTTTTTGCAATATACTATTTTCTTTTGCCAATTTTGTGATTTCTTCTGATTTTTCTCTTTTTTGTTTTATATAATTTAAATTTTCCTTTTTCACGTAGGATACTTCGTCCGCAATTTCAGAGAAGCTTCTTTCATCAAAATGGTATGACGATATCTCTTCCACATATTTTCGAACAATCTTTATCTCCTTTAAAATCTTCGTATAACGATTGCTAGGTTCTTTTGGTAATCTTGAACGTACTTTTAGTTTTATCTCCACAATCGCTTTTTCAATTTCCTCTGATTTTAAATCTTTATTTTGTGCTTCTAAATAGAGTTCATAATATGCTGCTGTATTTCTAGCTTCGTTTAATTCATTCCGAAGTTCTGTGTATCTATCATTAAATGCCTTTTTAAAACGTTGCCATTTTTTCTCATGATTTACAACACTTTCGCCAAACATTAAATTTCCAAACATCGTTGAAAAACTATCTTCACTATTATCTGATTCATGAATGAATTTATATGCTGCCTCTGAGTCAAATGCATTAAATTTATTAAAATTCTCGTTTAAATTAGATTTATTTCTCCCAATAGGTACCCCATACCATACACGTTCGATTTCTTTACAATTTTTTTTTGAAAAACTTGGTGTAAATGTATGAACCCCTGCTTGTGTATCATATACACTTAATTTAGGATAATTATCCATTGGGAGTTTTATTTTAAAATCCTTTACACGCCGTACTTCTGATGTAAGCGCATATTCTATTGCTTCTAATACGGAAGTCTTTCCAGATCCATTTGCCCCATAAAATAAATTAATTTGTCCAAATGTTATTTCTTTATCATCAAAACAAAAATCTCTGAATCCCGTTGTATCAAGAGATTTTATCCACTTAACCTTTGGGACTTTTGAATATCTCATTGATGCATAATCATCATCATATACATAATCTGCATCAAATCTATTTCCCATTAAATAATTTTCCACTTTTTTAGCTGCATATGCTTCTGTCATACAAGCTGTCAAATGTGCTTCTCTTAATATTTTATCCCATTCTTGAACGGGTGAAACTTCACTAATTTCATCATTTGACGTCTTAACAATTCCATTAATAAACGTAATTGTTTCTTCTTCTGTAAAGACATATTTTCTACCATATGTCTTATTACTTTCAATTTTCTGAATCGGAATATTTTCTGAATTGTCATCTAAAATATAAACTATATAAACTAATGATTTGCTGTTGTTATTTCTGATATCTTCTTTATACAATTCTCTTTGAAATTCTTGCCACTTATCCTCATCGTCAATAATTTTATTTATACGCATATTCTTTTGATATACAATAATATATTCTTCTTTACTAAATCTTGCCTCGCAAAAATGGCACTCAAATCCATAAATTTCTGTACACTTCATCTCACGAATTCCAGTCTTCTGAACAATATGTTCAAATCCATTATCTGCTATAATCACAACATTATGTTCTCTTCGAATACGATTCATTGCATCTACTGCGTCTAAAAATTCGCCTTTGGAACTAGGACTAAAAGAATGATTGTTTTTACTATTGTAAATCAAGTCATCCATAAGATCCAATTCAATATCAACGTCCCAGTCTAAATCATTTGGATGTTGTTCATACAGAAATTCAATAAAATCATCGTAATTTTCTTGACCATAAAGAATCTTCATCGCAGATTTACAGCTATCTTTTACATGTAGTTTATAAGACAATGCACTAAAATAAGCAACGTTTAATAACATCAAATAATTTGAATATGAATTATTTTCATCCCACTTTTCCATAGTTAATTTTGTACAAATTTCATATAATGTCTCATATATAATTGTTGTTATACGTCTATCACCCAAACGTTCTGTAAGCTTACATGAAAAAGGAATAAACATCTCTCCATCTAAAAAAAATGACAAATCATCTAATACTACATTCATACTATCGAAAGAAAATTCTTTTTGTATAATTTCTCTTATATTTTCCTTTTGTTCAACATTCATTTTCGAATAAAAAAATGACATAATATTTAAAATATCATATTCAACAATATTATCAAATTCTAATCTTGTGAAATCGTATAATTCTCTTGAATATTCATGCAACATATTAGTTATTGCTTTATTAGCTATCTCATTTGCAGCTTTCCCTTTTCCTATTACACAATATCTCATCTATACTCCCTTCAAGCTTTTTCATAACCCGATTATCTAATTATCATTTAAAATAAGTTATACTTATTATATCATATTTTTTAAATGTTTTTTCACATTAGTATCAAAAATGAATGAATGAATTTTTCAATGTATTTCTATTCTATATACTCCAATTTTTCTATTGACATATGTTCGGATTCCAACCCTATTTCTTCCCTGTTCCTTTAATTTATGTAAAATATAATCCGATATTTCCTTATCCAATATTGATTTATTCAATCTTCCATCCGCCCGAAATTCAAACACTTTTACCTTCTGAACAAGCAACCTATCTATATACATCATAAGCCCACAACGCGTTGAAAACACACATCTATTTTTGACATAGTAATTCGCTGTCTTTGCTTTACAGTTAGGAAGTTCTTTATGTGCCAGATGGTCTTGTTTTATCAGATCATCTGGCAAATTAAAATAATCATGTGCCAAATATTGTTTATCTTTCTCTGTACTACCAATATCCCAGGTTACATCTAAGTGATATGGTTCTCCTCCAATATTTACAATATTCCATGCATGAGGTACATTTTCTCTATCTTTTATAGTGTCTCCAGTTACTACAATACACCTCTCATCTACTGCATTTAAAAGAACCTTCACTGCTTTTGCAATTCCTTCGCACTGTGCTTTGTGATATGCAAATACTCCTAAAATATTATGTGATGCAATTACTCTTGACAATTTACTTTTATCCGACCCCTCATAATCGTATTTGATATTCTTACAAATCCAATCATGAATTTGTAATTCTTTCTCATAATCACTACATTTCAATAAATTCAACTGTCCTACAATATCATTTACCACTTGTTCAATTTTTCGATTATATTCTTTTACTTTTTCTTTCGTGAAAAAATACTGCGGGCAAATAGCTATATGTCCAAATATATCTTTTGCCATACTGCATGCTGACTGATTCAAAAAATAGATTAATGGATTATCTTTTGTAATTGCCGTAAAAATTCGTTCAAAGCTATTAGAGCTAAATTCTCCATGTATCGGAATAGGAATGATTTCTTCATGAGCCATAATACCATTATAAAAAATCTTATAAATTTCCTGTTCTTTCTTATTCAACTGCTGATAATAATAGCGGTCTACAATCATTTTTTTGCAACTTCCTTATTCTTTTCTTTGGTAAAATATACCATCACTATCGTAATATCATCCCCACATCCTAACTCGCTTGTTTCGGTTAGCCAGTTTTTCAGGTTTGCCTGCACCGTTTCTACTCCATGCTCTTTTATCATTTGTAGATAATCCTTACAAGTTTTCTGATATTCACTATCAGAAGTGTAACTATTCGCAAACCCATCTGTTGAAAGAATGTACATATATGAATCGTTACTTTCCATTTCTCGTCTTCGTACAGATGCAACAGCTTTCCTCCATGCGTCTGGTTTTGATAATGAATGGGTCTCAGTACCAAGGAATTTTTCTGGTTTTACTAATGGAAATACTTCTTCTTTTGTTACAATACTGATATCTCCATCACCAATCTGAAAAGAAAATACAAAACTATCCGTAATCAACATGCCTAGCAAAGTAGTTCCGTATAGCGAAAATACAGATGACCACTTAATGTTTCCGTTCTCGTCCATCATCTCATCTATTTTATTTTTATAAAAAGATTGTTTAATTCTTCTCTGCCATTCTTCGCATACATCCTGTGCAAATCGCATATCCCCTTCCCGATTCAGAAAAGTAATCATATTTGAAAGTCCCTTTTCATCTTCTCCATATATCTTCAAATAATTTTTCATTACTTTATGGAAGGCATTTACTGCAATCAAAGATCCTCGATCACTTCTAGGACATTTAGAACTTCCGTGACCATCTGCCACTGCAATAATAGTAATCTGATCGGATATTTCTATAATTTTCTTATTATCCTGGCAAGGCATTTGATTTCTTACGTGAGTCGCACCTTTGACGATTCCGTCACATATATAACGTTTCATTCGACTCCTCCTCTTCCTACCAAACAGCACCCTCATCAAAATCATCCGGATTTGGAATATTACTCATATCAAGTATCAACGGTGCCCCATTATTTGCTGGCGTAAAAGGATCATCTTCTGTTTTAGATACCTCAACAGAAGATTCATCCGTCAATTCAGATGGCTTAACAGAATTTATCGGTTTACTTGATGGTGCAGATACCATAGACGCTGTTGTCGATGCCCATTTGATCATTTTGGTAAGAGCTGTTGCATTATTCGCCTGCAATACAAGTTCTTTATTTCCAGTAAATTCAATTAAAACTTCATCATCTGCATCCTGTCCGATCGATATAGCAATTTTTACAGCTTTTCGAAACCATGGTAATCTTTTTAAATTATCCATACTCTGTTTATAGTCATCCGTTGGCTGTCCATCAGATAAAAGAACAATTACTGGTGGTAATGCACGTTCTGGCATTGGTGGCATACCCAATTGTGCTGCCAAAAGATCTAATGCTTTTCCAAGTTCTGTTAATCCATTTGCATCCATATCTTCCCATCCATAATCCTCTACAGGAACCGAACTAGCTGTAATCCAACTTGCACCTGATGAAAATTGCAATGCTCGAATCAAAAGCTGTGCATTGGGATTATTATCTGCTGCTGAACGCATTTCTGGTATACATTCCTGAATTGTATTATTAACAATTCCTATTTTTTCTCCATACATAGATCCAGAACAATCCACTACCCAAAAGAAGTGAATCGGTCTTGTTGCTAATTCTCCACCTGGTCTTTGTAATACTTCCATGATAAAACCCTCCAAACATATACTCTTTCTAAAACAAATTTATTTAAACTCTCCAATAGATTCCGAAAAAATTATTTTTACACCTTTTGCAATTCCTGCTGTCCTTCCTGGTGCAACCGGTATTTGTGTACCATCTGCTTTCTGATAGGTCCAATTCACTTTATCTTCATTACGAATTCCCCATAGTGCTGGATTTTTCGGATTTTGCACTACAGAACCTACCACTGTCTCTATGTCATAATCGCCATAAACATGATGATGTAGTAATTTCGTATTCTGATTTAGCAATACGACATTCTTTCCAATCTTGATTTTCTGTGGTATATGCACCGATTTTCCACAATTCCAACAGGTATGTGCAATGCCCTTGGCTTCTAGATCTTCATCATAAAAATTCTGTGCACCACAGGGGCATTGCAACATGCCACTCATCATATTTGAAAAAAGTGTCATCCATTCTGGTTCTGTGATTCGTTTACTTGGTTCATTCAATCCGATAGTAAAAGCTTTTGTAAACACTTGACGCAACTTTTCAGGATACAACGGCCAATAAATCAGTGCATTATCATGAATGCCCTTGACTGGTCGATTAGTCTTATTTTGCGGATCAAAAATAAATACTGGATCTGTTCCATAAAGTTTTACTCTAGCTATCATATCCATACACCGAATACTTGCTTCTAATTTTCCCTCTAATGGATGATTTACCATAAAAAGATAAAAAAGCAATACTGAAAGAGAATATCGATCCGTATCTTTTGATGGATGCTTTTCACCTCTTACAATCTCTGGTGCCATAAAACCAGGTGTTCCAAGAACACCTCCTGGTTTACTGTTGTCAAAAGAAACATTATCATTATCACAAATTAGCACGTCCCCATTATCTGGATTAAAAAACAAGTTTCCAAATGAAATATCCTGATATTTTGCTCCCATAGCATGCAATTTTTGATATCCTCTTGTTAAATTAAATGCTGTTTTGCAAAGCGTATAAAAAGATGGATTTACGCGTTTTTTCATCAAATCTACAATACTCTTATAATTCTTTGGACGTAATGGCATGATATAACCGTAAAGATTACTTTTCGCAGGTGTGATCAATTCCATCGGCCAAAGGAAACTTTCATCTGGAGAACCTTTTGCAATGATCATCTCCAAAATCTTTTTCTGACGATCTGTGGCACTGCCCTTAAAATACCATTTTAACGCATAGTGATTATTATTACATTTTACATCATAAACTTCGCCCTGACCGCCAGCTCCTAAAAGATTTACAACTTCATATTTATTTCCACTTTCCGAAGAAAGAATTGTTCCCTTTTTTAACTGTCCTTCCATTATGGTACCTGCCTCCTTTGTTTAATCAACTGCAATACCTGATTCACAATACTTCCATCCGCCACTATCATACAGTAAGATTTATTTCCAAACTGCATTTCACAAGCATTTTCATATGGCGTAAGTGCAGTTAAATAGCGATATGTCTTATCGAATCCCCATTCTGTTGCTTGAAATACGATCCTCTGATTCGTTATGTACAAGATGCCTCTGTGCTGAACCAATTCTGTATGTTCCACTGTACTTCCTTTTCCAATATTCCATCTGGTATTTTTAAACAAGCCAGGGGCACTTCCTCCAATATGACGAAATTCTTTCACTGTCTTTTGTTCCAAATTAATTGCTTTATCAATAAAATGAATTTTCTCTCCTCGCTTTAGAAACAGCTTGTCTGTATTTAAAATTGGAAGCCTCTCAGCAAGAATTTCTCTTCTTGCTGCATCTGGCAAGATTGTCGTTACTGTAGGAATTTGATTTTGTTTTCCAAACAGCGCATCAAAAAATCCCATCCCCTCACCTCTTTACTTCGTTAATATAGCGTAATTTATCTTTTGAGTTGTCGCATGTCAGGCGACAATGTTTTTCTTTTATACCAATTGATATTTAAATTTATTTTTTCTTGCATATTCTTCTGCATAAGAGCCAAAGGAACATTGTATAATAAACTGTTTATCGGTATTGGTAAATGCATCTTCTCCGATTTGTTGTACACTATCTGGAATGATCAAAAAGTCCAAAGAACTACAGCCAAAAAACGCACGTTTTCCGATCTCTGTCAATTGTTCATTCAATTCTACTTTTTTTAGATTTGTACATCCCTCAAACATATAATCTGGAATTTTTCTAATATTTTTTGGAATATTTATATGCTCTAGCAATTGACAATCTGATAATAATCCATCCCCTAACCAAAACAGATTTTTCGGAATCTCAATCGTTCGAAGTCCTGTCCCTTTTAAAGCATAACTTCCGATGGTTTTTAATGTCACTGGGAGAGAAATAGATTTTAAATTGCTACAATTTTCAAACGCATAATCTTCTATCTCTTTCATACTTAACGGTAATACAACCTGATGCAGTTTATCACATCCAGAAAAAGCATTTTTTCCAATGTAAGCAATCCCTTCTGTCAAAATAGCTTCTTCTATTGAAGAATTACAGAAGCTACGATCTGCAATTTCAATTACCTCTGTATTTGCAGATTTGTTTTGAAAAATAATCGTTTGATTCTTATCTCCATGAAATCCTGTTACAGAAAGTCCTTTTCCTCTTTGGCTTCTCTCATAAGTAAAAAGATCTCCGTAAGATTTTCCAGAAGATGTTGATTCTCCTTGAATCGCTGGACCCTTTCCTTGTTTTTGTACTGAAATATCGCAAGACTTTCCTAGTATTTTTGATCCATAGCATGAACACCATACTGAAACAATCCAATCTGCATTTGCACGGCTCATTCCAAAATTGTCCATCAGTTGTTTTACGTAGCGAAATGCAAATGTATTATTAATATATGACGTCGTCTGAATCTCCTGTGCAATTCCAATGTTATAAGCCATTAACAACAAATTCACATTTTTTGCTTGATTTGGGAATAAATCTTTTACCAACGCTGTGAATTTCTTTTTATCTTCAAGAAATCCCTGATATTTTTCAAGCATCTTTTCAAAATCCTGTTCAAAAATAACCAATCACCTTCTTATCTCTTTTGTGTTGCCATCTTTCTTTTATTCTACTCCAAGGGCTTTAAATACTGCTTCCTCTACTGATGAATAAAAAATCAAACTAAAAGCGCCAACTAAATCCGATGGCACACTTCCAAGATCACCTGCAGAAGTAATCGGAAGTAATACTTTTTTAGCTCCACTGTCTAAGCATACTTGTAGTGTACTTGCTAATTCATCCACTTTGATTAAAGTACCACCGATACTAATCTCTCCAAGGATTGCCAGACTATTCAATGGTGTCTTACCAAGAGCTGCAGAACAAATTGCAATCAATGTTGGCAATGCCAGATTCCCTGTCATGGTGATTCCTTGCATATCTTGATAGTTGATGATGTAATCTTTTGTTGTTGTACTGATCTGACTTGAAATACGATTTCCATTGGCTTTCAGATAATTAAATGCTGTATTTGTTGCTTCTTTTGACTCTTTTGCTGAACCAATACCTGTACATGTTAATTTTCCATTTCCTGGCATCATCTGAGTTTCTAACATATAACAACCAATCATTCCTGTCTTTGATTTTGACACTGTATAAACAGAACCTGGTTTTCCCATTCCTTCTGGAATCAACTTACCTCCACCTTGCTCTGGTACAGAAACGTAATGTTCTTCAAAACTATCATTGTCTGTATAAGAGAAGTTAACATCATAAAACTCCATTCCACCGATTTTCTTTAATTGTTCTTTCACTCTACGACGAAGTTCTAGAGAAATCTCTACAACCTCACGTAATTCCTCTTTTGTCACTTCACCATCTGGATATAAAAGTTTTGTAAATCCTGAAATCATCTTACGAACAGCAATTGTATCTCTCTGATTTAAATTATTTCCTAGTCTAAAATACTTGTCCATCAGATCACTGTAACTATCCTTACGTAGTTCTCTCATAAATTCTGATAGATAATCTGTGATAAATCCATAATCATTTGTAAACGAACTTGGTCTGTATTTTGGGATTTCCCATCCTGGAATATAACAATGCATACGATCTAAAAACGCCGTATCTGTTCCCATTTCTGGTGGAAATGGATCAAACAAACTAGAGGTCTTTAATAACGTATCAACACTCTGATTAATATTTCCAACAAATACCATAGAAGCTTTTGCCTGAATTTCTGCTTTTCCACGTGAAAATGCTCCTGATGCCATATAGCCTTTCATAATCTGGATACCATCTTTGTCCTTAAATTTGATACCTGCAACCTCATCAAATGCTACGCAATCCCACATTCCAACAAGCCCAACTGTATGATTGGACATATTGTAAAAAAGATTTGCTACGGTTGTCTGGCCTCCAGCTACTAAAATACTATTTGGAGAAATCTGTTCATATATATAGGATTTACCAGTAGAACGAGGTCCTAATTCACAAAGATTAAAATTATTCTCTACTAGTGGAATCATACGAGCAATTAATAGCCATTTTGCTCTCTCACTAAAACTTTCTGGCTCCAATCCAGTTGAACGAAGTAAAATATCCATCCATTCCTCTTTGGTAAACGCTTTTCTTCCATTTCTTACCTCATCCATATCTATATGTGGCATCTGAATTGGTGTTAGTTTGCGGATACGAATTGGCTGTGTATTTTTCTTATCTTCCTCAACAAATTCATATTCCATCTGCAAAATACACCAAATCCCACCGCAAAGCAGACGATCATAATCTTTCACGTAATCTGGATGAATGGGAATTCCTCTTACACCCAGATTTGAGAATGTAGCTTCATAACGATCTTCTCTTGTATTTAAAACAACCGTAATACGATCGATAACTGTATAACTGCCTCTTTCACGCAAAAGAGAAAGAATCTTCTGTGCCTCATCTGGGCGCACATAATTATCTCTCAAAATACGTTTTACATTCTCTACTCCCTCTTCTATGATTTCCTCATCATCGGAATTACAGTATTGTCCAAGGAGATATTCTAGTACATAAACTGGAACATTTGCTCCTTCACGGATGGATTTTGTTAAATCCTTTCGAACGATACGTCCATCATAGTATTGACGGAGTTTTTGTTTTATTTGTTCTCGTGTATCTTCTGTTATATTTTCTTGTGCATTATTAAATTCTTCCATGTTCCATCCTCCACCGAACATATTTCTAAATATTATAATTTGTGTTTTTTAACTAAAAACAATCTCTATTTAAGATAAAATCATACAATTTTATTTTTTCTAAAATCCAAAGTCATTCACAAATGCAATATCAATCATAAATTCATACTGCTGCAAAATATTCTTCTCATCATTTGCATCTGCCAATACCAGATAATACTTATCCCCATACTTGTATTCTCTGGACTTCAATGTGAATTTCTCATGGAATGTTCTCTTTTCTGGTGCGTCTTCTTGGCTATTGGCAATGATTGGTACATCGAAAGATATCTTTTCTCCGTCTTCTGTTGTAAAATATGCCACAAGACTTCTTGCTTTCATGGTATCTGTGACTTTCTCTGTCTGAATAAAATCAAAATAAGTGATCAGATTTGTTACTTTTCGATTGACAGATGTTAAAATTACATCTACATAATCATAAGCTACTGATTTTGTATTCGTTGTTAACTCAATTACTGGTATTAACATTTCCTGCAAAGAAGATCCACCATGTACATAGTTTTGTCCGCCACCTACAACTTTAAAAATATCTGCTCCAATTGGTGTAGTTACATATAATTGATCCATGTACGTCATCATCCTTGATTTCATTCCAGGTTCTGTTACTTGCTGTGTCGTAAGAAGAAAACGTTTATTGGAATATGCACAAACTTTCCGATCGTAAGATACTTTGTCAAATTCATGTAGTTTGTCTCTCTTATATAAGAAACCATGATCTGCTGTAACAAAGAATTTCGCCGCTGATATATAACTAGTTAATTTCTTAATTAGCTTATGAATTTCTTGAATTGCCTCTGAACAAGCAGTAAATACTTCATTCTCACTAGCTGGCTTGTCTCCTCTGGCATCTACTTGATTATGATAGATGTATACAATATTTTTCTTTTGTAGCAATTCACGAATCTTTTCTTTGTTTGCACTAGCTACTTCATCAAATGATAATGCAATATTATTCTCGTTTTGTGCTTTCAAAATCTTATCTCTTGAAACTAAGTCTCCGCAATTCTGGCCATCTACTGTTACATTCAGTTTCTCGTCTACTTGTAATCTTTCATGAGGTAAAAGACTTGCCATCCCCACCGAAGTTACGGAAGGCAGTCCGCTAATCATACACTCTAACTTTGGAGTGCATTTTTCATCTAATTCCAATCGTTGCATCAACTCTTTGGCACACTCATATCGGAATGCATCCGAAATAATCACGATCACACGTTTTTTTCCTTCATATGCTTTCATATAATTTCGATAAAAATCTTCCTGGCATTTTAATCCAGTATCTTCCATCATATTATCTGTTAGTTCCTGATTCCATCTTGGAGTTACTTTCTGCAAATATGTGAAAGCATACATATTTTCAATTCGTTCTCTTACTTTTAAGAAGCATTCTGTATCCTCAATACAATCGTATGCACTATAAAACCATCTATAATAAGAATCAATCAAATAATTCTGTTCTTGGTAATCAGCTACTATTTTCTTGATATCACTTGTCACTTCTAAAACAGATACTGCTTTCATCATCTGATAAGCATATTTGATTGCCTGATATTCGTTTTTATATACATTGCCAAAATGACAAGCCTTTGTGGTTCGCTGCTCTGCAATCTGTGCAAGATTCATGCCATCAATCTGAGCATCTAAAATCTCATCGTTTAACTGATCTAGCATCCAATCAATTATGATCTCATCCAACGCTTGAAAAGCATCACAACTTACAATATCCTGAAGCTGAACTGACAAATCTTTTGACTTAGCTGTATCTTTTTTCATTTCTTCTCGGATTCTTGATACAACTTTTAAATTCTTATCTACTTTTTCTGATAATTCATCATACGCATCCTGATACAGTACATTATCCATCAGATTTCTGACAAATACCACTATATCATTTTTCTTTTTTAACACATATGATTTTAAAATATCTGGCATCGTATCTTTTAATGCTACAGATGCATAAGTTAAAAGCATACATGCAGACAATTCATTTATATTTGGATCATCCGACTGATATCCAAAATACTTCTCACATAATCCCCAGTATTTTTCTAAAAGATTATTATCTTCTAATGTTTTTATATACGCTTCGTTATCACTTAATAATAGCTTTCTTGTTATTTCTTCCAAATTAGGTGTCTTTGTATCTGTAAGTACAGAAATAAGACCAATATCAATGGTTTCCACATTGAAATGGTCTATTCCAAGTTCTTTGAACTTTTCAATTCTGTTTTTGTTCTTCCAGAAATTACTATACTGTGATAGATGTTCTTTAAATCGGCCATCAATTCCAAGTTCTTGTGACATCTGGGATATACGATCTGTGTAATACATTTTAGAATAATGACACATATCAGCTAGCGGATTCTTAGCATCATTTGGTTTTGGAAATGGTGCATATATAAGATACTTACTTTGTGTATCTGACTCATTCAACAACCATTTCGAATAAAACCAATTCATTTCATCTAAGATATGTAATTTTGCATTATCTAACTGAATTTCCGATACCTCATCCTCATATTCTCCTTTATCATCAAACCAGAAAATGGTACGGGTATCTGATTTAGAAAATTCTGTATTTAATTGATCCTGTATATTTTGTAAATCCATTATTTATTATGCTCCTCATCCAATTGTGCAGACATTCTGCACAAATTTACTTGTTCCTTACATTCCTCTTCTCATCAACGAATTATAACGCTTCTTAAAATAATATAACTTAACGCCCACATACTCCTCACGATTATCACTATTATATAAGCCGTCCATTATCTTTTTGAGCGTGACTGAATTACATTTTCCTTTTCTATTCAATGCATCCATCATCTTTCTAGCTCTGTCATAAGCATCTTTTCTGCCTTTTAATAATTCTGTTGACGTATCCCTCACTGTTCCATCCTTTTTCTGAATCCCATTTAATAACAAAACTTCGTTAATATCTCTCTCCATATCTTCATCGTATGGTTCTGTATATATTTTTCCATCTTTGTCATATGCAATTTTATCCATCTGAAACTTATCAAGCGGACTTATAGATATTTCGGTCTCCTTTTTATGTGCATCACAGCAGAGTATATGACCATAATCTCCAGTAATTTTCTCCCCTCCATCACATACTCCAAGCATATTTCTATAATCAATTGCTTTATCTTTATCCTTACTTAATGGTACAAGATGCTCTACCCTCGAATGATTGTCCATACGGATACGTTTCATACAATAAGCACAGATTCCATGTTGCTCATGTAGTAAAATATTTTTCACTTCATTTTTAGGAAACTCATTATCAAAGACTCGACGAATTGCAGCTGTATCATTTTTGTCGATATTCTTCCATTCTTCACTTTTACTCAATTCAATAATCCTACTGCTGACATCCTTAGGTAATCCTTCTTTCTCAATATATAGCATATCAAATTCCTTCTATCAACTTTGCATCTGTTATCATTCCATCTATTTTCTTATACTCTGAACTATTCTCGCCAAGTATAGCCTTTAATTTTTCCAATGCAGCTGATGCCGCATCAAAATCAATATCATCAATCGCATTTTCTATCGAATCAACTAACAATTTTATCTTCTTGGGTCTTGATACACTTTCCTGACGGTAACGTAGTACATCTTCAACTTCATAGCCATAACAATCTGGTAAATAATTAACTTCATGATTATCGTCTAAAAGTACAATATTTGCATCTCTGGAAGAAGATATTACAATTGGAGAATGTGTTGCAATAATGAATTGTACATTCTTAAATGTTTGACGCAATGCTTCTATCACATTCCACTGCCATTTTGGATGTAAATGCAAATCAATTTCATCTATAAGCACAATTCCGCTTAGTTGGTCTCTGCTTTCCAACTCCGGATTTAACATGCATACACGATATGCAAGATCCATGATCATCCATAACAAAGACTGATATCCAGCACTCAATTTTGAAATTGGCATCTCTTCCTTATCCTCTTTATATACTAATTCATCAAACTGTGGTGAATAATAAATTGTTGGGATCTTTTCTAGCTCATTTATCTCTTTCATAAATACTGCGACAATATTCTTAAACATTTCATATTCCCGCACACCATCTTTTCTTGATGCTACTATTTCTTGCTTGAGGCACCACTGCTGAATTGATTTTACATCCATAGATGAATCCAGACATCCGATATATCCACATCTCCTATCATCTAGCTTTTTCTTTAATTCTGTCCCAAAATCACCTCGTCTGACTCTCCACGCTCTTGCTGCACTTTGGAAGCTAATCAATGGCAATATTGTTTCCAAATTATTCGTAAGCTTTTTCATCCATGCACATACGCTTCTATCATCAATCTTTGTATGTGTAGAGGAAATTTCCTCCTTTATTCTATTCCACGTAAATTCTTGTTCATCGGATACATGTAATGTACATCCAGAGAAAACAGGTTCGCAGTATTTAATCGCTGTAGATGAATCTCCAATTGGTTTTATTTTAATTCGAACATCATCCTTTACAATATTCTTAGTCTTAACTCCTGTTACATTAACAAACATTCCTCCAAGTGCAACTGCAATTCCCTCCAAAACAGATGTCTTTCCTGCTCCATTGTCTCCAATCAGAAGGTTTACACCTGGTTTAAAGGTAATATTCAAGTCTTCAATCACTTTATAATTCTGTATATGAACCTTTTCTAAATACATCTCTTTCACCTGCTTCCAAAATCTTTTCTTGCATTTTCAAAACTATACTGTAATTTTTCAATACTCCATTCATATGAAAAAAAAGAATCATATTGCTCTTTTAGTGAAATCCACCAAGATTCATCACCTTGCCATTTAGTATTGCTTATCACTATCTTCAGTTCTTTTGTTGTATCTTGCAAAAAACCTTCTACTAGTTCACCACCTGCACTATGATAAAAAGAACCCCAGTTTATCAAATATGATTCATACCAATACTCTGAATTATTCTCCGGAAGTTCATATTTATTAATATACTTACGAAGTTTTTCTTCTTCTGCACATCTCTTTAGCAAAACCGGCAAAACATAGTGGGCCGATTTATTTCTTATGACTCTAGAAACTGCATGCCACCAGTCTTTATCACAGCTATCCATTAAATGCGTATTTTCAGCCTTTTTGATTGCTTCTGATAAAGAACCATACTTGTTTAGCTGTGTTGCTGTATCTACCCGTTGCATACCAGAATCTTCTTCATTCAAAATGGCCGCTCTTAACACATGTTCTAGAAGCAGACACAAATCAGTTAATGCACTATCATAATTACCTACCATAAACGACAATACTGCTTCTTTATATAAACAATTTATAGATGGATCTATCCATGGTAAGGGCTCTGGAACCTTTCTCGCATTATTAGTTAAATTATAAAGTAAATTTCCACCATATCCAACATCCGGTGTAATACACCATACTTTTATCATACCTTACTCCCACTTACTTTATTTTTGCCAAAAGATCTACTGTTAATGCTTTCTTTCCTTCCTGCGCAACTTCCACACCTTGGAATTTTGCATAATTTACTTTTACTCCATCATCCAAATCGATCTCAATTCTCTGATTTGCAATATGAGCAATCGCTTCATCATAAATTTTCATTTCAGCAAGTTGTTTTGTATACTTTGTGACTGCTCTTGTTGCTTTTGATTTTTCGGAAGCTGTTGTTGCATTATCAATCGTATATTGTGCGCTTTGCATTGCTGTTTCTACATACTTCTGTGCCCGATGAAGATAATCCGTTCTTACTCGTCCTACGGTATCTGCATCATAACGATGCATGTAGATTAAGGCTTTAAAACCATTCTGTTTTCCACTGTCAAATAGCCAATAGATTGGACGTTTTTGATAAACTTTCAGATGATCTTTGTAAAAGTCTTTTAAGAAGTAATTTCGGATGACTTCCCTGGAGGTACTTCCTTTGTTTCCTAATGCATTGGCAATAAAATCTAGGTTTTCTTCTAAGGTGTCTGGTCCATAGACTGTTTTTACAAATTCTACAAAACGAGCTACGATATCATCTGAGAAATATTCTTCGTCAGTAATTGGAATACAGTTATCTTCATCTGGTGAAAAAGTTAAATCTTTCCATCCATTCTTTGTTTTTATTTTCCCATATTTTTCTCCAGCTTTTAATGCTTTTCCATCAGACGTAGCAAGTATATTTCCATTTGCATCACCCAAGAATTCATCTACTTTTTTATAATATTGATTAAAATCCCCTCCAGCATAAATTAGCCCTTCTTCATCAAGAGAATAGCGACCGAACATACAGCCGACTGCATAAGAAATGAAACTACGAATATCTCTGGATAAATCTGCTTTTCGAACTGTGATGTCTTTGTCTTCTACTTCCGGTGTCAGTTCGTCCTGTAAGCTGTAAATGTTGATAAAAATACGATTTAATTCTTCTTCATTAGATTTCATCTGATTAAAACACTCATTACATTTAATTTCCCATTTATCAAATGCTTCTCTGATGGTTACATTTTTATATAGCAAAGGATGATGCTGAAAATCCAATACGACTTCATAAGAATCCCATTCCATTTTTTCTAACTCAATACATGTTTCTACAATTCTATTTATCACTTCTTTTTTTTCAATAATCAATGGCATTTTTGCTACATTTCCAACTTCAAAATTTAAGGTTGGGCTCAATATTTTCATAATTTCACTAGCTATTTTACAATTCATCATTCCCATTGCATATATAATAATAGAGTGATCTTTTGATAACGAATGTAAAAACGGACTTGCATCTCCAGGGATAATTCCATATGGTTGATATCTGACAGAAAATTTTCCAGACGATATTTTATTCCAACTAACTAATTCATCAAAATATCTCTCTTCAGAAGGAATAATAGCTTTCCCACTTGCTTTTATATCCCTACCATCATCTTCCCAATTAACAACATTAATAATATTCCCATACCATTTTCTAAATGCTCCACCACTATTAAAGAAATACCATTTTCTACTTTTATCTATTTTATCTTTCCGTAAAGATAAGCTGATTTTATATAAAGGTACTTCATACCAATATCTGATAAATTTTCCTGAATCTCCAGTTTGTAATCCTCGTCGTGTATCGGCATATGCAGATAAAGAAGCGCATTTAAAGTTTTCAATGAATCTTTCACTTACCCAATATGCCACTGGACTTCCTGGAATTTTAGAAAAATCGCCCTGTTTTGTATAATGATAATTCTTCTTATTAAAATATTCTTTTTCTTTTTCATCACGTCGTGAATAACAATATTCAACAAGTCGAATACCCGTCATAGTGTAACCTGTATTTGATTTTCTGTTTACCCATGCAACAATGGAATTATGACCAACTTTTCCTTCAAACAATTCAGTTCCAAAATCTACCAAAGAAATAAAATCATATTCCTTAAGAACATAAGATCTCAATTTTTCAAAACTTGAAAGAAACATCCACGATGTTGTTGTAATGAATGATACATATCCTTTCTGTTTACACAAATCATTCAAAGCATGTTTAAACATCACCATAGATAAATCTGATTTTACATCGGAATAATTATCTTTTATATACTTATCCAGACACGGACTAAATCTAGAACTACCTAAATATGGCGGATTTGTCACCACAGCATCATATTTCTGACCTAGGTTCTTAGCCACTCTGATCAGTTTCCGCAAATTTTTCTGTGTTTCTTCACTACCCACACTTTCAAAAGATATTTGTCCAGTAGTATCAAGGTCCTCTACAAATCTTTCCAATATTTCCCAGTCATAAGCATCCACATTCAGAATAGATCCATATTCTCTAGCATCCACAAAAGTATTAAATACCCCTTCCATCTGCATCACAGCCAGATTCCGTTCCATATTACTTAAATGTGCACCGAAGAATTTCAGATGATTCCGGTTAAGCTCATTACTCTCTGCAATCGCATAGACTTTTGGTTCTGACTTTCCATCTCTTCCTCTCAGGAATCGTCTGTTATATCCACGCCCCTTCATCATGACCGCAAAATATGCCAGTTGGTATGCTCTCTGGTCAATATCCAGTCCATGGATGTTATGTTCTACAATTTCAAAAGCTGCTTCTCTCTTATCATATCCGGCACTTTCATAGATATCCATCAGAACATCATACATAGCAATCAGGATATGCCCACTTCCCATACATGGATCAATACAGGTAATATCAGTCGGTTTTAAATCTTTATAGGTGGTACGGATTTCTGCCAGTTTTACATTAATAGTTTCTTCCTGTTCTGCTTCTGGAAGATAGTATTTCCATCCAAATCTCTCTGCAATTACTCTTTCATCCGTAGTTGAATCTACTGCCCGTAAATGTTCAATCCAAATTTTTCCAATAGTATTTTCCACCATATAACGAATTACCCAGTCCGGAGTATAAATCGTAGTTGCAGCCGGCAATAACTCCTTTGAAATACGACTCTTAGACATATTTCCATCATATACTTGATTATTTAATTCCGTATTGTAATACTGATACAACCAGCCGATAATCTCCACCTGTCCGATTGGATTTCCCTCTTCATCTAACGCAGATACATTAAAGTTATTCTGTGGAATACCTGTTTCTGGATTGACTAGCATATAGATAATATCATCTTTATTCGTATAAGATATACCAAAAAGTAATTCCATATAGTCAGAGTCTGCCTCAAATAATCCAGGCAGGATATCATGCAACTGATGACACTGTTTCAGAAACAACTTACAGTACAATTTATCTGTATCTTCCGATGTCCCACTCAGTTTCCAGTTGATAATCTCTTCTTTTTCCTGTGCTGTCAGATTCAGGTCTACATCTAGTGCCTGTGTTACAATATCTGGCTCCATCTTTCCTTCTTTTTCGGAAGATAATACACGAACTCTGTTTGGCAGATAATCATTGACTTCCATAAAACGAATCGCACAAATTCGGTTAAACCATGTATAAGCAACTTCTTCTACTACAGATTCAAATCCACGAGCTTCAATCTGTGTAACTAATCGTCTTCTCTGCTCACACTGTCTTTTATTCAATGTCACTTCTGTTCCTGCAATCGTCTGATACACTTCAAAATCAACACCTTTTGTCACTGGTTCACTGCATGATTTTTCTGTAATACCAAGCATTCCAGCTTTATCTGTAACAGAATCAATCAGTTTTTTCCTTGCTTCTATGGCAAACTTCTTTATCGCATTTTTGTTCATATACTCTTCCTCCAACCAAAATGATTAGCTTAATGTAATAATTGTATCATCCTCTAACTCATTTAATAATTTTTGCTTCATTTCTGCTAAAAATTGATCAATATCTTGTTCGTTTTCTATCATATAAGTTCTCGCACCGGCCACATTACTGATTGATAGATTCTTACGTTTCTTCTGTCGTGGTAAATTTGATGGTGTTACTGGATTGACAGAAGATGTATTCTTTTTATCTGTTGTTGCTGTTATCGGATCCATCATTGGTTTTGAAGTTACTTTTTGACGTTGCGCTTCTTCATATTCTTTGATTTCATCCAGACAGCGAAGTTTTAATGCATCACTTTCCAAACGAATATTTTTTGCTCCTGCAATTTCGTGAGAAGTATCCAGTTTTTTCTTTAATTCATCAAATGATCGCTCGAATTTATCTTGAAATACGGATGCTAATTCTTTTTCTTCTAATGTGTTTAATACCTTTTGCAGATCCCCATCTACGATTGGTCGTATTGCTTGTACTTCTTTTTCCAATAAGCTTCCATACTGTTGTACAAACTTCATAGACATATCCGGTAATTTCTGAATCTGTCTAAATGGATCTTTTGCAGTTACAATTGCTTCCATCTGTGCTACATTGTCTATGATTTCCTGTTCTCTGACATAGGTTTTACTATTTTCAAACATCTGAATCTGTTCTAATGCTTTTTCAAAGATTTTTTTCTGTCCACTCTTGAAGAAATCAAAGACAGGTGCTGTATCATCCGCATCGTCTAAAAGATCATCTCTCTTCTTATCAACGATTTTAAAGAACTCTACTGGCTCTTCGATTACTAATAATTCCTCTAAGTTCTTTTTCGCTTGCTCCATATAAGATTTGCACGGTAACTTTGGATTTAAACGATATTCAATCATGATCTCATGAAATGACTTTAATTTATCTTGCGCCTTATTCTTAAAGCTTCTCATAATCGTATCATCATCATCGCTAGAGAGAGAATATCCAAAGTAATCTCTTAGCACTTCTTTCACGGAACGAATCTGCCCGTCTGTTGCTCTTTCTCTGATATCGATCAGTAGTTTTTCTACAAATTCTCGTTTTGTCAGATATCGCACCATTTCATTCTTTGTATTTGAAAGCATGGATAGGCTCTGGCTATTATATGTTAGGGATATTTTCCCCATCTTAAAGAGCATCGCTACTAGCCATTGTACGTCTTTTGTATCAAATCCATATGGTGCTGCTCCAAACTTATCTTGTAAAGATTTTAGAGAAGTTTTCATATGTCTTGCATTATTCAGACTGATAACCAGGATCACTTCTTCTAGTGCCAATTTGTTTGGTGTCGTATCACTGGTACCAAGAAAAGATAATTGACCATCATTGTCATTAAATATCTCTGCAATATCTGATAGTTCTGGTGCTGTCTCCATATAGGTCAACTTATTATATTGCATAGATACTAACTTTCCAAGTGCTTCATTGATACGACTTACTGGTTCTTTTGCTGATATATTTGCTTTGTCTCCATTTACATAAATGTCCGCATGCTTTAATGCATCCTCAATATAGATACGGATACGATCTTTTTTCTCAATCCGTTCGTCTTCTTTGGCACGACGGATACTATCAAAACTTCCTCTTGCTCCAGTTGCGTTTTTATTTAAGAACTTATAAATTTTGATAGATTCTGTAATTTCATCTAGGAACGTACTGTCATTTGGTAGTTTTATAATTACTGTTTGTTCTTGTGTAGAAAGCAACCGCAGAGCAGAATCTGGATAATCACCACCATATGGAGTAATAATCGATACCCCAATTCCATTAGATTGGTTCCCCTTAAAATAACGATCATCTACTTTCTGATTAAATGGGAATAAGTAACGATTGCTATAACGGTATTTCTTTTCTGTAAAGATTTCTTCGAAGATTACCGTGGATGCTTCCCCTATGATCTCTCCCATTTCTACAGATTCATTATTGATCGCATTATTAATTTCCTGTTCTTCATTTGTTAGGAAAATATAAATTTCTCCATTCTTCTGTACCAATGTCTCACGAATCAGTTTCTTTAGGGATTCCTCAATCTTTCCACGGATTTCAATACGATCATCTTCCATATTTGAAATCATCAAAGTTGTCAGATTATCTACATTGGCTTTTATTTCTTTGACGTATTTGATCATAAACAATACTTTTAATAATTCTACATCAAAATCATCTAATCTACTGTTGTTTTCTGCATCTGTAATCACTTGACTATGCTGATGATCGATAAACTTATGTAATGGACCATAAAAATAGCTAAATGGTACCAATGCTCCTGTTTCACTATCTTTTAGACGAATCGCTGATTCTTGAAACAGTGCTAACATCGAACGTGACTGATCAGACAAATGTTTCCCACTTGCTCCATGTGTACGAACTGCGGTTAATACCTGTCCTAACAGATTAAACTGGTATGGAATAAATGGATAACAATCTGCAAAATCAGTTTTATCTGTATATAATTTTTTATCTGCCGTATCTGATGTAAACGTAATCAGACTTTTAATCGTGGATTCTTTCTGTTCATATAATAGTTTTAATGCAGATTCTGCGATTTCATTTTTTTCCAAAATACGTTTTCTTATGACTTCATCCACATTGGATGCGGATAAAGAAAGTCTTGTGTCAAAACGACCCTGAATCTTTGAAAAATCATTTCCTTTGGTCTTTGTAATGGAATCAATATCTTCCTGGCTCGTTACGATTACCCATGCTTTTCCTTTACATGCTGTTCCAAGATCTTCTACAATCGTTTGTAAATTCAACATTAATTGAGTATCGTCTGCAATATACTGTCCAATTTCATCTACTAAAAAGATCACATGATGATTTGGTCCTTTTTGTTCGCAATAGTCTTTCACAAGAGATACAAATTTTTCGATACTTAGATCATAGTTTCCTTTTGCATTTTTACACCAATTACGAGCTGCTTCTTCACTCATAAAGTCCATTGCTACAATCGTTTTTACAATTTTATCTTGAAGTACTGCAAATGCCTGTCTTTTCTTCTCCCATGGTGCTCCTGCAATCTCTTCAAATTTTTCTTTGAATTCTTCAAATCTGCCTTCGTTATCTAGCTGACGCTCAAATTCTGCCAGATATGGAATGGAACCACAGTAGCCCTGCATTTCATTAAATACTTTCATAAAAACTTCCACAATAGCTTCTTTTCCTGATCCAACTTTTGCTGATCCTTTCGAATCAATGTTAAAAAGCATAACATCAGAAGAAATTGTTCCTGAATTTGTCATCTTTGCAATCAGCATTGGATCATCAATCTTTTTGCCATCTGTAAAGTATTCAATTGCTCTCTTTCCCTCTACCACACTATTTTTCAGTAAGTAAGAAAGAATCTTTAAGAAATGAGATTTACCACTTCCAAAAAAGCCAGAAATCCAGACACCCATCTTATCGGTATGATTGTTGATCCCTTTTTCATAGTTATCAAAAAAATCTCTAAAATGTTTTAATAATTCTTTTGTCACTACATATTCATCTAATTCCTGATATACATTTTCTTCATCTGACTGACCGACTTTGATCACACCTTTGATATCACGATCAATCCTTTTTTCAAACATATCTTGTATCTGCATTTATCTTTCCTCCATACTTACACGAGCCGAAATGCTCGATAATAGTTTCTGGAATCCATCGTTCCAAATAGTTTCAAATCCTGTCCACTGTATTCTCCTGGATAAAACATCACCACTGGTACACTATCTAATACCTGGTGTAAATTGTTTAATATGTTATGACTTGCAATGATCGGATGACACTTTCCAACCCCTGTAAGAAAGATCACACTATCTGTCAAATCTTCTTGTAATATCTTTGTGATCATTAGATTTAGCTCATTTGTCTCATCTAATCCTAATGTCTCTACCAAACTATCTGCCATATCAAAAAAGCCATTTTCTTTTTCCAAATCAAAGAAGGCTTCTAAGTACCCTTCTTCTTCTAATATCTGAATCATTAAATGATATAGATCAATTTCTATAATTTTAAAATCTTTATTTCCGTTATTGATTCTTTCTTTTAAATATGCAATATGATTTCTCACTTCTAACTCTGCCTTTGGATGATAATCGAATATATAATAGCCGACTTCATTTCCAAGACCTTTATTTTCCCGAAATGACTTATCTGAAATCTTGTTCTCTATCTGATTGAGTCTTTCTTCCAAACTTATTCTTGCCATTCTTAGACTCCCTTCACTGCCTTTAAATATTCTCCTAATCCATTTTGGCTTAAAATTTCTTCTGTTCGATAATCTACATGAATTATTTTTATGATTCTTGGTTTTGCACTGCTTTCTAGTAATCCAGCTTCAAACATCATTCTTGTAAAGCATTGTTTTAGCTTCTTCACTGCAACATCAGACCATCCAGCAACTGCTTCACTTTGCATTGCTTTGTCAGCAAAAAATACATTTAAGTCTCGATCTGTAATTTCTTTTTCCCCAAGGCGAATCTTTTCATCATAGACATCGTGAATAAACTCAAAAAACAGCCGACTGTCCATTAGAATCGCGATTAAGTTTAGTATCTTAGCTGTCTCGATATCACATGTAGTAAATAGTTCTAATACTGTTTTCGGTAATGCCGATACCCTGCGATACGTACCATTTAATACCTCATAAGCACGATATTCTGCCTTTACTTGATAGATATTCTGATCCCAGGCAATCTTGCGAATCTCTGATTTCGTGTATCCTTCTAAAATATAACTTGCTGTTTTTTTTGACTCCTGTAACCAAAATAATTTTGAAGTCAATCCTGCACTATATTCCATTATTGTCTACCGTCCTTTTCTTCTTTTTTATAATGGACAATATCCCCGAAATCGCAATCTAGTTTTTCACAAATTTTTTCTAAGACTTTCATGGAAACCAGCTCTCCATTGGTCATTTTCGCTACAGTGCTACTGCTGATTCCCACTTGGTCCATCATATCTACTTTCTTCATATCTTTATCAATCAATAGCTTCCATAATCCATTGTATGATACTGCCATATATGCTACCTCTTTGTTATATAAAAACTTATGGTTTCTTATAATTTAGAAGTTCATTTTTTATTTTCGCTCATATAACTTCTAATTTTTTTATTGTACCATACTCTATGTATTTGTTCAACGAAAGTCACCTGTGTTTACTTCGACTTTGCGAATATTTTATTTGAAAAAGCTAAGTAAATACATATATATCAATACTTATGCATTATTCCTCTAAGTACACTTTTAATGCATTGTAACAATTTAATGTTTCGCTATCTGCATTATTAAAATTTTGCGAATACGTCTGATAATTTCCTGATGGATCTGTTACTAGATTGGTAAGTGATAAATATGCATCATACATTTTTGAAATTGATTCGTATGCATCTTTGTATTCTTCTGGTGGATTCTTTAGTTTCTTCATCATTGAATTTACCATATCTTGATTATCACTGATGTCTGAAATCTTGCTCTTAAAGCTACTATCAGAGGACAGGTTATTTAATGCATCATTAAAATCCGATACAAAATAGCCGTTTGGTTTTGTATATTTATCGGTTTTGTTATCGCTTTCTTCATAGATTGCATTATACCAAACATTTTTGATTAAATTTCCGCAAGTTTCTGCATCGCTGGCTCCTGATAACATTGTATATGCTGTATTATTTAGATTAGTATCATATTGCTCACTTTGCTTCTTCGCTTGTGCTGCTGCTTTTGTTGCAGCATTCTTTTTATGTATTTGTACTCCTACTGCCACAATAATTGCTGCAGCTATTGCTACTACAATTCCAATTATGATCAATTTCTTTGATTTTTCACTAACCTTAACTCCTGTCACTTCAACTTTCTGAGGTGTTGTCTCTGTTTCATCGCCGTTTTCTATTGGGCATCCACACTTTGGACATGTCTCCATTCCTTCTTCTAGTTCTGTGCCACAATCTGGACAGTATTTCTTTTCTTCTTTGATCAATATCTCTCCACAGTATACACACTTCTTTGCTTTATCTGATATTTGTTCGCCACATTTTGGACATGTTATCATTGCCATAATTATTTCTCCTCCACACTTTTCTTCTGACTTTTTTCTCGATACTCTTCAATCTCATCTTTCCAATGATCTTCAAAAAATTGTTCTGTATCATTACAAGATGTTGCTTTACTAAGAGCTTTTCCAACTGCTCTAAAATTGACTGCAATTCCTTCTGGATCATTTTCATAAGTCACGGATCGATTTCTGGAAATCCCTATTTTTTCTGCTTCTTTTCCTGCATCTATGTTTGCACCTAGAAATAAAAACTCCCAATTATTTTCTTTCTTTGCTTTGATTTTTCTTCGAATCTGTTCTTGCGTGTAATGTTCACTGGAATTTTCCAAACCATCTGTCGTAATAACAAAAATCACTTTTCCTGCTCTGTGTTTTTGTGGTAAGTGTTTTTGTACATTCTCCATTTTTTCAATTGCTGTTCCTACTGCATCTAACAATGCTGTACATCCTCGCACAAAGTATTCTTTTTCTGTCAGTGGTTCTATGATTTCTACTGGAAATCTATCATGTATGATGTCCACGTCATCATCAAACAAGATCGTTGTTACATTTACTTTACTTCCTTGTTTTTTCTGTTTTGTGATCATCTTATTAAATCCATTGATCGTATCTTTTTCCAATCCTCTCATAGATCCACTTCTGTCCAAAATAAAAACCAACTCCGTTAATTCTGTATTCATGTGATAACCTCCTTTCCTGGTCTGTTGTTCAGACCATACAGATATCCCCTTGTGGGATAACCTCCTTCTTTGTTTGTTATTCACATTTTACCTACAGAACCAACGAAGTTGGTCGCCTGTCAAGTGACATTGTATTTTATATTCTTTGATTCTATCCAAAGACTGATTGTCCATATGCATCTAATACATCATTGATTTCAAACATATCATAAATTTTATTTTGTAGAAAATATGCTATGATAACGTCTGTTTTGGAACTTCTGGATAATGCAAAGCCTGCACTTGCTAATAAGTCTTTTGCTTCATCTAGTGACAATTCTAATGCAATTGTAAATGCAAGAACTGTTTTCTTATTTGGAACATAATTTACGTCTTTCCTGATTTTTGAGAAATGACGACGATCTACATAGGCTTTTGTGTAAACTTGCGAATCCTTTAATCCTCGCTCGTCAATCATACGAAGAAGACGTTGTGAAAAAGTTTCTTCTAACTGATTCATCAGATCATCGATTTTTCGATTTACTGACATCGTAGAGGACATTCCTTTTTTTATTTTTGTCTTCTGCATTGTGGAAATATCAAATTCTTCTGGTATTTCTTCCTGCTGATTTTCTTCTTTGATCAGTTCTTTTTTCTTTGATTTTTCCTCGGCTCTCTTTTTACAGAATTTACTGATTCTATCGAAGATTGATAACATTTCTTTGTCTATTTTTATATCATCTTTTGCCGGTTCGTAATACTTATCTATGTATCTGCCTACTTCATCAATTAATTTCTGATCTGCCATATGAATACCGCCTTTTCTTTTGCTGTTTGTGCTTGTAATTATTTTGTTTTAGAATAGCATGTTTTATTGGTTTTGGCGTCGCATGTTGGGCGACATTCTCTATTTATGTCATTTTTATTCATTTACTGCTAAAATTCTATCGTTGCATTAGTTTTCTACTGATCTCTCTCGTTGATCCCAGCTGTCTTTCAAACATAATATCCCATAAATCTAAACATTTATCAGCGATTTGTTTATATTCTGCTTTTCTGGAGTTTGCAGTCTCATCATATAAAAATATAATTAATTTTGAAATCTCATTTTCTATTCCCCATTGCTTTTTTAAATCTTCAATTTCCATCTGTAAAACATTTTCGCATAACTGTATAATAATATCAGCATAGTCAACAACAGATACCGCATTTCCCTCCAGATAATTAACAAAAGCTCTTACTGTGCTTCTACTTACCTTAGTTTTCATAAATTCCTTTAAAAATTCTTTATCGTGCTTTGAATCAACATAGTTGTTGTAGAACATTCTAGACAAAATATTTTCTACATTCGTATCAATATTTTTATAAATGAGAATTATATTTTGTGCCACTTCTCGATATTTATCTACTTTTAAATAACTAACCGCCATATCTAAAATAGTTTTAATTTGTTCTTCGCTTTTAGATCCAACTGAACACATATAGGCTTCAAATTCACCATACCATATATAAAATTCACAAACAGAATATCCTCCTATTTCTACAAGTTTCTTATCATCTGACTCAAAACATTTCTTTATAATATTAAGTATTCGTTCCTTGTATTTAGGATATAGATGGAAAAACATATTCTTTGAATCATGAAAACTAGCCATTCGAATGTCCGTCTCATATAAATATAGAATTTTCTTTTCTGCCCACTCTCTATTAATATTATAAGATGGCCACAAAGCATACAATGTAGCATATCGGACTGCTGCACTGTCATCCCTTGTCAACTTTTCAATAATTTCCTTAAATCGAGAAAATAATTCCTCATGACTCCATAGCAATTTTCCTATTGCTCTTGCTGCACTCGCTCTTACACTATTCCATACATCATTCTGCAATTTATCACAACTCTTCATTTCTCTATCTTCTAAGTTTGTTCGATTAACTTTATCGAAATCACTGTGATTTAAAGCAATATTTATTAATTGATCTATCATCTTTGATGTTAAATTAGTCGTATTCATTTTTTCAACTATTCCGCAAAAATATAATGCCCTATGATTTTTCATATCACACGGGAAATTAAGTAATAACTCTTCTATAACTGCAGAATCAATATTTTCCAGTTCTTCTGATAATTCTATACCTAAAAACAAAGCATCTATAAAAACATCCAATACCCGTTTCTTATTATTTAGCACCATCTCTATCATTTCTTGTGGATGTTGTTTTACTACCTCTTGAAAATCACTTGCATATGTTTCACAAGAACTTTCAATAAATCCACCTTTTACTTCCTTGAAATTTCTATGGTTATTTAATTTATTGTTAGTTATTATTTGCAGCCATTGTCTATGACTTATATTTTTCCCTGTAACCGGTGATTGCACCCATCCCGAATGACTATTCGGATAAATATAACGTAATGGTACTTTATAAAATCGTCTATCCAATACCTTCAATAAATCTTTCGTTTTTTTATTAATTCGATCTTGTGGCAAACATTGCAATAATTTATATTGCAAATCTCCCCAAAAGCTCCAGTATACAGGTGAATACTTTTTCTGTTTATTCAACTCAATTCTTCGTTTATACCACTCAGACGCATTGGGCGAAATGTAGCTACATATTGCATTTTCTATTCCTGATAATTCGTCTTTACCGCATATACTTCCATGAACTTTCAAAATTTCTTGTACAAGTCCTAGTTCATCTTCTGCCTCACTGGTATAATCAAAAATTTTTTTATCCAAATCAGTACTTAAATAATGTATAATACGATTGCTATATTGAGATGGCAAATGTGCTAAACCTGTTAATATTATTTCATTAAAGATATGATATCCTTTTCCCATATATAGTTCATAATATCTCCAAAAACTATCTGGTGATTTATCAATCAATATTATTGTCGCTTTCTTTACCAATTCGACGCAAGCCCTTTCAACACTTCTTTTATATGTATATTTTCCAGACCAATTACTATAATTTATTTTCTTTCCATTCTCTTTTGGTATATACGGAAGTAATTCATCAAGTATAAATTCAGCATTTTCTATTAAAAAATCATTATCTAAATCCACTAATTCTTCTTCATAACGATATACATATTTTCCTTGACTTCTTATTTTGTTTTGTAACCAGAATGAAATAAGTCTAATTGCTCTTTGTTCAAATTTTTCCATCATATTTTTTATATTTATAAATATTTCTTTTGCATAATCAGGATAGTGTTCATAAAACATCATTCTAAGTTCAAATAGTTCATCACTTTCTTCCATTATATCGAAAAAGAAACATCTCATAAATTGTTTATCATCATCTGCGCTTTTTAGAGCATGCTTTCTTATGAACGCAATATCTTCTTTATCTAAATTCGGAGTAATGCTCTGGAGCAAATCAAAGACCATTATTTTTTTCTCTGGATCTGAATACCATCGTTCCAAAATCCCATAATTTCTTAAGATAGTTATATATTGTTTTCTCGTAAAAATCGTATTATTTAATAAAAACTTCCCATAAATATCATTTTCACAATTAGACACAATAAATTGGGTAATGTTATCATCTGGTTCTTCAATTTGCCCTAAAATTTCATAAAAAATATATTTTACATAATATCTTATATCATCCGATATTAACATTTTTTCACCAATCTTGATAAAATCATCACTGTCAAATTCTAGTATATTTTGTAAAAACATCTGTACCTGATATCTTCTTCCAGGATTTTGTTTTTCTTTTTCACCTATAATATTTTCTATGTTTTGCCCATCAAAATATTTTTCAATCATACTTTGAGACATAAAATAATCTAAAATTGATTGATGTACAAAACCCACTCTATTATTCTGAATTATGATGATTTCTGACGATATTAGATAGTCCAATACCGCCTCTTCAATATCCAATAATTGTTTAGGAACATACAATCGTCCTATTTTATCTAACATACGAACTATATCCTTTTTAGCCTTATTAATAGCACCTTGTTGTAATCCTGACATCACACTTCTTCTGCAAATTTGCTCAAACCATTTATCTATCAAATGGCTCGTCGTCAAACATTCTCCATACATATCTTCTTTGTCCAAATGCTGCCAAATATAAAGATTACTTGGAATTTTTAATATTTTTTGGAGTTTCGGAGATAATTGTTCATAATTTTCTCCAACAATTTTCTTCACTGTTTCCTTCTCAAAATTACCTACTTTAACTATCTTCCAGCTATTCTCTGTTTCCTTCTGATTTTTAAATAGCAAATTTATATTATTATCATTCTCTAAGTCATATGTCCTACAAACAAATACTGGAATTATCTTTTTCTCTCTTTCATAATTCAAACATTTTATCTGTCGTATCAGTTCCATACAAACTGTAAGTGCTTCACTAGAATTTGCTTGTGTCCATCTTAAAGCATCTAATTGATCTAAAATAATTACTGCTTTTTCATTTTTAGAAATACTATGTATTGCATGTATAATTGAACTTGGAAATCCTAATTCCTTACCCCAAACATCACAATTTATATGTGGTATTCTTCGATCTAACTTTATTGCGATATATGGAAGTCTTTTTTCCTCACAGTAATTCAAAATCGCTTCTGTACATCCACTTTTTCCGGAACCAGCGTTTCCAGAAATAATTATTGCTTTTTCATTTTCAATAGCATCAATACAATCATCAAATTCTTTTCGATACTCTAATCCATCTAATAAAGGTATAAAATTTTGTCTGTATTCTTGATTAATTTCTTGAATTCTTGGTGCAATTCTTTTGTCTCCATCATTTAACCGAAAAGTAATTTTTCGTTTTGTAAACCAATCAAACAATACCGTTTGCGTAATTTCTTTTCCATAGATGTCACCCATCTCAATAAGCGAGAGAAACGCATCATAAACCCTGTTTCTTTCGCTGCTAAATAAATATTGTATATTGCAATTTATGCATTCTTGCAATTCATACTCTGATATTTGATTGTAAGAAATCCTTTTTAAATAATCAATGCTTTTTGAAATATCATCTGTTTTATCACTTTTTAATCCCATTTCTGAACAAAAACTTCTATAAAATTGCTGAAACTCTTTACTACTTTTCATAATTTGTTCGGAATAAAAATCTTCTGCTTCACCACTAGTATTGCATGCTCGTTTATGTAGATCAAATAAAAATGAACAAGACATTGGACTGACCAAAGCTACTTTTCTATCGCTACCTCGATTCAATTGAGTTTTCCATGTAGAAAAAATATTTTTTTCTTTTAAATCAGAAATATTCCAATACTCTTTACTTCCATTCCGTGCCTTACATTGCTGATGCTCCTTTTGATCATCAAAAGTTGTTACCAATATATCCGTACCCACTTCATCTATCCCAAGTGCTTCAATAATTACACTATAATTTTTTTCATTTAAAACTTTTAGCAGTTCATAAATTATGCAGTTTATCTCATAACTATTTCCTTGTTTGTCTGCTCTTCCGCCTTTTTCAAATGGCATAATTTTCTCCTCCAAACCCAATCTCCAACAACTCCGCTGCAATCTCAACATTCCTTATTCTCATCAAATTATCCCAAACATCTTCCTTTCCTAGCAAATTCACACCTCCATGCCACACCAATTCATCATCGATTACTGCAAATCTTGCTTCTATCTCATCTTTCAAATAAACCTCAACTCCTTGCAATCTCATCATTGCAACAAGCTCATAGAGCATTTCTGGATTTCCATATCGGATATTTTCTGGATTTCTCATAATAATTCTAACTTTAACTCCTGCTTCCTGTCTTTGCTTCATTAAGTACAACAATCTTTCGATTTTATCCTGACAAATATCCGGACTTGATATGACAACACTTTTATCAGCCTCTATCATATCTTGTTCAAATTTTTCTGTATAATTTCCAGAATCATAAATTGCATTAATATTTTGTTTTGTATGTAAATTTCCTGTCCATAGTGTAAATCCTGTTCTTTTATATGTTCGCAATCTTTTTATATACATGTTATCAAAATACCTAATATGTGAATCAATATAATCATAAACATAAACTGCTTCTTTTCCTTTATAATCTCTGTTTAAACGTCCAAGGTAGTGTTCTAATCTTCCATCATATGAAACAGGTGCCGCAAGCATTAGTGTATCTAATCGTGGACAATCAAATCCTTCTCCGATCTTTTGTCCTGTAGCAACTAAGATCATTGTTTCTTCATCTTTAACCCTCTTTAGATTTTCTCTTATTTCAAAATTTTGTCGGTCCGTATTATCTCCATATAAAAGGAAGATATTATCTGCAACACCATCTAACATTTCATAAAGGACTTTTGCTTGTTCTTTATATTTTGTCAATATCACCGGGTTTTTTCTAGATTTAATACTAGCTTTCACATCTTCTACGATCATTTCATTACGGACTGTATTCTGGCTTATACTTTGATATGCCTGATTGATATTGTGCTTACTTTCTTCCGTTTCTATCATTCTTGTATATCTTGGAATAAAATAATGTCCGATTCCTTGTTGTTTGGCTCGATCGAGTGCACTAAATTTATGTCTCTGTGGTCCTAGCATCATATATAAGATTCGATCCAGATGATCACCTCTCTTTGGTGTTGCAGATACTCCATATACATACTTTGCATTTATTTTTTGTAATAATTTAATTGCTGTATTTGACGCTGCATGATGGCATTCGTCCATAATCACCATTCCATAGGAATTGATTTCTTTTTTAAATTTTCCTTTTGAATACATAGATCCGACCATTGCTACATCAATAATTCCTGTTAAGCTATTTTTGTTTCCATGCAAGATGCCAATGACACTTTTTCGTTGTCTTTTTCTGCCACTTTTCGTTTCATACATTGGTGGTTTCTCATCAATTTCTAGAAACTTATTTAATTCTTCCGTCCATCGAATCAATAAATCCTTGCTTTGTACTAAAATCAATGTATTTATTTTTCTCTTTGCTATAAGATAGCTGCAGACGACTGTTTTTCCAAATGCTGTTGCTGCATTTAAAATCCCATCTGTATTCTGTAAAAGTTTTTCTGCTGCTGCATTTTGTTCTTCTTTTAATGTTCCTTTAAATTTTACTCTGATTGGTCTGCCTTTTTCTCTTTCATCCAAGATATCATATTCAATTCCTGCTGTTTTACATTGCTCTATCAATGTTTCTCTTAATCCTCTTGGAATTTGAATATATCCATTTGTATCTTTTCCTAGATAAATAACACTGTGATTATAATAATTTGAATATCCCATACGGCTGTTTTTATAAAATTCTGGATTATCAAAGGCTGCCATACTTCGAATCTGATTTTGTAATCGTGGCATAATGTTTAATGTATCTACATAAATTCCATTACTCAATACAATATGTAATTTTCCTGTAACATCCATTTTGGAAAATTTCTGTTTCTTTTTCCATGGTTTTGGTCTATCATTCATATCATTATTAAAAATGATTTGATCTTGTAAAAGCTCTTTCTTCCAATGATCTATATAAGTATCAATTTCCTCTTCTTCTAACTTTCTTGTTTTATTTAATAGAATATCCCATTGATTTGGATAAGCATTCCAATGACGATCAATAAATACACTATTTCCATCCCTAAGAGCTTGTCCTTGCATTGGAAGTGCTACTAGGTTTCCAATACCATTTGCAATATCTTGCGATGGATACATTCTGTCATAATAATGAAATGTTTTTAGATTTACCGCTGCTGCACCTTTATCTAGTAGCATAAATCCAAAATTTCTGGCTTTTGATGCTTTGATTGCTCTTTTGAAGAAAATCCATATATGTGCACCTCTTCCGGATCTTGATCTTTCGACCAGATGCGAAATACCATTTTGTTCACATATCTTCCTTAATGCATCGACCTCATCTCGCCATTCATCATTTTGATTTGCAAAATCTATGTTCTCTGCTGCTTTTTCATGATTATCAAAGTCAAATACTAAAAATCTACATGTTCCATCGGGTAAGAGAGGATATACTCCAATGACATCTGATCCATCTTCTTTATATCCTAATAAATGATTAATAATCTTTTTTACATCTAATCTCGTCCATTTTTTATTGATACATTCATCACAGAATATTTTCTGATTTTGCTGTTTAGGGCATAAATGATCATTCCATCGATTGGCACATTGAGGAAAGTAACCTCCCTTCTTACCTCTTTTTGCATATACATCTTCTCTTCCCCAAAACATAGAAAAAAATCGTTTTGCCGTATTTTCTGTGATATATCCTGGATGAACAATACGGCCTCCTTGGTCTAAATCATATTCATCTGATTTTCTGTTTACCTGTTCAAAGAAATCCGTTGTTTCATATGGTATTTGTGCTTTATCTAGTTTTTCTTTTAATTTTTGATTTTCGTTTTGGAGATTGCGAATTAATTGACGTAGAGTGTCTGTATCAAAAGCTTCTATGTTCATTTTAATTTTACCCTCTATGATTAAAATCTTTTTAAGTTGTTTCCTATTTTTATTATGAATCCAATCCAGATAATATACAACTATTTATAAATAAAATTTCATAGTGAAAAGACATATCTCTCCTCAAGATATGCCTTTCTCGCTCAATTATAATTTTAATAACTCCTTGCATACATCATGTCTTAATTTTAAATATATTTTTTCAAATATACTTCTATCCTTAAATTTCATCTGATCTTCTTCTATTATTTTAGGCAATAAACAATCCATAAACCAATCTTTTGTATAATTCGCTTTCCATTTAACTTTATTGTCAAAATAGTCCATACAATAATAAGAAGTATCTTTATATCCCGGTTTCCAATATACATTCACAGTATCGTTATTTAAAGTTAGTTCATACCCATATATAAACCTGAATTATTCATGAGCAACTAAAATTGCTCATGGCATCCATGTGAAATCCGTGTTTTGATTCGCAGATAAATGTTTCCATTAGGCCTCGTTTACAGTAAAAACAGATCAGATCCTCTGGACTGCCATCCATGTTTGTCACGATAAAAGTATACAAAAAGTTCATCTGACCTTCCGGCTTTTCTATCTTGCAGATGATTCTTCTTGGATAAAGCCAGCTGTCGGCTTTATCCAAGAACTTGCCATAACTGACGGCATGATCAATCTGGTTATCTTTTGTTTTTGTAAACAGTTCATCTTCTATAAAAGATGCAGTACTATGTAACCATCTGTTTTCTTTCATACGGATCGCATAGGATACACTATTGGATTCCAGAGCTTCATAGATCATAATGTTACCGAACCCACTGTTACCTCGAAGGTACAGAGGGATATCCGGATAATATCTGTTAAATTCGTCCAAAAGAAGTTTCAGAAAATCAACCGTATTTTTCGAAGTATAGCTGCTTCCATCTGTTCGATCCGCTGTGCATCACCATTAATTCCAGCATCCATACGCATGATGTCTCTAATTTTTTTTATAAATCCTGATTGTATTGCCATATTTTATATATTTCCCTTCCCTATATTTCATCTTCTGAATCTTCATTTTTTGAAATTTGTGCATTTCCACCAAGTGTTGCTGCTAATGCAAGAATTCCCACGCTTATAGTAGCAAACACTCCACCTAAAACTTTTAATTGATAATTTCGCATTTCTTTATTTTCTTTTGAAACCTTATTTTGAAGCTCGTCTATACGATCTAAAATTTTTAATTTTTCATCTACAGTTAAATTATCATCACTCAACATTTCCAACAAGATCTGATATTCTGATTTTATCATAGAAATCAATTCTTTATGATCTTCATTTGCTTTCGAAACTGCATCTATTGCAGCTTCTTTATATCCCGTAATTGCCTCTTTCACAACTGTGGCAAATTCCGGAAATTGTTCAAGTGCTTTTTTCGCAACTTCTGGATCCATTTGATTAATAGAAGATGCAAATTTCATAACGGTATCTTTACTAAGCTGTCTAAAATTATCAATTTTAAGTTGCTTCAATACTTTTTGTTCTGATAAAGTTCTCTTCAAATCATACTCTCCTTTTTAACTTACGCTCATTTCCTCATAAATGTTTTCTTCCAAATCTTTAATTGCATCCCCATATTTCTTTTTTCCGCCAAATAGTTTAACAATCTTAGCTGGCTTTCCATAATTTGCAAAATCAGAAAGTGATAGAACTTTAATATCTTCAACCTCTGAAATTCCTTGATTCATATACTTGTCCATAAGTATCTCTGACACTGCCCTAGCATCTCCAGAATATTTAGAAAAGAAGTCTATCTTCTTTACATTATGTGCTCTCTCTTTTCGTGTTAATGGTTTTGCCCCATATGTCATTGCTGGTGTTATGTAATTTAATTTTATGTCTTCTTCTGACATTTGTTTTTATTTAGAATTGCCATATTAAATCATCCTTTCTCCGTTAAATGTTAATATATCAATCCATATTTTCTTTCCTGTTTTTCCCTGTTTTATATAAATTGTATCATGCAAATTGTATATCTGCAATTTAAAATTATGCTTTACGTGTAATTAGATCATCACTTTTTTACATCTATCATAAAACCATCTTTTTCAACCATTTTTATATCCGAAATTCTTCCATTACAATTCATGCAATCATTGTCTATAGATGTAAAATCAAACTCTGCCGTCATTTCAAAATAATCACCTAGCAAATTTTCCATACCATATTTAAATGATATTGATTTAATTTGTCTATTAAGTATTTTTTCTTCAAGATTGTAATCTGTTGCATATACACATCTCACTATTCCACCAGGTTTAATATCACATGATTTCCCTATCAAACCTCCTACATTTTCAATATTTCTCCAGTTCTCACCATTTATATCCATGTTTCTGCAACAAAAGTTTCTTATTGTTTTTTCGCCTTCATTCTTTAATGTATATGTAAAAGTGTTTTGTCTTTTGAAGAATTTTTCATAATCACGTTCAGTTATTAGATTATATACATCGGATATATTATGTGAAGTAATTTGGAAAACATCCTCATCCATATTAAAGCATTCATTTAAATTCTCAATATTTATATATCTATAATGTTGATTAGCTAACATAGGATAATATTTTGCTTTTAACATTTTTAAATTTATATCTGCTAAATTTGTACTTTTTTCCACTAAATTTTTCATTTCTTTTTGTAATTCCATAAAATGTTCGTCTGACCGATCTGATAATTCTTTATATTTTTTATTTTGATAAAAAGTAATATATCCAAGTATAATAGTTCCAATTGCACCTAAATAAGAACCAATAAATCCAAACCAAGTTTCTTTTGAAAATCCATTTAACGAATTAACTAAATTGATTTTTTCAAACATAATTATTTTTTCAATCGCCAATGGTACAAATACTATACAAAAAGTAAAAAATATTAATTTCATTATTTTCGATGCATTTTTTCTCATAATACTTCTCCTTAATTTTCATATATTTCATCACATTCTTTATATATTACCAACAATTTTTATAACTTCAATTTCATTTTCTCTTTACCATGTTACATATCTTTCAATTCCATATCTTTTCTCATTAAATCATCTTATTTTTCAAGCACAAAAACATACATATAAAAGGCACATTCCCATCACTGAAAATATGCCTTTTATTTTTAATCACCTTATCCAACTTGATGTATAAATCCACCAATCAAATTCACACATAACGGAAGTACTGCTGATATAATCGGAACCATCTTCATCAAACGTCCACTTTCTACAATCGTTTTTAATAATGTCACTCCGCCATGCCATACACAAGTTCCTAATCCTCTTTTTCTTTCCTCCCATCTCGGTAGTTCCAAATTCTCATCAATTATCTTCCAATTAACTATTTCTCCTTTTCTCTGTTCAACCATACCATTTGCTTCATCTTCTTTTATGAACCTAACATTTGCTATCTCACAATGTTCCCATAATAATTTAGGTTCATCTGTGTTATTTTTGATTGATAATTGTAATATACCTTCATTCTCCCTAATCCATGTCTCTGAACGGTATACTTCTAATCCAGCATCTTCATACATTCCAGAAATGACCATACTTAATCCATTCTTTAATATGACACTTTCGTTTGTATATACTATAACTGTCTCATGTGAATCTAATTTGTATTTTCCTTCATTTATTTTTCTTAAATCCACAATTCCATCTCGTCCATTATACAAGGTCTTTGGATTGATCCACTTTGTACTTGATAACGTTTTAATCAAAAATCCTAAATGCAGTTTTATTGCATCATTATTCCAAGACAAATCTGCCGGTTTTTCTGTCATTAAATTTTGATTCCAGATATATTCTGTGATTTTTAAATTGTTGTTTTGAATTTCTTTTTTTATTTCTTTCACATTAAGATTTCTCATGATTCTGTACTCATATCACCTATTCGTGACTTTCTCCTTTCCTTACAATCAGTTAAATTAATTGATTCAACTGATTTTTGTCATTGGTACTATGAATACTCACTATGCCGATCAAATAAAAAAATCGGAATAATCAGTATACAAACATATTAAACGGCATAGATATCCTCATGTTCTCTTTTAAACACAATATTTTCTTCTACACTGTTTATTATGTATGTAAAGCTGATCTTTCCGATCATAATTCTAAAATAAAAAATGTAAAGCTCTTAGCTTTTTATATATTATATAAATTCATATTACCATATATTGTTAGTTTTGTCCATAAGATATATTATAAAAATCAAAAAGGGAGAAACTTGAAATCTCTCCCCTTCCTATAGGCTTCGAAAGTTTCTACAGATCAATTATACAATATCATTTCTAAACTGCCAATACTCCTTACTCCTCCGTCTTAATCGAACTAATCACAACATCCCCCAACTGGCACCCCACTTTCCGAACAACAATATCCTCAATCTGACTCCTCTCAACTTTCGACAGATCCTTCTTATTCACCAACACATCCACCTTCCCATTCGTAATCGTAACAATACTATTCAAAAATCCCTTAGCCCCCAGCAGATTTTCCGCTGCCGTCTCCATCTCCATCTGTTCTGACAGCATCGCCAGTTTATCCACTGCATCCTGCTTCACACTATCTTTCACTGTCTGATCCTTAATAATCTCCTCCAGTGTATCCTTCGCCTTGCTATGTGTCTGCTCCCTCTCAAGTTTCGCTTTCGCCACATAATTACTAACCTGAGCATTTGTAAGCACCGCTTCTCCAACATCGGTCACATCATCGGTTACTGCTGCCGCACTTTCTTTTGCCACATTCTTTGAAACTGTCTTCGTCTTACTATTCTTCGTCCCAGCCGGATCGTATTTCTGACTATAATTTACATACCCTGCAACAGCAATCACAACCGCTAGGGTCATGATGATCATCTGATTTTTCTGAAATACTTTTTTCATTGTTAGGAATCCTCCATTTTTAAGACTTTCACTTTATAAGATGAAATATGAAATAACACAGAAACTGCTTCAACGATCTGATTCTTGATAATATCATTCCCGCCGCCTTGAGCGACGACGACCACTCCTTCGACGACTGGTTCTACTTCTTTGATCACATATGGGACTTTCTTTCCATCTTCTTCGACTAAGACAGTCTGTTCATCTTCTTTGACCGTTTTTTCTTTTTCACTGCTGCTTTGTTCGTAGGGACTGTCTTTATTTACGACAGCTTCTTTGGATGAATTAACGGTGATCATCACTTTTACTTTTCCGACTCCTTCTACATGTTTTAATGCATTGACCAATCGCCTTTCCTGCTTTTTCACATAGAGATCAGTAGAATCTTCTTTTGCTGTGGTTTCAGTGCTTTGTGTGTTCTTCTTTGTCTTCCCGGATGGGATGCTTACGATGATCAGGCTGATGCCAAGAAGTAAGATCAGGCAAAGTTTTGGAATGCCGATATTTTCGATCAGATGTTGTAGTTTTTCCCTCTCTATCATATTTCTTCTACTCACTTATATTTATATTAGATTCCTTCATATTATAGAAGTTTGAAATTGCGGTTTTTAGTTTCTTTGTATGACGAAGCTTGTCTGTTTTGATGTCGATCTTCTCGATGGTTCCTTTTTCATTTACCTTTGAGTCAACGTCTAATACTTTGAGATTGTATTGTGAAAATAACGTTGTGATCTGTTCTTTGATCTGATTTTGTTTTTCCTCTTTTGCACCATCTAAAAATGCAGGGTTATTTTCTCCTTTGACTGCTGTTGAGATTGCCTGTGTCACGATATCTTCGTTGGATAAATAATAGGATATTGGTTGCATCATCAGGGAGATGAGCATAAATCCTGTCATTAACCGAAGGTATGGCCGGTAGATGCTTTTGTCGCAGAGCTGATCGATCAGTGTTGTTAAGATCAGAAAAAATATGATCATTTTCAGATAATCCATAATCCTTACCCCGCATAATAATTAACGTTGGTTGAGAATGCGATCAATGCCACAGACAGGATAAATAATAGTGCCATCGTAAAGATCATCGAAAGCATTAATTTCCCGCTTTGAATGACTGCATCCATCGCTCCGGTGATCCTTTTATCGGATATGGGCTGGATCATGATCCCTGCCAGTAGATAGGTAAGAACAACTGCTGTGATTTCTATGACTGGTGGGACGATGATCACGATTAGTACAAGGATTCCAACGGCTCCGATACTGTTTTTGATCACAACTGCCGAACCGATGACCATGGTCATGGCTGAATTCAAACCACTTCCGATTCCTGGAATGGCACTCATTCCTTTTTGGAGAACTGTATTTTTCATGGAATCAACGGCTGGAAGGATCATCGACTGGATCAGCTGGACTCCTAACAGGACACTTAGGAATCCTTTGAGCAAAAACTTGATCACACCTTCGAGTGTTTTACATAGTCTTGAAAAATGTTCTTCTTTTGATATATGGTTGATGATCTTTAAGACAAATAAGATCTTGATCATCGGAAGTAATACAACATTTGTAAGTGTTGTCATTGCATAGATCAGCAGAAGATAAAATTCATAAACTGTCGTTGATGTCGTGATCCCGGAAGTTGAGACAACAGCCAGTGAATATGCCATGATCATTCCTTTCATATAATCTGCCATTAAGGTAACGAGCTGCATCACTGTTTTGTTTAAATAAAAAAAGGAATGTACCATGACACCGCATAGGATCACATAAGTAATATAAAATGCACTATTGGCTGTGCTTTGCTGAAAAAAGGAATCGGACAGATTTTTAAAGATGGCTGCGGTAAATGCGATCAGAAGGATTTCTCTGATCAAATCTTTTTGGATCAACATACGGTTTAAAAAGACCTCTTTCATTTTGGATTTGATCGTATGCAGAACACCTTTTACATTTCCGTGGATCAGCTGTTTTACTAATTGTGTATAAGATAGATCGATCTCTTTGTCTTTTAAGGTGTTTTCCACATTGGTAAACATATCTTCGTTGAGTTTTGTTTCTTTGGCTGAAATATCATTTGTTCTTGTAAGGATCAGTAAAAATAGCAAGGTTAGCAGGAATATTCTTTGTTTCATGTGCCATTTCCTAATAGTTTCTGGATCGTTCCAAGCAGCGATTCAAAGACTGGAAGTCCAACGATCAGGATCGCTAATTTCCCTGCAAACTCAATCTGCTTTGCAATCGATGCCTGTCCTGCGTCTTTGCAGATATTGGATGCGAACTCGCAGATGAAGGAGATACCGATCAGTTTTAAAAGGATTTGGAAGTAGCTTTGTGGGATTTTTGAATAGGACCGGATCATCTCAAACACGGTTAGTATTTCCTCCATTTGTTTTAGTCCATACATTGCCAGAAGAATGCTTGAGATCACTGCGATTACGACTGCGATTTCTGGACGGATCGTTTTGATCTTCATGGCGATCAGACTTGCAACGATCCCAAAGACTGCGACTTTTATCATCTTAGTATCCGCCTCCAATCTCTAGGATATCGTAAAAAGTGTCTGGACGCTTTCAAACAGATCATAGATATACGGGATCACCCAGCCAAGGACAAGGATCAGACCGGCAAGTGTGATCAAAAATGCCTGTTCGTCTCTTCCGGAATGTTTTAAGACCTGCACAAGGATCGTTACAAGAATTCCAACAGCTGCGATCCGAAAAATGATATTGACACTCATAACCCCTCCTTGTCATAAAAATGTCTGGTAGTTGCTTTATAGTAAGATGATCACGATCAGAACGCTTAGTGATATACCGAGGCTTCGGTACATCTTGCAGTTCTTTACTACTTGATCTTTCATAAGGAAGATCTGGTCATCGAGTTGTTCGATTGTCAGCAGGATCGTTTTCTCCTGCATCTGTTGGTCAAGATATCCGATCGTTTCACCCATGTTTTTTAAGATTTCATAAAACTTTGGTTCATAGATCACTTGTTTTAATTTCTGCTCCGCGGTCTGCTGCCATATTTTAGCGAAAGATTCTTCACTGTGTGTCTCTAACTGCTTTGCCACCTTTTTTAGAAATGGCTGATATTCCTTCTCTGTCTTTGTCGATATTTTTAAAACAGCTTCTGGAAGTGGGGTAAATCCATAGCGGATCTCTCCTTGCAGAAGGTATAACATTCGTTTGATCGCAATTCCCTGTTCCAGACGTTTTTGTTCTTTTGCGGCTTTGTGAAATCCAAATCCGATCCCTGCGAAGATCACGATCAATGATCCTAATATCTTGATCAATTTAGAACCACCCCGTTTTCATCCATGATCTGTGCGATATAGCCTGGCTGGTTTCGCTGTTCTAAGATCACGTAGCGCTGAAACATCTTTTTGTTGATGATCTCCCGCATATATGGATTCTTGGATAACGATTCTTTGTTCTTTCCATGGGCCGTTGCAAGAATGCTGCAGCCACGGTAGGCACAGAAAAATAAGGCTTCCACATCTTCTTTGCTTCCGATCTCGTCCACAGCGATCACATCGGGGGCCATGGATCGGATCAGCATATTCATGCCCTGTCCTTTTTCACATGCATCCATGACATCTGTCTGAATCCCGAGATCATTTTGGGCAACGCCTTGGTAGCATGCTCCGATCTCACTTCGTTCATCGACAACTCCGACGGTCTGTCCTTCATCAGAGATTTTTCGGATCATATCCCGAAGCAGAGTTGTTTTTCCACAGCCGGGTGGTGATATGATCAGCGTTGGAATGAATTTTCCCATTCTGGTGCAGCGTGAATATAAGATGTCCGCACATCCTTTCACTTCATGTGCGACTCGGATATTTAATCCGGAAATATGTCGGATTGTTTTGACTTTGTCATGATCCATGACAACGGTTCCGCAGATACCAACTCGGTGTCCGCCTCGGATCGTTAAAAATCCTTGCTTTAACTGTTCGATATAAGCATACATCGAATAGCTGCTGATATATTCCATGGCTTGTCTGATCTCTTGTGAGGTTACGATATGTAATTGTTCTTTTCTTGTTGTGATCTTTCCCTGTTCGGATAGATAGCAGGTTTTTGCGTTGTATTTTAAAATGACTGGCTTTTGAATACGCAGGCGGATTTCCTGAAGTTCGTCCCAGTTGATGCCTGCCTGCTTTATGATCGTTCTGATATGTAATGGAAGGATTCCTAAGATTTCTTCCTCTTTCATAAATTTAAAAACACCTCCCCATTTTGGTATAATCCAAATATATGTGATGGAAGGTGTTTTTATGAATGTTATTTTATTTTTTCTTCTGATAATATGGTGCGATCTGATCAAAGGATTGTCTGAGCTGATACTGGAAGTTATTTTGCTTGACGATATTTGTCTTCTGGGTGACAAACTTGTCTAACTTCTGCATATACTCTTCTTCTGTGACACTTCCTTCTGCCACGTAAGTAAGACCTTTTTCCCAGCTTGCGGTCAAGGTTGGGTTTAAGAGTGATCCAATGGATGCACTGACAACATTAACGATCATCTCTCCGGTTAAAGTCGGTGTTACGATCTGTGTCTTTTTATTTAATGCAATGTATTTATTGGACACTAATTTCTTTACGATCTCTGCTCTTGTCGCACTCGTTCCGATCCCGCTTCCTTTGATCTGTTCTCTTAAATCTTCATCTTCGATCAGCTGTCCTGCATTTTCCATCGCAAGGATCAGGGAACCTGAATTGTATCGTTTTGGTGCGGATGTCGTTCCATCTTTGATCGTATAGTCTTTCACTGGAAGAGGCATTCCTTTCTTCAAAGATGATATCGCATGAATCTGTTCTTCTGTTAATTGGGCTTCTTTCTTCTGTCCGCCCATTCCTGTGACTTTTAAATATCCTGGGTCTTTTAACATCTTAAAGTTTGCAAAGAATGCTTCGCCTTTGGTCTGTGTCTCTAATTTGATCTTTAAGTACACAGCTGGCGGCATAAAAATGCTTAGGAATCTTCTGGCGATCACATCGTAGACTTTCTGTCCCATCTCTGAAATTCTTGATAAACTGCCTACTGCCTGTCCGGTTGGAATGATCGCATAGTGGTCGGTGATCTTCTTGTCATCTACGTATTTCGACTTGATGATTCCCTGATACTTCTTGCCCTGCATGATCTCATTTGCAAATCCTGATAATGGAGTGTAGTTGTTTAATCCTCCGATATTTTTATAAATCTCTTTGGCGACCGCACTGGATAAGACTCTGGCATCGGTTCTTGGATATGTAACCAGTTTCTTTTCATATAGGTCCTGGACCACTTTCAATGTCTCATCTGGACTTAGCTTGAATCGTTTGGAACATTCATTCTGAAGTTCTGCCAGATTATATAATAACGGCGGATTCTTCTTTTCCTGTCGTTTGGATGAGGATACTACGATCGTCTCATTGTTGCTTCCATCTTCTAAATATTTGATGAATTCCTGTGCATCGTTCTTGTCCAGGAATCCGTTATCCTTATATAGTTTCTTGGACTCAAAGTACTTTGATCCTTTCACTGCTTTCCATTCGGCTTCCACTTCAAATCCCTGGCAGTCAAAGTGTCCTAAGATTCTGTAAAACGGTGTTGGCACAAAGGTACGGATCTCTCGTTCTCTCTTGACGATCATTCCGAGAACACAGGTCATCACTCGTCCGACTGCTACCACTAAACTTCGTTTCTGATTTAAATAGTTACCGAGTGTCCAGCCATATTTGAGTGTCAGGACTCTGGAGAAGTTGATTCCCATCAGATAGTCTTCTTTGGCTCGCAGGTATGCGGCGGCTGCTAGGTTGTCGTATTCACTTAAGTCTTTCGCTTCTTTTACCCCGCGGATCACTTCTTCTTTTGTCTGGGAATCAATCCAGACACGTTTTTTCTTCTTGTCTTTGCTGACATTAGCCTGCTGGTCTACCAGACGGTAGATGTATTCTCCCTCTCGTCCGGAGTCAGTGCAGACGTAGATCGTATCAATGTCTTCTCGATTAAGGAGTGAAGATACGATATCAAACTGTTTTTGTACTCCTGGGATCGTTTCATATTTAAATGTATCTGGAATAAATGGAATGGTTTCTAAGTCCCATTTCTTCAGTGCAGGGTCATACTGGTCTGGATAAGACATGGTAACTAAATGTCCGACGCACCATGTGATGACTGCCTTGTCTCCTTCCATGTATCCGTCTCTGTTTTTTGCATTTATATTCAGTGCCGCTGCGAATTCTCTTGCGACACTTGGTTTCTCTGTGATAAATAGTGCTTTCAAAAAATTACCTCTTTCTAAAAGTTTTACGATATATTATAACATAACCATTGAAAACATGATATAATTAAATCTAGTTCTTGTGGAATTCATATCTGTAGAATCATGATTCCACATAAAATTTATACTGAAAGGATGATGAGTATGTTTTTAAATGAAGCAACCAAACTTCGTGCACAAACAATTATCAAGGGACTTGAAAAAAGAAATATGCATGGTGTTTTCTGTGCAACCAAGGAAGACGCCCTAAAACAGGCTCTTAGTTATATCAAAGAGGGTTCTTCTGTTTCTTGGGGTGGTTCTATGAGTGTTTCTGAGATTGGGCTGATGGATGCCTTAAAGGAAGGAAACTATCATCTGATCGATCGTTCTGTTGCAAAGAATTTTGATGAGCAGCGTGAGATCTTTTCTAAGGCTGTCTTATCTGATTATTTCCTGATGAGCTCTAACGCGATCACTTTAGACGGAGAACTGATCAATATCGATGGAACTGGTAACCGTGTTGCGTGCTTAAGTTATGGTCCTAAACATGTGATCATGATCGTTGGTATGAACAAAGTTGTCAATGATGTGGAAGATGGTATTAAGAGAGTTCGTAATTTTGCCAGCCCTCCAAACACCCTTCGTCTCGGACTGAAAACCCCTTGTTCTATGACTGGACGTTGTGGTGACTGTTATGGAGATACCTGCATCTGCAGTCAGATCGTTGTGACAAGACGTCAGAGTGCAATGATGAAAGATCGTGTCAAAGTGATCCTTGTTGGTGAATCTCTAGGTTATTAAGGCACTCGCTCTTTCTATCAAATATCACGGAACACAGACATTTTATCAGGCATTTTCACTGGATATTTTATCGCCATTCCAGTGAAAATGCCTTTTCTATTCTTGAATTTTTATAACAATCATAGTAAAATCAAACTATATTATGACACAATTCGACATATTTTATAACAATATTGATATTATGAGGTTTTTCTATGAATTATGATATTTACCATTCATCTATCACTTATTTTCCACTGCTTCCACTTTCTAAAACCGTTTCATTTGAACGCAAGGTATTAGATATCCGACAGATGCCTGCTCAGATTTTGTTTCCTCATTGGGATGATGAATTTGAGTTTATATATGTTCTCTCTGGCATGATGGAATTTCGTGTTCGGCAGAAGGCTTTTCTGGTTTCTTCTGGGGAAGGTTTCTTTTTAAACACTGGGGAGATTCATTCCGCTTGTACATATCAGTCTTATGACTGCCGCTTTGTTATCTACCGGATCTGCCCTTCTGTTCTTTTTCAGACAGAAGATAATCCTTTATATCAAAAATATATCAAACCTATGGTCGATCATCCTTCCTTTGGATTTTTAACGTTCGTTCCAAAAGTCCCTTGGCAGAAATATATCCTTGAAATGATCCGCAAAATGAATGATATCTGTGACCGTCCTGTTGATGGTTATGAATTGAAGATCAACCATTTTGTAAACGAGATCTTTTATTATATCTTTCATAATGTGAATCTCTCCAAAGAACTGTCCTTAAAAGAATCCAGAGATTTGGAACGTATGAAAGATGTGATGATATATCTTACTAAAACGATTGACCAAAAGCATACACTCGCTGATATTGCTTCTTACTGCCATCTAAGCAATAGTGAATGCTGCCGACTCTTTCAAAGAAATGTTCATCTAAGTCCTGTGGATTATCTGAATCAGCTTCGCATTCATATGAGCTTGTCTGAGATCATCAAACATGAGAAAAAGATAACAGATATCGCTAAGATGTATGGTTTCTCTGGCAGCAGTTATTTCTCTGAAATGTTTAAAAAGACCCTCGGCATAACGCCAAGAGCCTTTTATAAATCTGTTCTTCAGTAACAAACTCTTTCTTCTAACGCTGATCCCATTCACGGAAGGCGATGAATTTCGTCTTCCAAAGAAGGCTCAATGCTGGTGTTAATGCCCAGATCATCTTTGTCCCTTCTTGCATGATCAGATCGATCTTTAATATCCCCGCATACTGAATTACCAGTAGTAACGTAAAGATCACTAGTAATCCATATGCAACAGAATAAGAATTATGCACTTTCTGCCCGATCTTCTCACTAAAGTAAAAGCGATCCAGTGTCAGAGAAATGATCGAAATCACTGATAAAATGATATTGATCGTATAAAATGTATGCATATCCATATGATTAAACCAAGTTGCCAAAGCACCTAGAAAGATCATGATCTGTGCATACCATAATACTTTTTCCTGTTTTTCATATTGATTTCTCATTGATTGAAACCTCTTTTTCTTTCTTTTAATAATGAATAAATACAGGATCTCCGATCTTCGTCAGGTTATATACAGATCTTGCATCTGATAATGTTAAGTTAACACATCCATGAGATCCATTCGTCTTATAATACGTTGGTGACCAGCTTCCCCAGTCTCCTCTGCTGCTGTAATGATATCCGGTTCCTGTCCACATGATCCTTGTCCAGTATCTTGTTGGAACACTGTAATCCGCACCTGTTAATGTCTTTGTAAGTTTCTTCTCTTTGATGTCATAAACACCGGTTCTTGTGATACGATCTGGTGTTGCTTTTCCAGTGATACAGGTTGTGCTGAATACAAGTTTTCCTTTCTTGTAGACGAAAACTTCCTGTGCTGACAGGTCAACTTCACTGTAGTTTTGTGTATCCCAGTCATTTTGCTTGTTCGTATAATCCATACGATATCCTTTGTGGCTGTAGACTGGTTTTAAGCTTGTAAGTAAAGCCTGTTCATTCTCCTTGGAAGGGTCTTTCTCATAGGCTTTGATCGCAGATTCATCTGGTGCTTTCTTTAACGCTTTCATTGTCTGTGCGATAACTTTGTCATAATCGATACGCCATCCATAGTCTCCACCACTGACTTTGATCTTCTTGCCAGAATGTGTCTTAAATGTTCTTGCGATTCCCTGTGTCTTGTATTTTAAGCAAAAGCTTTCTAACCATTTCTCGACAGCAGGCTGATCTAATTTTACAGTATGTCTCTTTGTGTTTACTTTGATGCAGTCTTTTAACGCATCTGGACCTAATGTTTCTTTGACATTATTGCCCATATCCCACTGAATGAAATGTAATAAATACTCATTGTAGGTTGTCTGCATCTGTTTTAATTCTTCATCATCATGATACAGACCAGGCTTTTTATAGACGTCCGGATTCTTCTTTTCATCTGTCAGATTCAGTGTGTTACTTAAAGACTCTATGGATTTCTCTACTGCGTCATAAAATGCTTTACGGTTTAAGTAATTTCCTTCATCTTCCTTCTGGATTACACCGTATTTCTTATCTGCAGAATATACGATCGTTGCATCCACTGGTTTTGTGATCTTATATGTATCACTGCCTTTGATCAAAACGGATTGTTTTAATTTAGCCTTTAATTTCTGCTCTGATAATGCAACTGCTGTCACTTTGGTTTTTTTGCCACCAAAGATCGTTGAAAATACACTTTGGCTGTGCTGCTTTTTGTAAGCATCCTTTACATGTGATTCTGTCTTAAATGCAAGATCGATCTCCTTACCGGAAATCACTTCCTGTCCGTTATTTCTTCCCTTGATCTTTAACTTGTAAGAATCAATGGATTTCTTTACTTTCTTCACTGATTCTTCGTATGTCATTCCTGACACATCAACCTTGTTAAATGTACTCCCCGGATACCAACGGTTCTGATAATGGGCATGGACACCGATAGCGGCTGCTATTAAAACAACCGCTACGGCACCTCCTATGATTCCCCCTTGTTTCTTTGTAATCCTCATATTGATTTCTGCCTCCAAATACGACTCTGTGATGGATTATTCATAGAGTGGATATTTTTCTGTTAATCCTAATACTAATTCGTTTGCTTCATCAAGTTTCTTGTCTAATAATGTCAGACGAATAGCTTTTGCGATCACTTTCATATCGTCTTCTTTCAGTCCACGAGTTGTAACAGCTGGTGTTCCAAGACGAAGTCCTGATGTTACGAATGGAGATTTTGGATCGTTTGGTACAGTATTCTTATTACATGTGATATGTACAGAATCCAGTACTTTTTCAGCTTCTTTTCCTGTCAGATCATATTTCTTAAGATCTACTAACATTAAGTGGTTGTCTGTTCCTCCAGATACGATATCGAATCCTTCTTCGATCAGTGCATTTGCAAGAGTATCTGCATTCTTCACAACCTGTGTCATATATTCTTTGAATGATGGGTCTAATGCTTCTTTGAATGCTACAGCTTTACCAGCGATCACATGCATTAATGGTCCACCCTGGATTCCTGGGAAGATTGCTTTGTTGAAGTTGTATTTTTCGTTCACTTCATTGCTGCACATGATCATTCCACCACGAGGTCCTCTTAATGTCTTATGTGTTGTAGTTGTTGTTACATGAGCATAAGGGATTGGACTCTGATGTAATCCTGCAGCTACTAATCCTGCGATATGAGCCATATCTACCATTAAAACTGCCCCAACTTTGTCAGCGATCTCACGGAAACGTTTGAAGTCGATCGCTCTTGCGTATGCACTTGCACCAGCAATGATCATCTTTGGTTTGCATTCTAATGCGATTCTTTCTACTTCATCATAATCGATGAATCCTTCATCATTAACTCCGTATGGTACGCAGTGATAGTTCTTACCAGACATGTTGACTGGGCTTCCGTGTGTTAAATGTCCACCGTGGTCTAAGCTCATTCCCATGTATGTATCTCCGACATTCAATACTGCGAAGAATACTGCCATGTTTGCCTGTGCTCCAGAGTGTGGCTGTACATTTACATATTCGCATCCAAATAATTCTTTGGCACGTTCTCTTGCAAGATCTTCTACCACATCTACATACTGGCATCCACCATAGTAACGTTTTCCTGGATATCCCTCTGCATATTTGTTTGTTAAATGGCTTCCCATTGCAGCCATAACAGCTTTGGAAACAAGGTTCTCTGATGCGATCAACTCAAGATTTGTTCTCTGTCTTGTTAATTCGTTTTCCATTGCTTCTGCTAATTCTGGATCGTAGTTCTTTACTTCGCTAAAATCAAACATTGTTTTCTCCTTTATATATTTATGTAAAATAATATTGTGTCTCGTATGTTGTGTCTTGTTCTTATGATCATTCGATCACTTGATCTATCTGATTATTCCTGGAACTGTTCTTTTAATGCTTCTACTGCACGTTCTACACGGCTTTCTTTGATCAGAACAGTGATCTTGATCTCTGATGTGTAGATTAAGTGAATGTTAATTCCACGATTATACAGTGCTTCAAACATCTTAGAAGCTGCTCCGCTGTTAGACATCATTCCAGCTCCGACGATAGATACGATTCCGACTTCTTTATCACTGATGATATCTTCGTAATCTGCTTCATCAAATGCTTTCTTTAATGTTTCAACGGCATGATCTGCTTCATCCTGTGCTACAACGAAAGAAATATCTTTATTCTCTCCACGTCCGATGGACTGAAGGATCAGTTCCACGTTGATTTTTTCTTCTGCAATGGCACCAAAAACTTTTGCTGCGATTCCTGGCTGGTTTTTGATTCCTTTGATTGCGATCAGTGCAACTTCAGAGTTAGACTGAACACCGCTAAATAACATTTTCTCCATCTGATTATTCCTCCTCTGGTGTTGAAAGTTCAATTCCAAGTTCTTCTAGCTGTAATGTATCAACCGGTCCTGGAGCCTGTGTCATCAGGCAGGAAGCATCTTTTACTTTCGGGAAGGCGATGACATCACGAATGCTGTCTTCTCCTGTTAACCACATAACAAGACGGTCAAGACCATAAGCTAAACCAGCATGTGGTGGTACTCCAAATTTGAATGCATCTAATAAGAATCCAAAACGGTTGTGAGCATCTTCTTTTGTAAATCCAAGAGCTTCAAACATCTTCTCCTGAATATCATCCTGATGGATACGGATTGATCCACCACCAAGTTCTGTACCATTTAATACGATATCGTATGCTTTCGCACGGACATCTCCTGGTCTTTCATCAATGAATTCAAGATCTTCTTCAAATGGCATTGTAAATGGGTGATGCATTGCTGTGTAACGATTCTGTTCATCGCTCCACTCAAGTAATGGGAATTCTGTAACCCATAAGAACTTATACTGGGATTTGTCGATCATATCGTACTGTTTCGCAATGTGAAGTCTTAAGTTACCAAGTACATCAAAGACAACTTTGTCTTTGTCTGCGGCAAATAGTAATAAGTCTCCTGCCTGTCCATCCATTGCTTTGATCAGTGCATCCATCTCTTCTTCTTTCATGAATTTAGCGAAAGATGATTTCACTGTTCCATCGCTCTTTAACTGAATATATGCAAGACCTTTCGCTCCGAAGTCTTTGGCGTAGTCAACGAACCCATCGATCTTCTTACGTCCAAGATCTCCTAAACCTTTAGCGTTTAATCCTCTTACAGATCCACCATTCTCTAATGCTCCTTTAAATACCATAAAGTCGCATCCGGCAACTGTATCGGATACATTCGTAAGTTCCATTCCAAAACGCATATCTGGTTTATCAGATCCGAAACGGTCCATTGCTTCTTTATAAGTCATGCGAAGCATAGGAAGCTGTACATCAATATCTAATACTTCTTTGAAGATCTTCTTTAACAGACGTTCATTTACATCGATCACATCATCGACATCAACAAATGAAAGTTCCATATCGATCTGTGTAAACTCTGGCTGGCGGTCTGCACGTAGATCTTCGTCACGGAAACATTTTGCGATCTGATAGTAACGGTCGAATCCAGAGCACATTAAAAGCTGTTTAAACAGCTGTGGTGACTGTGGAAGTCCGTAAAATTCTCCTGGATGTACACGGCTTGGTACAAGATAATCTCTTGCTCCTTCTGGTGTACTCTTTCCTAAAACTGGTGTCTCGATCTCTAAGAATCCTTCATCCCCTAAGAAGTTACGTACCATTCTTGTTACATTATTACGAATGCGTAAGTTTCTCTGAAGATTTGGTCTTCGAAGATCAAGATAACGGTATTTTAAACGAAGTTCATCTTTGACTGTCTGATTCTCGTCAATTGGAAATGGAGGAGTTTCTGATTCTGATAAGATACGTAATGTATGTACCTTGATCTCGATATCTCCTGTCTTCAAGTTCTCGTTAATCGCTGCACTTCTCTTCTCTACAGTACCTACTGCTGCAACGACATACTCACTTCTTAAAGAGTTTGCCTTATTATAGTCTTCCTCAGATAATACTTCCTGATCAAAAACTAACTGTAAGATTCCTGAGCGGTCTCTTAAGTCTACAAATATAAGACTTCCTAAATTTCTTCGTTTCTGTACCCATCCCATGACAGTGACTTCTGTTCCGATAAGTTTGTTGCTTACCTCTGTACATCGGTGGGATCTGGCTAAACCTGACATTGATTCTGCCATGATATTTCCTCCTTCATCCTTTTCACTTTGTACGAAAGGCAGAGCCCGTATCTTCGGTTCTGCCTTATATATTCTTTTATGAATCTTTTCTTACAAGGATCTGTTCGATCTCTGCAGCGTAAAGTACGTGATAATCCTTCTCTGGATACCACTGTTCATCTAAAGATTTATCAACAAATCCTTCTGGATCCATTGGCTGAGAATATAACTTCTTACAGATCAGTACGATCTTTGCTTCCTCAAAAAATGGAATTCCATTCGCATCTGTTGGTGTCAGACGTGTCTTCGCGATCTTGTCTTCATCTCTTCCAGATACACTTCCAAGATAGCTTAAATCCTTCTTAAAAGTATCATCATAGAAAGATAATGTAAATGATTCTGACTGGTCAATGAATTCTTTTGTATATCTTTGTGGTCTTAAGACTGTCACAGCAACATTCTTACCCCACATAACACCTAAACCACCCCATGAGGCAGTCATTGTGTTAACTTTTCCTTCCTGATTCTTTGCAGTAACAAGCATCCATTCCTTACCAATCAGGCGAAATACGCTTTGGTCGAAATCTTCTGGTGCCACGATCGCATATTCACTCATGCATGTTACCTCCTTTCTTGTAATTATTACTCATTATATATGATTTTGTCAAAAATGTCACGAACTAGTATAAGAAAGCATGATTTTATTTTAAACAATCTGCGATCTTATCAAGCGAAATGGTCGTAACTTCTCTTGTTTCCATATTTTTGACATTTCCTTCATTCTTCGCTAATTCGTCATCACCAATGATGATCGTATTCTTGGCATTCAGCTTATTTGCATATTTCATCTGTGCTTTTACGCTTCTTCCAAGATAATCTGTTTCTACGACAAATCCCTGATCACGAAGATCTACAACGATCTGGTAAGCTTTTGCTTTTGCTTCCTGTCCAAGAATTCCTACATAAAGGTCAATATCTCTTGTGCATGGAAGATCTACTTTCTCTTCTTCTAAGAAATAAAGGATTCTCTCTACACCCATACCAAATCCAACAGATGGCATAGAAACTTTTCCATCGATCTCATGAACAAGATTGTCGTAACGTCCACCACCACATAAAGTAAATCCATCTTCATTTACAAATTCGAATACGGTCTTTGTATAGTAGTCTAATCCACGAACGATTTCTGTATCAACTTCATATGGAATATTTAATGCATCTAACAGACTCTTTAATTCTTCAAAATGTGCTTTACATTCATCATCTAAATAGTCGATCGTTCTTGGTGCATCTTTGACGATCTCTTTGCATTCTGGAACTTTACAATCAATGACACGTAATGGATTCTTTTCCATACGTTCTCTGCATGTAGGACATAAATGTTCTTCATGTTCTTTTAAATATGCTAATAATGCGTTGTTGTATTCTTTTCTACAATTTTCACATCCAATGCTGTTGATGTGTAATTTTGCATCTTTTAACCCAATTTTCTTAATAAAAGTGGATACTAATGTGATCAGCTCTACTTCTGCTAATGGACTTTCTGCTCCGACAAATTCAACTCCGAACTGGTGGTGCTGTCTTAATCTTCCACTCTGTGGTTTTTCATAGCGGAATGCTGGTGTGATATAGAACATCTTGATCGGCTGTGGCTCATTTGCCAAACCATTCTGTAAATATGCACGGATCGCTCCTGCTGTTCCTTCTGGTTTTAATGAAATGCTTCTGTGTCCTTTATCTTCAAATGTATACATCTCTTTCTGGACAACATCTGTTGTTTCTCCAACACCTCTCTGAAAAAGCTCTGTATGCTCAAATACTGGTGTGATGATCTCGTGAATATTATAGGATGCGCATAAATCTTTGAAAATATTCTCTAAATATGTGCGCTGGTCCATATCTTTTCCAAACCAGTCTTTTGTTCCTCTTGGTGCCTGTGTAATCATTCTTGTTCCTCCTCAAATAATTCATCCAGATTGCCTTTTTCCATCACAGTTTCCATAACTCCGTCTGAAAATGCGACTCTCTGGAATGCTAAAAATACTTTCATATCAAAATTCTTTACTTCATCGATCATGATATCAAGTGCAGTCTCAACATCAAATCCCTCTCTATAATCCCTGTTTGAGATCAATGCTCCGAAAATATCACATACATGCATGATCCTTCCAACTAATGGAATCTGCTTTCCTACCAGATTATGTGGATAACCGGTACCATCATAATGTTCATGATGATATAGAACTGCGTCTAAAACCGTCTGGTTATAATCGTAATCTGCAAGGATCGCATATCCAATGGATGGATGCATTCTCATATATCTTGTTTCGTCAACAGCCAGAATCTCATCTTCCACTTTCTCATTCATATAGAAATTAAGTCTTACTTTTCCAAGATCATGTAACATTCCTGCAACCGCAAGATCATAACACACTTCTTCTTGTAATCCTAATTCCTTGCCAACAAGATAAGCCAAATTACTGACAATGATACCATGACTGATCGTTTCTTTTATATCCGCATGGATCGGTGTCTCAATATCTGTTCGTCCATAACTGATTGCCATAATCAAACTCCTGTTTATATCATCTTTAATTCTTTTCTATGAATGATCTCATCAATTCGTGTAATGTATTGCTTTATATCTTTAAGATTTTCGATGCGGTCCACCTGATGGTCTTCCTGATGGACGATCTTTGAAGATGTACCAGCACCAACTGCTATAATATCATGTAATTCCTCCATAATCAAAATATTATAGAGACATTCTTTTCCTTTTTTTGAAAAACCGACATTCTCAAGGTTCCCTGGAATGTTTTTCTGCCGGTATAAATAATATGGTTCCATATTCATATCTCTTGCACATGAAGCGGCATAAGATACCATCTCTTCACTCGCTCCAAAGTGATATGTATCTTTCATTCGATTCAATCTCGATGAACGCTTGACTGCAAGTGCATGAACCGTTAAACTCTCTGGATTAAGTTTTTTGATCTCATCTAAAGTATAGGAAAGTTCTTCCATGCCTTCTTCTGGAAGCCCACAGATCATATCCATATTAATGTTATCGATCCCAGCCTGTCTCGCAAGATTAAATTTCTCTTTGATATCTTGTGCGAAATGATTTCTTCCAATGAGTTTTAATGTCTTATCGTTCATTGACTGTGGATTGATACTGATCCTTGTCACACCATATTTCTTTAGAATCTTTAATTTCTCGAAATTCAAGCTGTCTGGCCGTCCTGCTTCCACAGTGATCTCCTGGATCTTTGAAAATGGGAATCTCTTATTAACCTCATATAACAGATATTCCAGATCTTCTTCTTTTAAAGATGTTGGTGTTCCACCGCCAATATACATCGTCTGAAGTTCTTTGTGCGCATAAGTCTTCGCCACAAAATCCAGTTCTTTCAATAAAGCTTCAAGATAGTCTTGTACAATATTCTCAAATTGATCGATCGAATACGATGTAAAAGAACAGTACAAACATGTGCTTGGGCAAAATGGGATTCCTATATATAGACTGTATCCTTCTTTGTATGGAAATGCTTTTAGCAGTTCTTTTTCTTTCTGAACAGTTTCTGTACATAATCTTGCTTTTTCTTCGGATGCCAGATAATCCTTTTGAAATCTGTGAATGATCTCTTCACTGCTCTCACCCTTTTCATATCCATCAAAAGCAATCTTTGTCGGACGGATCCCAGTCAACGTTCCCCATGGAAGCTGTTTGTCTAATGCTTTGGAAAACAACTGATAGATTCCTTGTTTCATCCGGTTTTTAAAAATCTTCTTATTTTCATAATCACCAAATAACTGGATCTCATCTTCTAACTCGCCCTTTTTATATAGATTCATGACGATTTCCTGATCTTTATAATCCACGTCCAGTATAAAATCATAGATAGAATCAACGTGATCCGTCAATTCTATCTTCTCTCCAAGCATAAATGCCAATATTAAACTTCGAATGTCATATTCATAAATGGTCTTGTTCTGAATTAATCCAATCATAATCTATTGCAGAAACGGATTGCATCTGCTTTCCTCCTCGATCGTCGTTGGTGGTGTATGACCGGATAGTACCTTTGTCCATGGTGGGAGTACGAATAATTTCTCTCTGATCGCTGTCAGAAGATCATTCAAATTGCCTGTCGGAAAGTCTGTTCTTCCAATGCTCATCTGGAACAGTGTATCTCCAGAGATCAGCCATCCATAATCTGCAAAATAATAACATACTCCACCTTTTGTATGTCCTGGAACATGGATACATTTTACCTTTGTTCCTAATACATCTATGATCTCTCCATCTTTCACTAGATGATTCGCTTTTAATGAGAGATTCATTCCCATCATCGCTCCGAGATTGAGCTGTGGATCTGCCAGAACATCTGCTTCATCTTCATAAAGATAGATATCAAGATCTGGTTTTTGTTCCATCAGATATGGAAGGGCCATTACATGATCAAAATGCCCGTGTGTCAGACATACGCCTGCCAGTTCCATTCCATCTTCTTCTAATGTATTCATAATACGTTCTCCCTGATCTCCCGGATCAAAGACGAATGCCTGATTTGTTTTTGTATTCTCAACAATATAGCAGTTTGTCTGCATCTGCCCAAGACAGATCGTTACCATCTTAAGAGGTCTGTCAAGTCTTAATGTTGTTTCGCTCATATTTTCACCTATCCTGCTGTTCTTTCTATGTCGATCACGCCTTCTACATTCCTAATCTTCGCAATAATACGGTTCAACTGCTCTACGCCTGTAATATCAAAGGACATACTAAGCGTTGCTCTTCCTTTCTTATTGTTTGATACGTTGATCGTTATGATGTCAATATCTAATTCTAAGAAGATCTTTGATACTTCTGCTAACAATCCCTTTCGATTATTGGCATAAATATTGATTTCTGTCGTGTAAGTCTGTGTTGTATCTGCTTCACTTACCTGCCATTCAGCTTCAATAAGTCTTGCCCTGTCAGATTCTGGCATATTCAGAAGGTTCACACAATCTGTTCTGTGAATCGAGATTCCTCGTCCTCTTGTAATAAATCCAACGATTTCATCTCCTGGTACTGGATTACAACACTTTGAAAAACGAACAGCAACATCATTCGCTCCACGTACAACAATTCCTCCTTTGGATTTCTCTTCCTTTTTCTTCTCTGGATTCGCTGCTGCCGCCTGTGCTGCTTCTGTTGTTTTCTGCAAGATCTGTTCATCCGTGATCTTTTGTTTCTGGATCTTACGGTCTTCTTCCTGCATCTTATTGATAACCTGGCCTTCTTTTAAACCACCATGTCCAACAGCTGCACATACAGAATCCCAGTCTTTAAATCCGTATTTTAGTTCAACCTTCTTAATGTATTCAGGTTTCATGAGTTCTGGGAGCCTGATGCTCTTGCTCTTACAGTATTTTTCTAACAGTTCCTTACCTCTGACGATATTCTCTTCCTTGAATTGTCGTTTAAACCACTGATTGATCTTACTTCTTGCCTGTGCTGATTTTACGATTCCTAACCAGTCTCTGCTAGGTCCTTTTGAATTCTGTGATGTAATGATCTCTACACGATCACCATTCTGCAAATGATAATCAAATGGTACCTGTCTTCCATTGACCCTGGCTCCAACCATCTTATTACCGACTGCACTATGGATTGAATATGCAAAATCGATCGGTGTCGAACCATTCGCAAGGTTTTTGACATCTCCATTCGGTGTAAAACAATATACCTGTTCTGCAAAGAGATCCAAGTTCGTCTTCAGCAAACTTAAAAACTCTTTATTATCATCCATATCACGCTGCCATTCCAGCACTTCTCTTAACCAGCTTAACTTCTCTTCCTCTTTGTTAAGTCCCTTGGTATTATTATTTTCTTTATATTTCCAATGGGCTGCGATACCATATTCAGCAACACGATGCATCTCAAATGTACGGATCTGAATCTCAAATGGATGTCCTTCTGGTCCGATCAATGTTGTGTGAAGTGACTGATACATATTCGGTTTTGGCATCGCGATATAATCCTTGAATCTTCCTGGAATCGGTTTATACATCTCATGAATGATCCCAAGTGCCGCATAACAGTCCTTAACCGTATCAACCTTGATTCGGACTGCAAATAAGTCATAAATCTGATCGATCGTCTTATGCTGATTGACCATCTTCTTATATATACTGAACATGTGTTTCACACGGCCATCAATCTCTGCCTTAATTCCAGCGTGGTCAATATGTCCTTTCACTTCGTCAACGATTTCCTGAATGAACGCTTCTCTTTCTTCCTTTGCAGAATCAAGAGAGCGTTCTAAATCTTCATAAACATCTGGTTTTAAATATCGAAGTGCCAGATCATCTAATTCAACTTTGATCTTGGAAATACCAAGACGATGTGCGATCGGTGCATAAATATCCATCGTCTCTCTGGATTTCTCTTTTTGCTTCTCTGGACGCATAAACTGCATGGTACGCATATTATGCAAACGGTCAGCAAGTTTGATCAGGATCACTCGGATATCTTTTGCCATTGCAAGAAACATCTTTCGTAAGTTCTCCGCCTGAACTTCGATCTTGTCTTTGGAATAGCTTAATTGTCCTAACTTTGTTACGCCATCAACTAACTGGGCAACTTCTTCCCCAAAATCTCTTACAATATCTTCATGGGTTGTTTCCGTGTCTTCTACTACATCATGAAGCAGTCCTGCCATAATCGTTTCTTTATCAAGTTCTAATTCTGCCAATATGATCGCAACACAAATAGGATGAATGATATATGGCTCTCCAGACTTTCGTTTCTGTTTCTCATGTGCCTTATATGCTACTTTATAGGCACGTTCTACAGCCTCAATATCTTCTTCATCATAAATGCTTTGCATGGTTGTGATCAGCTGTCGTTTCAGTTCCTCAGGCGGTGTGAAACTATCTGGACTGCTAATATCCTTCTTTACACGATTAATATTTGTTCTGCTTTCTTGTTTCATGCACGGATACCTCTTGTTTCTTTTGATTATTTTTTAAGCTTTGATTCGCAGTAAATACAGCGATATACTTGGTGTTCTCTGTCTGTCAATTTAAACACATGATCGATTTCTTGTTCTACAGATGTAATACATCTTGGATTCTTGCATTTTGCAATATTCACGATCTTCTCTGGAAGTTCTACTTTGTGTTTGGACTTTACACTGCCATTTTCAATGACACATACCGTAACTTCTGGATCTATATAACCTAAAACATCAAAGTTCACTTCAAATGCATCTGAAATCTTAATGATATCTTTCTTGCCCATTTTGCTGCTTTTTACATTCTTAATGATCGCAACACTGCAATCTAACTGATCTAATCCAAGACTATTATAAATCTGCATTCCGCGTCCTGCACGGATATGATCTAATACGATTCCATTCTTAATGCTATCAATGTTCATCTGCACTTACCCCCAGTAATTCCATGATCAATGCCATTCTTACATGTTTTCCATTCAATACCTGTTTAAAATAGCAGGCTCTTGGATCGTTATCAACTTTTACAGAAATCTCATTCACACGAGGTAATGGATGTAAAATAGAAAGATCTTTCTTGGCGATCTTTAATTTATCCATATCTAAGATATAGCTATCCTTCAATCTTACATAATCAGCTTCATTAAAGAAACGTTCTCTCTGTACTCGTGTCATATAAAGAATGTCAAGCTGTGGCATCACATCTTCCATCTTATCAACTTCTGTAAATGTGATTCCTTTCTTCTCAAAAACATCTTTCTTCAGATACTCTGGAATCTGGAGTTCTTCTGGAGAAATTAAAATATAATTGATTCCTTCATATCTTGATAATGCTTTGATCAGAGAATGCACTGTTCGTCCAAATTTTAAATCTCCACAAAATCCAATCGTGAAATTATTTAAACGTCCCTTTTCTCTTCGAATTGTTAAAAGGTCTGTCAATGTCTGTGTTGGATGATTATGACCACCGTCTCCTGCATTGATCACAGGGATATTTACATACTGTGACGCTACATATGGCGCTCCTTCCTTTGGATGACGCATCGCAATGATATCTGCATAACATTCAATGACTCTTGCTGTATCTGCAACACTTTCTCCTTTAGATGCAGATGATGAATCAGCAGAAGAAAATCCAAGAACACTTCCCCCTAATTCAAGCATTGCTGCTTCAAAGCTTAATCTTGTTCTTGTACTTGGTTCAAAGAACAGCGTTGCTAATTTCTTGTGTTTGCACACTTCCTGATACTTCTCAGGATTCTTTGCGATGTCATCAGCGCGGTCTAATAATCTATCAATATCTTCCACGCTTAAATCCATCGGATCAATCAAATGTCTCATTACATATTCCTCCTAATGGTTTGTCCTACCTTCAATTCTACATTTTTAGGCACCTAGTGTCAATTCCTTACTTCTGATTTTAGACGAAGAACGCCCTTGTCTACCATAAAGACTGGTCGATACGATAATTTTGACTTTCTAAGTCCCTCTTCTCCAGCATCGTCTTCTCTGTTCACATATTTGAAACCTTCCATCTCATGGATCACAAACTGTTGATTGATCATCGGATAAGCTCCTTGGATATCTGCAAAAGCTTTTTCAATATGAACGATAAATGTGTCCTCATTTGATGCACGTTCACCGATTGAAAATCCTACGACTTTTCCTTCCGCACGCAGAACACCTCCGACAAGTCCTAATTCTTTATAATTGATCACACAATTTTTAGAAACACAGATCTCGTCATGTTTCTCTATATCTTCTGGATCACAATTTTGCATCTTCCATTCCATCAGCATTGCCAGTACTTCTAACTGATTTTCATCGGAAAGTGGTTCATAGGACCATTCATGATTTTCTTTAAAACGATTGATATGATTTCTCTTTCCATGAAGTTTCTTTCCTGATAATGTTGCGAGTTTTTCTCTGTCATAAATATATTCTGAGATATCTCTGTCATATTCAATCTCATAAATATCTCCAAATATTTCACGAAACTCTTCTTCCATCTCATGAGTTACACCATGTAATACAAACGGAATCTTTTTTTCTTTGCAATCATCCATAAAATATTGCAATACTTTCTTTTTATTTCCTTTTCCAAGTGGATAACAAAAAGAACCTCCCTCCTCATCAGTATGAGATACAAATAATCCATCTATGATCGCATACTTTACTTGATAAAAAGGACTCCATAAAATAATATTCGCTGTTGCATAATCACAACTTCTTGTATCATCTGCTAAGATACATCGATCAATTTCTTCCTTATCTTCAATTGTTGGTGTTTTAAACTCCATCTTTATCAACTCCATTCTAGTGTTTTCTCGTAATATTTTTATTTGTGATATGGCTGATGATTCAAAATCCGATAAGCACGATAAATCTGTTCTAATATGATCGTGCCTGCCAGCGAACCACTTTGTGTAAATGACGATACATGAAATGGCTTTGCTTCCTCTGATCCTAAATCTCCAATATAAAAATGAAACTTTGAAATTCCCTGTACAGAACTTTCATTAATCAGCTGTGCAAGCCCCGGACTTGTCATACTGTCTCTTCCAGGCAGGATATGATAATGTTCTCCCGGTTCTTTTAATATTTTCTCTACTTGTTTTGCATTCTTCTTATATACTACAGAAACTTTCGCATATGCACCAAGACGTTTTAGATACTCACCCATTGCTTCCTGATACATCTTAGGATCCTGTGATTTCTTCTGCAGAATATAAATTTCAAATTTCATCATATCTTTTAATTTCCTTCAAAAAATTGTTTTAATTTTTTATCTTGTTTTAAAGCCAGCTCATATCTTTTGTTGATCTGTTTTGTAAGTTTTTTAATTTCTTTGCTATTTTGGCTTTCTTTTTTTGCATCTGTGATCTCATCCGTATCATGTTTTTGATTATTATAGATACAGAATGTATCCCCTTTCTTCATCACATAATACGATGTCATCCCCGGTGCAAGTGTTTTAATCTTGCGGATCTTCATCTCATATGTTACATAAACGATATAGGATTCATCGTCTGCTCCTTGTTTGATCAGATATGTAAGATTCTTATATTTCTTCACATACTGATGGATTGCCTTTTGATCCTCAGTTAATTCATTCGTATCTTCTACCATATTCTTAAGATTTTCCAGATCATTTTTCTGAACTCTCTCATAATATGTTTTCATAAAATCCTCAACTGCTTTTTTCTCAGTCTCTGAATCTTTCTTCTTCGTTTCCGCTGCATCATTTGTTTCTCTGATCACGCCTTGTGAGGTATTCTTTTGTGTTGTTTGTTGAAAAATCTTTTCATTTGTAAGTCGTTCTTGTTTCATCTGGTCCAATTTCGCATATGCCAAAAAAGCTGCAATAAAAAATAAGATCCAGCTTGTAATGATAACAACAATTGTAGATTTTCTAAGCTTCACGCACATCCCTCCAATCCACCTACAGCAAATTTACAGTATATTATACCTTACCTTGCGAAGCAAGTCCAGTCCGAAGGACTATGCATTCACGAATGCCCTGTGGGTATACCTTATCGAGCGGAGCGAGTCCAGTCCGACCCCAAAATATCTCTTGCTATTTTTTTGAATATGTTGTAATATAATATAGCCTATGCACCAGTAACTCAGTGGATAGAGTGGCAGCCTCCGAAGCTGTTGGTCACGGGTTCAACTCCCGTCTGGTGCATTGCTTTATCTAGATAAAATCAACGAATACAATTTAATATCGTCTTATAAGAGACTATAGATTTTACTGTTTCTGATTATTAAACAGCAAGGTCTATCGTCTCTTTTTTGTTATTAAGGAGGAATCATTTTATGGATCAGATGTATATGAAAGAAAAACCAATTTTACCATTATTACTATCAATGGCTCTGCCAATGGTAATCTCAATGTTTGTAAACTCATTGTATAACATCATTGACAGTATTTTCGTTGCCAAGATCAGCGAAGATGCAATGACCGCATTATCCCTTGTATATCCAGTACAAAATCTGATCAACTCAATTGCAGTTGGATTCGGTGTTGGAATTAATGCAGTCATTGCAATGTTTCTTGGTGCAGGAAAAGCAAAGGAAGCCAATAAAGCTGCAACTCAGGGATTGTTTTTAAATGTCATTCATGGAATTCTGCTTACGATCGTTGGATTAATGATCATGCCATCATTTCTTGCAATGTTTACGAATGATCAAACTGTTATTGGGATGGGATTACAATATTCAACAATTATATTAATGTTTTCAACAATCATTATGGCAAGTATTTCCTTTGAAAAGATTTTTCAAGCAGTTGGAAATATGGTGATCACTATGATTGCTTTAATGACTGGCTGCATTGTAAATATTGTGTTAGATCCACTTTTAATCTTTGGAATTGGATTCTTTCCGAAACTTGGAATTCAGGGTGCAGCACTTGCAACAGGTATCGGACAAAGCAGTACATTGATCCTTTATCTGATTGCATATGTATTACGCCCAATTCATGTAAAAATCAGAAAAGATTACTTAAAACTAGAAGCTGTTTGTGTTAAGCGTTTATATGCGATCGGAATTCCAGCAACTTTAAATATGGCACTGCCATCTTTCTTAGTATCTGCTTTAAATGCGATCTTAGCATCATTTTCGCAAACATATGTTGTTGTGCTTGGTGTTTATTACAAATTACAAACATTCTTATATCTAACAGCAAATGGAATGATCCAGGGAATGCGTCCGATCATGAGTTATAATTATGGAGCAAAGGAATCAGCTCGTGTTCGTAAGATTTATCTTATGACGTTTGAGATTGTTGTTGGAATCATGGCTGTTGGAACGGTTATTTGTTTTGTGATGCCACAGACACTGATGAGTATGTTTACAAGTAATCCTGAAACATTGACAGAAGGTGCGATCGCACTCCATATTATCTGTGCAGGATTTATAGCTTCTTCCGTTTCTGTTGTTTCTGCAGGTGCGTTTGAAGCGTTAGGAAAAGGTATCCAGTCTTTTTTGATTTCATTTTTACGTTATGTTGTAGTGATCATTCCTGCTGCATTTGTATTAAGCAAAACAGTTGGAGTGCATGGTGTATGGCATGCTTTCTGGATTGCTGAAATCATTACAGCTGTAATAGCTTTTATTCTTTATTACCAGTTGATCGGAAAATCAGGAAAAAATTAACTAAATTTTGACAGATTGTAAAGAAACGCTTACAATAAACAAAAAGAAAAAAGGAGAGTAAAGTTTATGGGACATATATCAACCGTTGAAGTTCGTTATGCAGAAACAGATCAGATGGGAATTGCTCATCACAGCAACTATGCCGTCTGGTTTGAAGTTGCCAGAACTGATTTTATCAAGGCTGCTGGCATTTCTTATACAGATGTAGAAAAAGAAGGAATCATCACTCCATTAACGAGTCTTGAATGTAAATACAAAAAAGCAGCTTTCTATGAAGACCAGTTACAGATTCATGCAAGTCTTACAAAGCTGTCTCCGGTTCGTCTGGAATTCTCTTATAAGGTTACAAGAGGTGGGGACCTGATCGCTACTGGAAAAACAACACATGGTATGGTGACAAAAGATTTAAAACCGATCAACGTAAAAAAAGAACATCCGGAAATTTACCGAATGTTCGAAAATGCTTTGGATTAAAGATAACTTAACTGCTCAATTAGAATTAACCGCATTAGTTGATGTGGAAATGTCATTCTACTGAAACTTAATTTTAATTTTCCTTTGGATACAACCTTTGGTGATAATCCGAGGGAACCACCAATAATAAATGTGATATTGTTTATGGACTCCTTGTTCCACTGATCCCATTTCTTCTGGAATTGTTCGGTGGAGTAAGGAGTTCCTTCTATACAGAGAGGAATTACGAAAGATCCTTCTGGAATCTTATCAAGAATTCTTTGACCTTCAATTTCTTTAATCTTTGATTCCTCTTTGTCACTGGCATTATCTGGTGTTTTCTCATCAGGGAGTTCTATGATCTCAAAATTATATTTTTTACGGATGATCTTTGTGTAATGATCGATCAGTTCTCTTAAATATGTTTCTTTGATTTTTCCGACACAGATCATTTGGATTTTCATGTGTTTCGATACCTTTCTTTATAACTTAATCAGCAATTCCCAATAGCCTTTGTGACTGCTGCCAATTCGTCTAATTGCCTCTTGTTTTTTCATCTTATTTAAATAATATTTTACTCTATCCACTGTCCATCCTAATTCCATTGCTATTTCTTTCTGACTTAATGCTGGATTATTTTGAATCACTTGTAAAATTTCGTGATCATTTTTGGTTAATTTTATCGTAGTTTGGGTAGTAATTTGGGTAGTAGTTTTGGTAGTAGTTTGGGTAGTTTTTGATTTTTCTTCTCTTCGATACATATTCACTCTAAAATCACCATCAAAATCAATTAATTCTGGTTTTTTTAGACCATATTCTTTACATTCCCTAAGAATTCTTGGTATTCCGGTTCCCCATTTTTCGATAATTTTCATATACGCAAATATCTCTACTACTATAATCGTCTTGTCATCAATTGATTGCAACGTTACATCTGGATAAATTTTAGGCTCACAGCTATCTGAAATAGCATTTGTAATAGCATCCATTGTCTGAAAATCGTATCAGGATTCATACCAACGATATTTAATGTCTTATCATCAACACCAAAAACAATACGTCCTCCTCTGCCATTTGCAAAAGCTACTACTGTTTTCATATATTTTTCACTTTTTTTGGGCATTTCAACTTTATATTCAATATTTATTGACTCTCCTGAAAACAATTTATTTTTCAATATAACTTCTCCTATCATTATGCATTAAAAATATACTTAATACTATATAAATATGTTTTGAATCATATCATACAATTTTGACATTTACAATATAATTTTCTCATCTTACATAAAAGTGTAGCACATTTCCATAACCCCATCAAACTTCACTCATACAATGACAAGAACCCTCTTTTCATCTGCAATAGATACTTTATTGCAAAAAACATTTTTATGTACTAAAATTGAAATAATAAAATTATTAAACGAGGTAACTAACAATGATTGAAATCCGAAAATTTGAACCCGATGATACAGATGCAGCAGTCAAGATCTGGAACGAAGTTGTTGACGACGGCGTTGCCTTTCCTCAGTTAGATGACTTAGATCATGAAAGTGGTCTTGCTTTCTTTGAAGAACAGACATATACCGGGATCGCTGTTGATTCTGATACAAATGAAATTGTCGGACTTTATATTTTACATCCAAATAATGTTGGAAGATGCGGCCATATCTGTAATGCAAGTTATGCGGTTTCTTCTGCTCACAGAGGAAAACAGATTGGTGAATTCTTGGTCACTGACTGTATAAAACGCGCTCCTGAATTTGATTTTAAGATCCTTCAGTTTAATGCAGTTGTTGCAAGTAATAAGGCAGCTTTACATCTATACAAAAAACTTGGATTTATCCAGCTTGGTATCATTCCAAAAGGATTTTTATTAAAAGATGGCACTTATGAAGATATCATTCCTCATTATCTAACTTTGATCCATTCCTGATCTTCTTTTTTCTCAAAGCTGCCATCCCCGATTCCTAATGCAGATTTTGCTAACATATCAGCATAATCATTATATTTATCATTAGAATGCCCTTTCACTTTCACGAACTTGATCTGCACATACTGTTTCATTTCTTCATAAATTCGTTGATACGCCTGTGTTCCTTCTTTTTTCGCTGCCCATTCTCCTGTGCACCATTTCTGGATCCCTTCATAATCATAATGAATCGCCAGCTTTTTATAGCCATTTTCTTTTGCAAAACGCATGGCCGCTTCAGAACCTTTGATCTCGCCTGCTACGTTGCGCATGGTTACTAATTCTTTATCCGCATAAGGATATGCAAAATAACGTTCTACCCCATCATGCATTAATACCATACCATAAGAAAATCTCTTCTGAGAATGATCATAACTTCCATCAACATATGCAACTAATGTATCTTCATCAATCTGCATCAATTCATTTGCATCGGGATTTAAGAACGCTTCTGCTTCTGCCTTTGTCTTAAATCCTTTGTATCTTGCATTTGGGAATCCCATGACCTGTGCTTTACATGCATCCCATGACATATAGATTCCTGGTTTTCTTCCTTTTTTTACTGCGTAAAATTTTCCTGCCATATATTTCCTCTTATTTCTTTAATAGTCTTAATCCTTATATTATAATTTTCTTTGAAAAGAAAAAATCCTGCATTGCAGGATTTTCCCTAACCTTATGATTCTAGTCGTTATCTCTTCCACCAAATAAAATGATCAGACGAAGCAAGCTCAGAAGTGCTGATGCTGCACCTGCTACATATGTCAGTGCTGCTGCTGATAAAACCTTCCTTGTCTGCCCTACTTCATCTTCGTACATGATCCCTGTACTTCCAAGAATTCGTAACGCTCTTGAAGATGCATTAAATTCCACCGGAAGTGTTACTAATTGAAAGATCACCGCTAATGAAAATAATAAAATTCCAACATTCAATAATGTCTGATTCATTCCAAGGATCACTCCACCTAGAATAAACAACCAGGAAAGATTGGATCCAAGATTCACAGCTGGAACCATAGCCCCACGGATCTTCAATGGTGCATATCCTTGCTGATGCTGTACAGCGTGCCCACACTCATGGGCTGCAACACCGATCGCTGCGATCGAATCAGATCCATAAGTTGCATCTGATAATCTTAATACTTTATTCTTTGGATCATAATGATCTGTAAGATTCCCGCTGACACGTTCTACCGAAACATCGTAAATTCCTGCCTGGTTTAAAATACGTTCAGCAGCCTGAGAACCTGTCAGTCCGCAATGACAACGGACTCTTGAATATCTTCGAAACGTTGAATTCATCTTGGAAGATGCGATCATTGTGATGATCACTCCGATGATGATCAAAATATACGTTGGGTCAAAATAATAACCATAACCGTATGGATACATAAATATCTCCCTTCTTTCTCTGTAACATGTAGATGATTATATCGTTCCTCCTACATGAAATCAAGGCAGTTTAGAAATATTTTATAATCATTTTATTGAATGATTAATTCTTCATATTTTTATAACAAAGAAGCTCTTAATTCGTCTCCGGATTTCGCACTCAAATATGCTGGCGCAATATCAAATACAGTCTTACATCCACTCTGTCCTTCTTTGGAAAGCTTATATGCAGCTCTTGCATATGCAACTAAAACACTTGATGTAAATTCTGGATTAGAATCTAATTTTAAGCTGTACTCGATGATATGTTTGTTTTCTTTTTCCCATCCTGTACATCCACTTCTTAATACAAATCCACCATGAGGGATCTTGCTGTGGTCACGATCTAATTCTTCCTGACTGATGAAATGTACAGTTGTATCATAGTCTGAGAAGTAGTTCGGCATTGTCTTGATCTCTTCTTCAACTTTCTTCGCATCTGCACCTTCTTCAAGTACTACAAAGCATTCTCTTGTATGCTTCTGTCTTGTTGTAAGTTCTGGATCTTCCCCATTACGAACTGCTTCTAAAGCTGCTTCTACAGGAATTGTGTACTGTTTACCATCTTTGACACCTTCCACACGACGGATCGCATCAGAGTGTCCCTGGCTGACTCCTTTTCCCCAGAATGTATAATCTTTTCCTTCTGGAAGGATTGCATTTGCATACATTCTATTTAAAGAGAACATTCCTGGATCCCAACCTACAGAAATGATTCCAATATGTCCATATTCTTTCGCTGCTTTATCTACATTTGCAAAATGTTCTGGAATTCTTGCGTGTGTATCAAAGCTGTCTACCACGTTAAATAATTTGGCATATTCTGGTGTCTGAACAGGAAGGTCTGTTGCACTTCCTCCACATAACATTAAAACATCTATCTTATCTTTCCACTCTTCTACATCTTTGACATTACATACAGCTGCACCTTCTGTTAAAATGCTGACTGTCGCTGGATCTCTTCTTGTAAATACAGCTACAAGCTCCAAATCGTCATTCTGTTTGATCGCGCATTCAATTCCGCGTCCAAGGTTACCATAACCCATAATACCAATTCTAATCATTGATTTTCTCCTTTTTGACTTTATTAAACATAGTATATCATTTCTGTGTTTTGCGTTCAATGTATTCTTTTTATGATTTTTTTGCTATAATGATCTTAAAAATTCCCGATGATTCCTGATCCTTCGGGAATATTCTAACAGAAATGAGGAATTTTATCATGTCATTTACCGGCATTTTCAAAGCAAAAAACGGCATTGTCGCTGTCGTTGATTCAAAGGCATCCAGAGTAGAAAACGGGCAATCTTATGAAGACGTTCACAGAAATCCAGAAAAGCTCTTTGTATTCCAAAACGGAATTGCAACAACTTTTGGTGCTAACCAGATCTTAGTCCAGAATCCTTTTGAATTTTCCTCAAAAGTCATTGCCATCGAAGATCTGGTTTATGAATATCTGCATTTAAAGAATATCTTAGATGCTTCTTTCTTCCAATCTCTGCTTGTAAAAATGACATCCAACCCAGCCAATACAGAACCTGTAAACTTTCTGGTTGGACGCAAAATCCGTCAAGAAGAATACATCTTAGAACATCATCAAGTACGTTATTGCGCCTACGCACAACGGCTCGCAACCCCAATGGAACATTTCTTTACTGGCGGAGATGAAAAATATCGGGAACACTTTGATAACCTTCCATATCTTTCACAGATCACCTCTGTTGATGTATTGCAGAAAACTGTTGCAAAAGAACTGGATGGATTGATTCAATATTATGACCAGCAATCCGAATATAATCCTGTAGGAAAGCCTGTGAAATCTTATGTTTTAAGATAATGCTACTTTATAGTTTTATCTTCGAAAAAGCCTCCGCAAATGCATTATTGATCGGCTCCTGTGCTTCTTTTTGCTGTTTTTTCAAATATCGGTTCACTTCTTTTTTACTCATTCCAGAACCTTGTTTTTCTTTTCTTTGTTTAAATGCAGACAGTTTTTCTTTATACCCACAAACACATACAAACTTCTGTCCTTCACCTTCTCCGACCATCTCCATCTTCTTGTGGCATACGGGACATCTGGCGTTTGTGACTTTTGAGATCGTCTTTTTATATCCGCAGATACGGTCCTGACATACTAGACGTTTTCCGTGTTTTCCATTGACTTCCAATAAAAATTTTCCACATTCCGGGCAGCGGTGTCTTGTAACATTATCATGTCTAAATTTACCATCTGCTGTTTTAATATCATTGATCAGTGCCTGTGTATAGTCTGAGATTTCTCTCATAAATTTCTGATCATTTTGTTTTCCTTTAGAAATTGCTGTCAGTTTCTTCTCCCAGTCAGCGGTTAATTCTGCTTTCTTAAGATCTTCCGGAACTAGTTCTAATAACTGCTTTCCTTTGGATGTGATATGAATTTCATTTCCTTTTTTCTCAAGAAGATAGCTGTTAAATAATTTATCAATGATATCAGCTCTTGTCGCAACCGTTCCAAGTCCTTTTTTATCCATCTGATCGATCAATGTTCCTTCTGTGTAACGCCCTGGTGGATTCGTTGTTCCTTCTGTCATGGAAATCGTTCCAACCGGATATTCTTTTCCTTTGACTGGGATATTTCCTGCTTTGATCGTGTCTTTTGTTTGAGTTTTCTCTTCGTAGAGTTCTCTCCATCCAAGCTGTTTGATATTCTCTGCTTTTGCACGGAAAAGTTCTCCATTTATGTTTGCTTTCACAGAGAGTTGTTCAGAAATTGCTGGTGCTGATAAAACAGCTAAAAATCTTGCAACAACCATATCATAGATTTTTCGTTCATCGGAACTAAAACTTGTCAATGATGCATACTGCTCTGTTGGAATGATCGCATGATGGTCAGATACTTTTTTATCATTGATAAAACGGCTGCTTGCTTTGATTTCTTTTCTTAATAACGTTGCTGCTGCCTTTTTATATGATCCATTCTGACATGCTTTGATCCTGTCTTTTAATGTGTCTGTCATGTCATTGGTCAAATATCTGGAATCTGTTCTTGGATATGTCAATACTTTGTGATGCTCATAAAGACTCTGCATGATATTTAATGTCTGTTTTGGCGAAAAGCCGTAACGTTTACTCGCTTCTTTCTGCAAAGTTGTCAGATCATAAAGTTCTGGAGCATAGTTTTTTTTCTCTTTTTTTGAAACCTCCGTGATCACAAGATCATGACCTTTTAATTTCTTACCAAGTTCTTCTGCCCATTTCTTGTCAGAAATTCTCTGATTTCCTTTCTGATTCTCCCATGTGAAATTCATTCCTGTTGCAAAAATCTTATAACCGTAATATTTCTGCGGTTTGAAACTCTTAATTTCCTGCTCTCGGTTCATGATCATTGCCAAAGTTGGGGTCTGCACACGCCCACAAGATAACTGAGCATTGTATTTACATGTCAAAGCTCTTGTCGCATTGATCCCGACTAACCAGTCTGCTTCAGCTCTTGATCTTGCTGCACGGAAGAGATCATCATATTCTTTTCCCGGTTTTAAATGTGCAAAACCATCTTTGATCGCTTTGTCTGTTACCGAAGATATCCACAAACGGTAGATTGGTTTCTTATTTCCAGACATCTGTAAGATCCATCTGGCAACTAATTCTCCTTCTCTTCCTGCATCGGTTGCAATGATCACATCTTTGATATCATTTCGAAGGAGTAATTTCTTTACTGTCTGGAATTGTTTGGATGTCTTCTTTAACACTGTTAATTTCCAATGTTTTGGCATCATTGGAAGGACATCCATATTCCACTCTTTGTATTCCTTTCCATACTGCTCAGGATCCGCCAGAGATACTAAATGCCCTAATGCCCACGTTACAATATGATCATTTCCTTCGATATAACTATGCGTTTCCTTCTTACAGCCAAGAACTCTCGCAATATCACGCCCAACCGAAGGCTTTTCTGCTAATACTAATCGTTTCATTTTATTATTTAAACCTTTCTAAAATTGTCATCTCAAATTTATTATCCCGACCATTTTAACATATTTTGTGGTATACTGGAATAAAGATATTTTATCGTATTTTTACAGAATTGAGGTATTTACATATGAAATTAATGATCGCATCCGATATTCATGGATCTGCTTTTTACTGTAAACAATTAATCGAAGCATATAAACAAGAACAGCCTGATAAACTACTTCTTTTAGGAGATTTACTTTATCATGGCCCAAGAAATGACCTTCCTAAAGATTACGCACCAAAACAAGTCATCGAAATGCTAAACGCTATCAGCGACCAATTGATCTGTGTCAGAGGAAACTGCGAAGCCGAAGTCGACCAGATGGTACTAAACTTCCCTGTTCTAAGCGAATCCTGCATCCTATACATCGATGGACAAACCATCTACGCAACCCACGGGCACATAAACTCTCCAGCAAATCCTCCAAAATTACATAAAGGAGATATTCTGTTGACTGGCCATACCCATATCCCAGCCTGGGAAGAATATGATAACTTTTTATATTTAAATCCAGGATCTGTGTCCATCCCAAAAGAAGGATCCGAACATGGGTATATGATCTATGAAAATAAGAAGTTTTTATGGAAAACCTTAAAAGGTGACGTATATCATACACTTTAACTTTTTTGTTTTCTTATCACATATCTTAATGGTATTCTATAACCTTCATGTATATAAAACAAATAAAAAAGAGATGGAATACGAAAACGATTGAATTTCATGGCGGATCAGCGTTTTGCAAAAAATCCGTCATGAAATTCATGTTTCGTATTCCATCTCTTTTTTATTTGTTTTATATACTAGAAGATTATATAGTATCATTTGGATTTCCCATATAAATTCATCCTCTATTTCTTTCTTAACCCTTAATGATATCATCGATCGTGTCAAATGGGATTCCCTCATTTTCCCCGTTGTCTTTATGCACATGTACAATATCATCTTCTTCTAAGCATCTTGCAAATTCAATCTGCATAAAAATACCTTTGATCTCTCTTCCATTTAATGTCTTTACGATCACATGATCATTTTGTGAAACAAAAAGTTCTTCCTCATTCCCAGCTTCATCTTGTTTTACCAATTTCACTCCTGGTAATACATTTGTAAATTCCATAAAAGTTGCTCCTTTATCTTATAATTTCAGAAAAAATTTCATCAATTGTTCTTTAGCTTTGTTATATGGCATATAACGAACTGGAATATCAATCTTACCTGATTTCTTTATGATACTCTTTTCATGCGTAAATGTATCAAAACTTTTCTTTCCATGATAAGACCCCATTCCGCTATTCCCAACTCCTCCAAATCCTAGATATGAAGTTGCAAGGTGAATGATCGTATCATTGATACAGCCACCGCCAAAAGACAACTGTGAAAGTACATCTTGTTCTACTTTATCATTTTCTGTAAATAAATACAATGCCAAAGGTTTGTTATGATCTCTGATATACGAAACTGCATCTTCTAATTTGTCATATGTCATTATAGGAAGTAATGGACCAAAAATCTCTTCCTGCATCACCGTGGATTCTTCTTTTACATTCACAAGTATCGTTGGGGCGATCTTTCGAAGTCTTATATCGCCATAACCGCCTTCAACGATCTTTTCATGTTTCATCAATTCCATAATGCGCTGATAATGTCTCGGATTTATCATAGATGAATAATCTTTATTCGACAAAGGATGTTCCCCGATCATTTTATTGATCCAGTATTTTAAGTAGAAGATCAGTTCACTTTCTGCTTTTTTATCTACGAAAATGTAATCTGGAGCAACACAGGTCTGCCCACTGTTTAAAAATTTTCCAAAAACAATTCGTTTTGCTGCCAACTTAATATTGGCACTTTCTTCTACAATGCATGGACTTTTTCCACCTAATTCCAAAGTCACTGGTGTTAAATGTCTCGATGCTTTTTCCATCACGATCTTTCCAACTCGTTCTCCACCAGTATAGAAAATATGATCAAATGACTGTTCCAGAAGTTTTTCACTGATTTCTACTCCTCCATTGATCACAGCAACGTAATGAGAAGGGAAAACTTCTCCAATCATCTTCTTTAAAAGACTGGCACAATGTGGTGCGTGTTCAGATGGTTTTAAAACACAACAATTTCCTGCTGCGATCGCTCCGATCAACGGCTGTAAGGATAAAAGAATTGGATAATTCCATGGGGCTATGATCAATACCTTTCCGAGTGGTTCTTTGATCTTATAACTTTGGGATGGAAACTGGGCAAGCGGTGTTTTTACCTGCTCTGTTTTCATCCATTTTTTTAGATGCTTCTTTGCATAAGAAAGTTCACTTTTTACCATGCCAATCTCTGCCATATAGGACTCAAAAGATGATTTCCCTAAATCTTTGTATAATGCATGTTCCATATCTTCTTCATGTTGTTTGATCGCACATTCCAAGCGCAATAATGCTTTCTTTCGAAATTCGTATTTCTTTGTCTTCTGGCTTTGAAAAAAATGTTCTTGTCTTTTTAACATTTGATTGATTTCCATGATAACCTATCCTTTCTTTCTCTACCTTCACCGCGTTTTATCTTAATTTTACCATATATAGTAAACTATCGCCTCTCTTTTTTATTTATTGCCACTTTTTAAGAAATTCGCTATAATAAATTTGTTTTACAACAACCATATCTTTACAACGAAAGGATTTATACATACATGAAACGTAATATCAGATTAACAATTGAATATGATGGTTCCCGCTATCAGGGCTGGCAGAGGCTTGGTGGTGATTCCAATGCGAATACGATTCAAGGAAAATTAGAGTCTGTTTTATCAAAGATGACTGGAGAAGATGTCAATATCAATGGATCTGGCCGCACCGATGCTGGTGTTCATGCTTATGGTCAGGTTGCCAATTTCCATACAGACTGTATGATGTCTGTTAATGAGATCAAAGACTATCTTACCAAATATCTTCCATCTGATATCGGTATTGTGGAAGTTTCTGAAGCTTCCGAACGTTTTCACAGTCGTTTAAATGCGAAAGAGAAAACTTATCTTTACCGAATTGCAATTCCTGGTGTATCGAATGTTTTTGAACGTAAATACCTTTGGTATTTCCCGGAAACTTTGGATATCAAAAAGATGGAAGAAGCTGCATCATTACTGATCGGAACGCATGATTTTAAAGGATTTTCTTCAATTAAGAAAACGAAAAAATCTACCGTCCGTAGTATCTATAACATCGAGATCAAAAAGACAAAAAAAGAAATCCAGATCTCTTATACAGGAAATGGCTTTCTTCATAACATGGTCCGGATTCTTACTGGAACTTTAGTAGAAGTTGGATGTGGAAAAATAAAACCAGAGGATATTACAAAAGCACTGGAAAGTACAAAAAGAAGCGATGCAGGGATTACTGCACCGCCTCAAGGGTTATTTCTGGTTTCTGTGGAGTATTAAGATCTAATCTTATTCTCCCCAGACTTCCTCAGCAATTTCTTTCACTAATTTTAGTTTTGCCCACTGTTCTTCTTCTGTTAATTTATTACCGATCGCACAAGAAGCAAATCCACACTGTGGGCTTAGGCATAGTCTTTCCAAAGGAATGTATTTTGCTGCCTGTCTGATTCTGTTGATCACTTTTTCTTTGTCTTCAAGATCTGGTTTCTTTGTCGTGATCAGACCAAGGACAACTTTCTTGTCTTCTGATACTTTCTTAAGTGGTGCAAATCCTCCAGATCTTTCATCATCATATTCAAGGAAAAGTGCATCAACATTTTCTTTTGCAAATACATAGTCTGCAACTGTATCATATGGACCACTTGTGAAGAATGTAGAATGATAATTTCCACGACAGATATGGGATGTAATTACCATATCTTCTGGTCTTCCTTCTAATGCAAGGTTGTTCACAGTAAGCAGCTGTTTCTTCACATCTTCAAGATCAATTCCTAATGCTTTATATCTTTGTTTCGCAGCATCTCCCACGATCGCTCCCCAAGTACAGTCATCTAACTGAAGATTACGGCATCCTGCCTTATAGAACTGTTTGATCACATCCTGATATGCAACACCAATATCCTGAATCAATTCTTCATTTGTCGCATAATATTTTCTTGTCGTTTCAATGTTTGTTGGAACAATCATTTGCTGAAACATCTGTGCTGGTGCAGGAATTGTATATTTTGCAATTGTATTTTCATCTTCAAACTGTTTTAAATATCTGAAATATTCTACAAATGGATGCTTTTTCGCTTTGATCTTTCCTACCAGATAAGTGTCTTCTAAAGAAGCTAATTCTCCATCGAACTGTACTCCACTTCCTGTCTGTTCATGTGCTACACCCTCAAATCCCCACATAAAATCTAAATGCCAGTAAGTTCTTCTGAATTCTCCGTCCGTAATCACATGATATCCTAATTCTTTTTGTTTTGCTACTAATTTTGCGATCTCTTCATTTACTATGTTATCATATACTTCTTTTGTGATCTTATTTTCGTTATATTGTGTTGTTGCTTTCTTTAATTCTTCTGTTCTTAAAAAGCTTCCTACATAATCATATCGAAATGGCTCTTGTAATTTACTCATTTTCTGTCGTCTCCTTTTTGCCTTGTTTTTTAAGTTGTATATAGTATATCATTTCAAAATCATCTTTTAAAATATATATATTTAGCAGTTTGTCATAGTTTTAAGTTATAGCAACGGAGTACCTAGGAATTAAAGTAAATTACATTTTATACAGGGTATGCTTCTTCATTTCCTTCTGTAACATCAACTTTCTTGTTCTTTTGTATTTTATATCGTGGCATTCCATCGGAATTTCCTATGATATAAAGTTAAAAAAGGGCCTGCCTATCCTACGGATATGCAGACCCTTTTGTCATGCTTTACTTTAAAAATATATGATCTAAAAATTAAAATAATCCTTCTTCATTAAAATAATCGATTCTCATCGCATGTCGCACATCTTTCATTGTTTCCTGTGCTTTTGCCCTTGCAGCTTTTGTTCCCTGCTGAAGAATTTCTGCAACTTCTGGAAGTTTTGCTTCCCACATCTTTCTTCTCTCGCGGATTGGTTCTAATTCTGCCTGAAGTACTTTGTTTAAGAACTTCTTCACTTTGACATCTCCAAGTCCTCCACGCTGATAATGGGCTTTTAATTCATCTAAGTTATTGTATTCTGGCCAGAACTCTTCAAAGTATTCTGGTTTACAGAACGCATCTAAGTAGATAAATACTGGATTACCTTCTACCTGTCCTGGATCTTCAACCCTTAAATGATTTGGATCTGTAAACATGGACATTACTTTCTTCTTGATATCCTGTGGTTCATCAGATAAGTAAATACAGTTTCCAAGAGATTTACTCATCTTCGCTTTTCCGTCGATTCCTGGAAGTCTTAAACATGCCTGATTGTCTGGCAGTACGATCTGTGGGTCTGTTAATGTCTCTCCATATACAGAGTTAAACTTGTGTACGATCTCTTTGCACTGCTCTACCATTGGCATCTGATCTTCTCCTGCTGGTACGACCGTTGCTCTAAATGCAGTGATATCTGCTGCCTGACTGATCGGATATGTGAAAAATCCAACTGGAATGCTTGCTTCAAAATTCTTCTGTTTGATCTCTGCTTTTACTGTTGGGTTACGCTGCACTCTTGCAACTGTAACTAAGTTCATATAGTAGAAAGACAGTTCTGTAAGTTCTGGTACCATAGACTGAATAAAGATATTGACTTTCTCTGGATCTAACCCACATGCAAGATAATCAAGTGCTACCTGCATAATGTTCTGTCTTACTTTCTCTGGATGTTCTGCATTATCTGTTAATGCCTGGGCATCAGCGATCATGATATAAATTTCGTCGAATTTACCAGAATTCTGCAGTCTCACTCGTTCTTTTAAAGATCCTACATAATGTCCAACATGCAGTCGTCCCGTTGGTCTGTCTCCTGTTAATATTACCTGTTTCATTATTTTCTCCTTTTCCGCTTTCCGTATAGACTTTGTACGTCTTCTCTTATGATCTATACTGTTATGTTTTATTGTAAAATCAAATGCGTAAAGTGTCAATATTTCATTGTGAAAAGATTTTTGCGTGTCCGCACTAGAAAGACATTCATTTCTGTAAAAAAGACATTTTGTATTGACTTAAGGAACAAAAGTAAATATAATAGATGAGATTGATTCTTTATTTTTAAGAAAATATGATGTAAGTATCAAAATATCACTTAAAAATAAAAAAATAATGAAAGAAGGAATTTTTAAAATGAAAAACTTATTACAAAAGTGGAATAGCTTAAGTCTGATCGTAAGAATCTTAATCGGTCTGATCATCGGTGCTATTCTTGGTGTAGCTGCTCCAAAAGCAACAGGGCTTGCTCTACTTGGAGATTTATTTGTTGGTGCTCTTCGTGCTGTAGCCCCAATCCTTGTATTTGTACTTGTCATTGCTTCTTTAGCAAATTCTAAGAGCAACGGTGCAAAAAATATGCGTATTGTTATCATCCTTTATATGCTAACAACTTTTATTGGTGCTGTTGTCGCAGTATGCGGAAGTTTTCTCTTCCCAATCACATTACGTCTTGGAAAAGCTGCTACATCTGAAGCCGCTCCTCCAACGGGTGTGTTAGAAGTATTAAAGAACTTATTAATGAATATCGTATCAAACCCTGTTGATTCCCTTGTAAAAGCAAACTACATCGGTATCCTTGCATGGGCTGTTGTTTTTGGACTTGCATTAAAAGCTGCAACTCCTGGAACTAAAAAAGCTCTTCATGATATCTCTGCTGCAGTTACAAAAGCTGTACACTGGATCATCAACTGTGCTCCATTTGGTATTCTTGGACTTGTATATAACACTGTATCTACAAACGGATTAAGCATCTTTACTGATTATGGTAAACTTCTTGCCCTATTAGTTGGATGTATGTTATTTACTGTATTTATAACAAACCCAATCATCGTATTTAGTATGCTTCGCAGAAACCCATATCCACTAATCTTAAAATGCTTAAAAGAAAGTGGTTTAACAGCATTCTTTACAAGAAGTTCTGCTGCAAACATTCCTATGAACATGGCTCTTTGCGAAAAACTGGGATTAAATGAAGATAACTATTCTGTATCTATCCCTCTTGGTTCTACGATCAACATGGATGGTGCTGCGATCACGATCACAGTTATGTCTCTTGCAGCTGCTCATACAATGGGTATCTCTGTTGATATTCCTACAGCAATCATCTTAAGTGTCTTAGCTGCTGTTTCTGCATGTGGTGCTTCTGGTGTTGCTGGTGGATCCCTGCTGTTGATTCCTCTTGCATGTTCTTTATTTGGTATCTCAAATGATGTTGCCATGCAGGTTGTTGGTGTTGGATTCATCATCGGAGTAGTACAGGATTCTGTTGAAACTTGCTTAAACTCTTCTTCTGATGTATTACTTACAGCAACTGCTGAGTTATATCAGAGAAGAAAAGCTGGGGAAGATATTGTATTGATCCCTAATAAATAAAAACTTATGAATAAATAAAATTTGTGGAAATATATAAAAAATAGATTGTTTCCCTTGGACCCACTCTCGTTCAGATTCGCACGTAGCGGACACTAAATTCGACAGCGACGATGAATCGTCACTGCTCATTAAGTGCCGACGAGCTCATATGGTCCAAGGGAAACAATCTATTTTTTATATATTTAAATTTTGTTTATTGATAAGCTGTAGGTATGAGTGACTGCTCATGAGTATTGGATTTTAACTTTAGTTTTATAATAAAATAAAGATTTTAAATGCTTGTTCTCATTCCCAGGGTACAATGTTCTAAAAGTTTTTCACTATTTATGATTTCAATTTGTCTCCTTGATAAGAGAAGCTCTCGCCATTGTTACAAGATCTGCTTTGTCTGCTTGTAAAACACTTTCTGCAATTTCAACATCATTGATTCTTCCTACTGCGATCACTGGAATATCTACCACTTTTTTGATCTCTGCTGCATTTTCTACATATGCTGCTCTTGGAACAACAGATGGTGGAATGATCACATATGTGGATGCATAAACACCCTGTGAACAATGAATACAATCTGCTCCTGCTTCCTCTACCAGTCTTGCAAGTATCTTAGATTCCTCGATTTCTAATCCACCTGGGACATATTCAACCGCTGACATTCTGTATAAAACTGGATAATCTTTTCCGCATTTTTCCTTAATATTCTCAATGATCTCCATTGCAAATCTTGCACGGTTTCGGATCGTTCCTCCGTATTCGTCACTTCTCTTATTGGAAAATGGAGAGGCAAATGCTCCAATCAGATATCCATGTGCCCCATGAACTTCAACTGCATCAAATCCAGCTTCTTTTGCTCTTCTTGCGCAATCTCCGAATTGCTCAACCAGTTCATGAATTTCTTCTACTGTCATTTCTCTTGGTGTCTCTGGCATTGTTGGATCTTTTAACGCGGAAGGTCCGATTGGCTGTTCTCCTGTGATCGCACTGCTTGTCTCTCTTCCTGCATGATAAATCTGTGCTGCGATCTTTCCACCTGCTTCATGAATTCTTCTTGTTAACTCCTTATGGCTTTCAATCTGTCCATCTTCCCATAATCCAGGAAGCTTTTTAAATCCACCTGCAGTTGGTGTCACTGCATAATCTTCTGTGATGATCAGTCCCCATCCACCTTTTGCTTTATGTTCATGATAGGCAATAAATTTCTCTGTTGCCATTCCATCCTCAGAACAATAGTTTGTTACCATTGCTGATACGACCATACTGTTTTTAAGCTCCATCTGATTGATTTTAAACGGTTCAAATACTTTCATTTTACTGCTGCTCCTTCCTTTCATATCCGCTATCCTTTTGATAACTTTACTATAGTCTGATTCCTGGAATTATTCTCCCTCATATGAGGGAGAAACGAAAAAAAGTAGTTATACCAAACATTTTTGTTTCATACAACTACTTTTGTTTATATTATTCATTTTTCTAATAAATTAAAATTCTTTTTTTAGCATAATTCCTTCAGCTATTTTCAATGACAGGAACCAAATGACAATGGAAATTATATATATAGAAGCCCATAGTGTAATATTTTTTAAATACATTTGATTCATCACGATGTCAATCAGCTCAATCCCTGCCGTTTCAAACATTTTGAAAAAGAAGATAACAACAAAAACAATCCCTCCGATCATAGCTGCTAACGCGATTCTTCCCTTCTCTGCTTCATATTTTAATAGAAAAGGAAGGGCCATTGATTGAAAAATCAATAGCATTGGAATATTGAGTAAGACTGTCATCACAATTTCTTCTGACCTCATTAACAATGTACCTTTTGCTGCTGTAACGATGACTACTAACAATATACCTCCAATGACTGTTATCATTCCCCAAAAGAGGCTAAACAGATATTTTTCTCTTGTATATTCTTTTCTGCTAAATGGAAGCGTAAATAAAAACGCATTGCCATTATCAAATGTATCGTAACTGATCGTACTGATTGCTGTCATGATTGTAATCACAGACGTATAGGTAATTGCAAATGATATTTGATCCGTAGCGATTAAGATTCCTGCTGCAACTAGCCAGATCACTGCCAGATTTTTTTGTTGTGATGAGATTAATCTGATGTCTTTTGTCCATAATCCTTTCATCTTCTACACCCCCTGTATCATTAATGTAATGATCTGATCGATCGTTCCTTTTTCTACCACGATCTTTGGATAATTCTCCAGATAAAATTGTTTCTGATCTGTAAGACATGCATATCCATAGGATTCTTTCTTCATTTTTATTATATATTGTGGATCTAGTGTTTTTGACTGTTCTTCATCAACCTTTAAGATCGCATAATTACTTAATAACCGGTCTGTTTCTTCGTGCAAGATGATATTTCCTTCATTGATCATATAAATATTATCACATAAGGTTTCAAGATCTGTTGATATATGAGAACTTACAAGAATCGAACGTTCTTCATCTTCTTCCATATAATCTCTTAACATATCAAGCATCTCATTCCTTGCCATGACATCAAGCCCTGCCGTTGGTTCATCTAAGATTAATAGTTTTGCTTTGTGGCAGATTGCTGTAATTAACTTTAATTTTGCTTTCATTCCAACAGAAAACTGTTCTAGTTTTTTGTCTGTTGGCAACTGATATTTCTCTATATAGTTTGTAAATAACTGTTCATCAAATGCTTCATATGTATTTTTTAGAATATCCTTGATGTCTTTTACTGTAAGATATCTGCTAAAACCAGAATCAGAAAGTACGACACCGATCTGTTCCTTATCCTCTGGTTTTATATCCTTGACATTCCTTCCAAAAATCTGAATATCTCCTCCATCTATGTAAATCAATCCAAGCACTGCCTTTAAAGTTGTGCTTTTTCCAGATCCATTCGGACCTACAAACCCAGTGATCATCCCCTCTTTTACTTCCATGGAACAGTTGAGGGTGAAATTCTTATATTGTTTCTTTAATTTATCAATTTTTAACATACCTTATCCCTCCAATATTAACTCAAACAAGGTTTTGATATCTTCATCACTGATGCCAAAACGCCTTCCTTTTAGAATTGCTTGTTCTAAGTCCTGTTCTACTTCCTTCTTTTGCTCTTCCATCATCAACTCCGTGTTCGCCGCTGTCACATAGCTGCCTTTTCCATGAATCGTTACTGTAAAGCCTTCTCTTTCCAGTTCATCGTAAGCTTTCTTTACCGTTAAAGCACTGATCTTTAATTCCTTTGACAATGCCCGAACAGATGGCAGCTGGTCATTCTGCTTTAATTCTTGCTTTCGAATCATTGTTTTGATCTGGTCTATGATCTGCTCATAGATTGGAACCATGGATGATGTGTTGATTATGATCTTCATTTTGTATCATCCTCCTTTACTTATAAACAGTGTATAACAGTATCGAACTGTTGTCAACTGTTATATGGTGTTTGTTTTAAAATAAATAAAAAATAGAGTTATTGCATTATCATAATAAAAGTTCAAAAAGAACTATAGATAACGCAATAACTCCATTTTTATGTTTAAATTTTATATAATTTAATAATATTCTTCTACATATTTATCAGCAACTTCTTTATCCAAAGAAAAGTCCTCCATGATATTTTTTATTGTATCTTCTCTTGATGCTTCCATCTTCTTATAAATTTTAATTGCACCCTCTACTCTTCCTTCTATCCTTCCTTTCTCTCTTCCTCTTTCTTCTAATTCTTCTAAGGCCTTGCACATATTCAACTCAACTCCTTCCTGTTCTAATTTCAATGAATCATCAATTAATTTCTGCGTTTCTGTAATTGAACCTATTACCATTCCAAGTTCTGGTGATATTGTTTTTTCTTTTTATTCCATTTTTAATTCATTGTCGATATAATTTTTAACAATTCTTGCAATTAATTGATACTATCTTCAAATATTTATAAAAACAAAAATAGAGATTGGAGTACAAAATACCATCAATGGCATTCATTTTTCATACTTCAATCTCTATTTCTATTTTTATGAATATTCAATACACTTCTGTATTACAATCTAATTTTTCTCATCCATCAATCCAAACTGTATCGTCACACAAGTAGCAATGATCAATCCAAACATATAAAATGAATATTTTAACACATTAAGTGGTGACACATCTGCGAGTGCCGTGATCATTAACATACCTCCATCATGTGGCATCAATGAGATAAATGCACAGGCAAAAATATCTACCAGACTGGCAAGTCTCTTTGGTGCAATCTTGTATTTTTCACCGATTTCTTTTGCGATCGGACAAGTAACAATAATAGCGATCGTGTTATTTACCATTGCCGCGGAAAGAATTCCTGACATCAGCCCGATTCCATATTCTGCACCGCGTCTGTTCTTGATCTTGCCACTGATCGCTCCTACCAGCCACTCAACTCCGCCATATTCGCGAACAATACCAATGATTCCAGATACCAAGATCGCAACCATACTGATACTAAACATATCACTCATACCATTTCCAATTGCCTGAATCCAGTCAAAGAATCCGCAGCTTCCCACACAAAGTCCGATAATACCTGCAGAGAGGATTCCTACAAAAAGTACAACTGCAACGTTAATCCCCATCAATGCTGCTCCAAGAACAATAAGATATGGAAGGACTTCAATGATATTGTAACTTCCTGCCTTGATTGCTCCACTTCCAGTACCTCCGACCACTGAATAAAGGATCATTGCCACGATTGCAGCCGGTAATGCGATAAAGAAGTTCATCTTAAACTTATCTTTCATCTCAGAACCGCATCCTTCTGCTGCTGAGATCGTTGTATCAGAGATCATGGAAAGGTTATCTCCAAAATAAGAACCTCCGATCACTGCTGCTCCAACGATCGCAACATTTAAGTGTGCTCCCTGTGCCACATTGATCGCGATTGGTGCCATTGCTGCAATGGTTCCCATGGATGTTCCTATTGATGTTGCCATTATCATTTGTACACATATTGTTCTGGTCGTTACTACTAAAAGAATACATTTCTGTATCTTTTTCCTTTTGTTCATATGCTTTAGCTACAAATTTTTTTTTAGCTTCTTTTATTTCATCCTGTATTCCTGTTTTATATATAAAAGTAATCTTATATGGATCTTTATTACCATTTTCATCAAAACCACCTACAATGGCTTTTTCAACTATACTTTCAAAAACAACTCTATCAAATTCTTCCAGAATCGGATTGTTCATTATATTCTTTCTAAATTCACTAATTCTGTTAGAAATATTATCTTTTTCATCTAATTGTTTCTTAAGATATTTTAACTCATTCTTTTTATTTAATAAAGTAGTTTTTAATAATCTTTCATTTTCTTCATAAATATCTTGGGGTATTGTTCCATTCAAATATTCATTTAATAATTTATTTCTTCGCACCTTAATCTTTTGAATTGATTCATCTGTCTGTTTAATTGCCTCTTCTATTTTTTCTTTTTTTAAAATTGTTTTTATTTTTGCTAATAAATCTTCTAAGACATCTTGCTTATTATCACATAACCTATTATAAGATTCTACAAAAGCTTCTTCTAAAACACTTTCAGAAATTGCTTTTGCATTTGGACAATATTTCACTCCCTTCCTACATGGTTCTGAACAATACCATACTGCTTTAGAATATTTTGAATTACTGTGCCATTGCTTTCTTACTAAATTTTTTTCGCAATAACCACATTTTAGCATAGAACTAAATGCATATCTTCTATTGATTACAACTTGATCTGTTCCATTAGCAAGTTTCTTTGTACTTTTAGCCTTACGTAATTTCTGTGCTTTATCAAAAATTTCTTTTGAAACAATCGGTTCATGATGGTCTATTACATAATATTTATCTTCCTCTCCATTATTATGTAATCTTCGTTTTGAAATAGGATCAATCGTAAAAGTCTTCCCTTGCAACATGTCCCCTTTATATTTCTCATTTTTTATGATACCTAGAACGGTTGGTGCTGACCATTCAACATTGTTTATCGTAAAAATTCCTTTTTTATTTAGTTCATTAGCGATCACTCTTCCTCCTGCCCCTTCTAAATATCTATTGAAAATATACCTTACCGCTGTTGCTTCTTCTTCTACAATTTTTAGCTGCCTTGTTTCTTTATCAACCTCATATCCAAAACAACGATGGGATCCTACCATTTCACCTCTTTTCATTTTCATCTTAAGTCCTTTTTTCACATATGCAGAGGTATTTTCTACTTCTTGTTGTGCTACAGAACTTAAAATTGTTGTCAAAAATTCGCCGTCTTTTAACGTATTAATTTTTTCAACTTCAAAATAAACTGCCACGTTCATTTCTTTTAACATTCTGACATATTTCAATGTGTCTAATGTATTTCTTGCAAATCTTGGTATACTTTTCGTTATAATCATATCGATTTCGCCATTTGTACAATCTTCTATTAATCTTTTAAAATCATTTCTTTTTTTTACATTCGTTCCTGTGATTGCTTTATCCGCATAAATCCCAACAAATTCCCACTCATCATTTTTTTCAATTAAATCTGTATAGTACTTTATCATAGAATTATAACTTTTGATTTGATCTTCACTGTCTGTGCTAACTCTACAATATGCGGCAACTCTCAATTTACGAACTGTTTTACGAAAAGCTCCTAAAGCTACTTTATTTCCTTTTATAAATTTGATTTCCATTTTTTATCCTTTGACATATTATAATGCTACACATTTTAACGAACACAATTTTTCACGTCAAATAACTAAATCTGACACAATTTTATACTCTTCCATTAATTTCTTTTTTATCTTTTCATACTCCTTTTCATTAATTAATTCTTTTCTTAATAATTGTTTTAACATAGCTATTTGCATGCTATATTTTAATATTTCATCTTCTTCCATAAATCAGTTCCTTCCTATAAATAGAATATTAATCCTACAAGCATCCCTGGAACCAGGACCGCATTGGAATCTCACCATCTCTATGGACTGATCTGTATCAGAAGTATCATTATTTAAAGGCAACATCTTCGCCAAAGATTTTCCATTTTCTTTTTACAATCAGATATTTATCCGCTCCGATTTATCTTCTTCAACTTTGCGCCACCGTGGCGCAAAGTAAATCAAATGAATAATTCATCATCATGGCGTATCCATTGAAGGGCTTTGTTGCCTTACACGTCTTGTAGGATTATATTTAGTTATCAATGTACCATTAAGGGAATTTTTCCCTTCTACATATATCTCGATCTGATTTACCTATATGTTCGGTTTTTCAACGTATTTTTTAAAGAAATTAATTGTTCCATTTTTTGTTTTATTTTTCTCTTTATCTGTGTTATATTGGCTATATATCATAAACAGATGTTCGAAATGGAGGTACTGACTACGGCTAAGTTAAATAAAATCAAACAAGATACTATATTAAAAAATTTTTGGAAAAACAATGACCGATTTGCTGATCTTTTTAATACTTTCTTATTTAATGGCAAAGAAATATTAAAACCTGATGATCTAACAGAAGTAGATACTGATGTTTCTTCCATGTTAAAATTCAATGGTCATGCTGAAACTGTCCAAAAAATATTAGATGTAGTAAAAAAGACAGCTTATGGAATCGACTTTATGATTCTAGGTCTTGAAAATCAATCTCATATTCATTATGCAATGCCATTACGTCATATGATAGGGGATGCATTTTCTTATCAAAAGGAGTATAATGAGATTGTAGCTAAGAATAAAAAAGAAAGAAACTTTGCTTCTACGGATGAATTTTTATCAAAATTCAGAAAAACAGATCGTCTGCATGGAATGGTAACACTTTGCATATACTATGGCGAAAAGGAGTGGGATGGTCCACTTTCATTAGTTGATATGTTAGATATTCCTGATAAGTTGAAATTTATTTTTTCTGATTATAAATTTAATCTTATCCAAATGCGATCTTGTAAAGATTTACATTTTCATAATTCCGATATAAATACTGTATTTGATCTTAGCAGCTCTATTTATAATCGTGATTATGAAAAAATCAACAGCTTATACAAAAATCAACCAATTTCTCCAGAACTTGCACTGGTAGTTGGAGCAATTACAGAATCCCAGGAACTTATTGATCACGCTTTAGAGAATGAGAAGAAAGGGGCGATTAATATGTGTACCGCTTTAGAAGAACTAAAAAAAGAGGGCGTGCAGGAAGGTCTGCAAGAGGGCGAAGTAAAAGGAATTATTCAAACTTGCAAATTATTTAATCCAGATCAAGAAGCTGCCCTTAAGCTTATCATGGATAAATTTTCTTTATCACAGGAAACAGCTCTTGATTATATTAAAAAATATTGGTAATCAGGACCACCCGTCCAACGGGTGGTTTGCTCTAGGGCTATAAGCCCTTATGACTACTAGGCCAGCGTCTCAAGGCGCTGGCCTTCTCTTGACTCGTCGCTACCCCTTAAGGGGTATTGTTACTACTTGGCATTACCCCTTAAAAGGGTCTTCATATTCTTTTACACTTAACTTATCCATTGCAATGTCATGTTTTTCTTGCTCTTGAATATATTTTTTTATTGTAGCCTCGTTTAGTCCTACTGTACTTACATAATATCCTTCTGCCCAGAAATGACGATTTCCAAATCTATACTTTAAATTTGCGTGTCTATCGAATATCATAAGTGCACTTTTTCCTTTTAAATATCCCATAAATGAAGATACACTAATCTTCGGTGGAATACTTACCAGCATATGTATATGATCTGGCATTAGATGTCCTTCTATAATTTCGACACCTTTATAGCTACACAACTGCTTAATAATATCCGCTTTATATTGATTGTAAATTACTTTTCGTCTATACTTTGGTGTGAAGACGATACGATATTTGCACATCCATTTCATATGTGCGAGTGAATATTCTTTCTTCGCCATAAATTACCTTTCCTTTCTACAATGTAGCCTGAACAACTTTATTGTAAACCGAAAGGTAATTTTTTGTATAACAACCGACGCGCACCCGCATAGCGGGTGGTTTAATGCTGAATGGAATTCCTTTTTTCGGAGCCGCGAAAAACTCCATCCCATTCAGCAGGCTAAAGCCCATAATTAAAAAGGGACACTTTGCGCCACGGTGGCGCAAAGTTGTCCCTTTTATTTATGTTGTCTCATATTTAAAAATTATATACTCTGTACATTAACATCATTCAATTATATTTAGTATTAGCATTGGATTATTCAAAGCAGAACACAACCGTTCTCGTTCTTTACGCCCCATATATATAAACTCCATAATATCATTGAATTCTTGGGCTTCCAACGTATTGTCCTGAATTATTCCATTTTTTCTATAATGTGGTAGTGCACTTTCAAAATCAGAATACAATACACCGCTACGATTAATCATTTCTCCTACTTGATTTACTTTTTTCTTACATAACTGATACATATTTATTTCTACATCTTTTTTTGATATTAAATATTGTAATTCTATGTTATTATTAAAGTTTTCAGAATATGCAGATATAAGCATTAAAGACTCTTTATTATCTTCAACCCATTTTTCTGCTGTTTGAACATCACAGGCCTTTAATGTTGCTAATACCAATTTGTCAATAATGCACCTATTCTCTGGATATTTTCCATATAAAAATATTAGAACTTTATATCGTATTATTGGGGGTAAAATAGAAAACGAATACATAACTTCCGTATTTGTACCAAATTCATATTTCTCAAAATAATTAATAAACAAATATGATAAAAGATCAAATATACCATCCATTGCTATATTAAATTCCTTATCTGTAACTTCACCACGATATTGAGTATGTGTAGTTTTGTTTCCTTCCTCTTTTAATTTTTTGACTGCATTTTCTACTACTTCATGATTTTGCAATGTTTCTATATGTTTTCTTATTCTTTTATCTCCCAACATTATTTTTTCTTTTGGATTAATATCTAAAATTTTCCGAATAATTATCTCTGCATACTGTCTTAAAGTGGAAATTTTTCCTCTATAAGATGTTGATGTATAAAAAATATCTCCAATTAAATCATTTGCCAATATTTGATATTGTTCATTGTTGAAACATGCCACTTTTTATTCCTCCCATCCTTATACATTTTTTGATTATAATACTTATTTTTTCATTGTATCACAAAATAGGAACAATAAATTTCGTTTTTATCCATTGCTCCTATTTTTCATATTCATTTCTTACAGTTTTTACATATATTTATTATTAGTTATTTTCCTTGCGACAGATTTAGCTTCTTGAACAACAGTAGCATCCCATTTTTCAGAACATTCTTCTACTTCATGTGCTAACACTTTTCCCAACATAATAATTTCATCAATCTCTCCTGAATTCTCTTCATTTAATTTTATAGATATAATATCATTTTCTTCTATATCAGAAGCTTTATGAACTTCTTTCATTACCGCTGTTGTATCATTTTCTTTTGCTATTACTTGAACAATTGCTTTTTCATTTTTAGCCATATCCTTACCTCTGCTTTCCAATTTTATTTATACTATTTCTATTTCCTAGCCATAGCATACCACAATAATCAATTTTTGCATAACTACTTTGCGCCACCGTGGCGCAAAGTTATTATTTTATCTATAAATTTAATAAAATTCATCCATTTCCCCAATATTTAGATTAATAGTATTTTGTACTTTCTGTCACATTATATTTATCTACTATGAAAAGAGAACTTTACGCCACGGTGGCGCAAAGTTCCCTCTTTTAATTTCCAATCTTAAAATTCAAAGTCTTAATCAATAATTTAGTCTGTAACCTTCGTTTTAAAGTTTCATCTACACAATAATGGATCTGTCCATATTCATCATACATTTTTCTTCTCGATAAATTGTTAATGTATCCGTCATAGTGTTTTAAAACTTCTTCAACCGCATCAACATCTCCTTGGGTTGCTTCTTTAATTGTTTCAAATGGTAATAAATTGTACTGGAATTCACATTTCTGACTCATCTGCTTTTTCCTCCATAACATCCTTTAAAATTTCTAAGGATCGTTTCCGATGTTCATTTACTGTGCTTCGAACTAATTTCATCTTTCTCGCAATCTCCGCATCACTCATTCCCATAAAATAAGATAATAAAATTACATCTCTTTTTCTCTTTGTTAATGAAGTTAAAGCTTCTGCTATTAACGCATCTTTTACCTCAATATCGTAATTTAATACCTGAAACTTATAACTCTCTAAATCATATTCATCGTGTGTAGCCAACTGATCCAACTCCTTCTGGGATAATTCCGATAACATAACTTCATTTTTGCGTAAATATTCTATATGTCTTATGTAATCTATTTTTTCTCCTTTTAATGCTAGTTTGCATAGACGATCAAATTGGTGCTGAATCGTTTCCTCAAATTGTGAAGGAGATTTCCCCATAAAAGTTCACCTCCTTCCCATTTGGATAAGGTTCAGAGTGAATTTCTTGCTCACTCCTACTCCCGATTAGATATATCCAAATGTTCGGTTTAGATAAGTTTTTATATGTTTTTGTAAAAAAAAAGCGTTCGGACCATCACTTCGATTAATCCAAAACGCTTTTTCTCCACTTCTGTTTTGTGTTCTTTATGGAATTTTCTTTTATAAAATTTATTTTTTGTAAGATGATATTCTCATCAATTACACAAATTTATTCGGCATATCCATTCGGATGGGTACTATGCCATTTCCAAGCTGTAGATATGATATCTTCCAGACTATTAAGTTCTGGTTTCCATCCTAATACTTCTTTTGCCTTATCACTGGATACAATTAAGATATCTGGAACACCGGCTCTTCGTTTCTCTTCCACTGCTTTAATTGGAAGACCTGTTACTTTTCTCTCAGTTTCAATAACTTCTTTCACTGTGAATCCAACTCCATTTCCAAGATTGAAAATATTGCTTTCTCCACCATTGATCAGATATTTCACTGCTAAAAATATGTGCCTGCGCTAAATCAGTTACATGACATATAATCTCTCACACATGTTCCATCTTTTGTATCATAATCCGTTCCAAAAATGCTAATATGATCTCTCTTACCATTTGAAGCCTACAAAATCAATGGAATCAAATGTGATTCTGGATTATGTGCTTCCCCTATCTTTCCACTTACATGCGCTCCGGCCGCATTAAAATATCTTAAAGAAATAAATCTTAATCCATATGCTGCTTTGCCAACCCACTTAAACACTTTTCCATAGAATCTCTTTCTATACATTTTTCCTGCAGTCACGGAACTCTAATTAATCACTTTAAATCACGTTATCATGTCACGATTCATCAATACCTGCTTGAATTACGCCTAAAAGAGTCTTGTGAATTGTTAAAAATTCGAATCTTTTGATTAAAGAAATAGAAATTCAGTGTGAATTTCTATTTCTAGACCCTAATTATTATTCAAAGACTTTCAAAAAATGTATCATCGTTCTCCTGTGCAGTATCAAACTTCTTTAATCTTATAACAAAATATTACTATTTATTTTATCACAAATTACTATTAATATAATAAATCAAAAAATCAGAAAATCTACATTAACAAAGAAATAGGACTTGGCACATTACTACTTATACGCCAAGCCTTATTTCATTGAAATCCATTATTATCTATTGAATATTAAAATCATCAAAATTAATGGAAAAAATAATACTATTAACTGCAATAGAAAATCTAATATCAATACTTTGTCTTGCTCCCTATTTTAATACCTTATTAAAAATTCCTTTATCTTTGAAGTATTTAAAAGATTGCATATATTGATTATCTTTTATCTCCTTATTGTATATCATTGTCCTTATCCGCAATTACAGACTCTAAAAAAACAACATATTCTTCGAATTGTTTTATTCCGGTTTCTGTTATTTGATACTGTGTTACACCTTTCCCATTTATTAGTTTTTTTTCAGATTTAATATACTCCCACCCTTCTAATTTCTTCAACTGTACACTCAAATTACCATCTGATGCATTTGTTAAGTTTTTTAATTCTGTGAAAAACAATTTTTTTGAAATTAGGTTACTTATAATCTGTAATCTGAGTTTAGAACAAAAAGCTTCCTGTATTTGATATCCTTTCATTCTGCACTATATCCTCTTTCAATTATGATCATTTTTTTCTTATAGACTTTGCTAATATCATATATCCAATGATAATCACAAAAGAATAATACAAATCTTGATAGTGTATCGTTATATTTTCTATTGATAATTCTTTATCTATAGAAAATGCTATCAAATAAACTGCTAAATTAATTAAAGCGTATACAATATACATTTTATTATCACGCACAAAACTAACAATCAAAAATGATACACTCAATAGTATGATTGATGAAAATACCTCTAAATTCATCAGCATTTCCATCATTTTATCAACTTGAAAAGCTTCATTACTCGAAGCAAATGAGCTAATAATCCCTGCAATCCATAAAATTACTGGTATCACAACTACACCAATTCCGTAAATATATAGTATTGTCTGATAATATTGATTGGCATTACTTTTTTCCTCTTTATATATTCGTAAGATATAATATACCAAATACATAAAACATATTATTCGAATAATATACATCTCTGGTAGCAATCTTTGATATAAACTAGCAATTAAACTAAACACAATTGTTATAAGATTAATAATTGCATAATTTTTAAAAAATTGTCCCAATTTATCAATTGGATTCTTAGCTCCATCAATCGCAGCTCGAATGATTCTAAAATCTTCTTCATAACTTTTATTTTTCATTTTCTCACCTCCTCTTTATTTTTTAAAGAAACTTTATTTTTTAAAGTTTGTGTTATTATATTTCATTTATATTTTTTTGTCAATACATTTTATTTACTCATTTCCATAATAGATTATCTATTATCAAGTAAGTCTAAATAAAAATTTAACTCGGAAAACAAGCAATACCTTTGTTCTCCTTTATAATATCGAACTTCTTTAATCTTGTAAACCAATATTACTATTTTTTTCTATGTATTGTTTTTCTATATACATAGTGTTATAATTAGATATATAAAAATTTTTATTAAATGATGGAGAAAATAATGGCAAAGAAAAGTTTTTATAAAATTGAAATGTTATTTTTGAAAGTTCTAGAACAAGAAGACTGTTATGGATATCAGCTAACACAATCTATACAAGATATCACAAACGGACAAATCAAAATCGCAGAAGGTACCATGTATCCAATTCTTTATAAATTACAAGACAAAGGTTACATCTCTGATCGACAAGTCAAGGTTGGAAAACGCCAAACCAGAGTTTACTATCATTTAGAGCCTGCAGGAAAAGAATATCTTTCTCAGTTAACACATGATTATTATCAAATGATTGATGCTATTCAATCTGTCTTAGGACCTAGAGTTTAAAACAGTATATCAAAAAGTGAGGAGAACATCATGACTATAGCACGTAAATATATCCGACAATGCCGTACATTATTCCCTGTTTACGGAAAATCAGAGCGAACTTTTTTAAATCGATTAAAAGTTCAAGTAAATGAGCATTTAGATTTATTTCCAGATTTAAGCTATGAAAAATTAGTAGAACAATTTGGAACACCAAAAGAAGTTGTTATGGAATACTATGCTAATGCTGATGACGATTATCTATTAAAAAGAATGAATTTTGTCAAACATGTTCGTATCTTTTTATCTGTAATCGCATTTGCACTCATCGTATTCTTTGCATATCGTTCTTACGTGATTTTAGAATCTTTTCAAGAAATTAAAGATTCTAAAATCATTTATGAAAACCAAGGTTCTATAGAAGAACTGCCACAGAAATAATCATGGAGGAATTATATCATGAAAAAAACACTTATTCTACTTTTTAGCTTTTTATTTATTTTTGCTTCTACTTTTCCTGTAAAAGCTTCTGAGATTCAATCTATAAATTCTACAAATATTATTGAAATTTTTGATGATGGTAGTTATATTGAATCATCTACTGAAGAAAATATCATTGCAACTCTTTCTCGTAGTTCATCTACAAAATCTGCTAAAAGGACATATACATATAAAGCATCTAGTGGAAAAATTTTATGGACAATTACTGTTACTGGAACTTTTACATATAACGGATCATCCTCAAGCTGTACTAAAGCCTCCGTATCTACTACGTGCCCTTCCATTACTTTTAAACTGGCTTCAAAATCAGCAACAAAGCACAACTCCACTGCAACTGCGACTGCTTCATTTAAACAGTACAATGATTCAGTATATTTGAGAACTATTACACGTAGCGTATCTATCAGTTGTGATAAAAGCGGTAAATTAAAATAATAGCAAAAAAACTTAGCAATATTTATTGTTAAGTTTTTTTATTGTTAAATACATATATTTAAAAGGTATCTATTGACATATGTAATTTATCATATATAATTATATATATCATACGTATGTAAAAAACTATAAATCATATTTATTTTTTAGGAGGTGCAATTCACATACACAACACTTGTTCCAGTTATAGTACTAGAAACACTTTTTATAAACTAACTTCAATAACTTAATGAAAAGGAGAAAAACTATGATAAAAATTATTAAAAAATTAAGCATTGCAATGTTAACCGCTAGCATATTATTTGCGACTATTGGAACAAGCACACATGCAGCTTCTAAAGATAATAAAAAAATTCAATATTATAAAGAATATCAATCCATTATCAAAAAAGTGAATACTTCTAAAAACAAGCATTTACAGCTAAAAGACTTTTCTGCTATTTCAGAAAAAAATCTTCTTACTCCAACTCAATTTGAAAAAGTAGTAAAAGGTGATGAAGTTGCCGATTACGATGATATAGTTGCAACAAGTAATCTTCTACGTTCTTCCTCTGATTTAGAAGGAACATTTAGCAAAACAAAATCATTTTCTGTTAACGTATATTCAACCGAAAAAGTTACTATTTCATGTAAAGTTTCTGGTAAATATATTTATGATAAATCAAGAAAACGTTGCTTATTTGGTACTTTAAACAAGCCTAAATTTACAGTAAAAAATGGTAAATGGATTGATCGTGGATATGGACAAAAAACAATTGATGCCGGTCGAACTCTCACTTTAACAGTAACAGGCAAAGCAGTTGCTGGTACTAATGTGAAAAAAAACTTCAGAAAATATATTGAGTATGCAATGAATACAAATGGTGATATTGGATAATTATAACTTCATACTATTATTTAATTACTATATACAGAATACAGACTTGATTTCCAGGTCTGTATTCTTTTATATTCTTATTGAACTCCTTTTTGTGGTACATTGTCATTTTTTATCTCATTTCCATCCAAATCCCTTAATTTATTATCCTCTTGTTCTTTTTCTTCTTCCTTTTTTGTATCTGCTTTTTCTGTTGATTCTTCTTTTTTGTCTTGTCTCATTTTTTGTTGTGTACTTACCCTCTGTTTCTGCTGTGCCTGTTTTGCTTTCTGGTCAGAACAGGATCTTAATAAAAAACTCATGCAGCTTAATAAAACCAGTAATCCAATTGCTATGATCAAAAATTCTTTCTTCTGTTTTCTATCCATAAAATATCTCCTTTCCTACTTTGAAATAATCCAGAATGGTCCTCCTACATCGGCACCACTTCTTGCTTCATTGTATACAATATTAAAATCCCATGCTTTATTTCTCGCTTTACTGCCACAATCAGCAACCAGGATTTTTCCATCACTTGTCATACCTCTTAGCACTATATAATGCCCTGCATTTGTGAAATGTCCCTTTGCCATGATTGCAACAACCAACTTTTTTTCTGATAATGCCTGACTTAGTGCTGACCGATTTTTCCCAATTCCTTTACATTTTAGATGATACTGCTTGGCTAATGCCGGAATCACAGAATGTGACCATCCTGATTCCTTGATATAATATCCATGTTTGGCTCCCCACTGGCATGTCGTTAACGGACTGACTTTCTTTGAAAGTGTACTGATACAGATTGCCATGCTTGTGGGACCACATCCTGCAGCACCAACTGTATTTCCACCAAAATCTGTACCACCCCATCTTGGATCAGCCTGTGAATAATACACTACATCCACTCCACCATTGCCGGACAACATAGTAGTTCCGCCTACATTATTATATGTATAATATCTCATGACTAGCTGGGCATGTTCTGGTGTTCCTTTCGCTCCTTCTGGCATTCTTGTCCGACTGTATTCCTGACTTAATGCAAGTGTATAAACACCACCATGCTGATTAATCCATGTGATCCATCCCGACATTCCGTAATTATATCCTTGAAGTGCTACCATAATTCTTCCAATATCATATGGATTTTCAACCTTTGCTGCCTTTAGGGCATCTCTTAGTTCCTGAACTCCAGCGTTAATTGAACATTCTCCATGTCCTTTTGGAATTCCTCCTGGACTATGGCTGTGTCCACCATTATTATTTTTCGTCTGAATACAGTATAATCCATATGATCCCTCCGCTGCTTGCATTGGGTCTGGCTCTGCTCCTCCAGATTCCTGCATCATCAACGCTAATGCTAAATCTGTATATTCTCCAATTTTATACTGATCGCAATATTTTTGTACCATCGGTCTCCATTTTTCTACTTCTGGGCTTAAGCTTGCCGATTGTGTATTTTGATTTTGTATCGTAACTCCTGCAGAAAATATAACGATCACTAGCAAAATAGGTAACAACAAGCAAAAAAGTGGAATTAATGCTGGCAGGATCATCCCCATTGCAGCAATAATCTGTATTTTTATTTTTGACAGAATCATATTCATTGGTACTGATACAACTGTTTTTGCAATTTCTTTTCCTTCTTCTTCATCTCCCTGCACATACAACATACTGCTCTTTACCAGATTTAGTCCTGCCATTTTTCTTTGATAGACACTTTGTTTCTTTACATCTTTTGCTATTTTTACAATCTTTTTTTCTATCTTCTGATCTGCCTTGGATGTAATCTTCCCATAAATTCCTTTTGCTCTTTGTAGAATTCCTGTTTTTCTTTCCTTTGGAATTTTATGATTCGTAATCGTATTTCTTTTTTGATAGATGGATGGATTTTTCTTCTTTTTATAAGAACTTCTTCCCTGATGACTGATCCACTGCACATAAAGTTCTTCTTTCATTCTCTCGTCTTTATTGATCCGATTTAAGATTTCTTTTGCAAATCTTTCCTGCTCTGTTTGCGATAATCCAGAAAGAAGTTTCTTTCCTGGATGCCTTGCATCATGATTTTTAATCAACTGTAAGATTTTTTGTACGGTAAGAAATGTCTTTTTTCCTTGTTTGACCGCCTTGACTCCAATTCTTGCTCCTTTGGATGTCACATATCCTGCAACCATTAAGCCCTGAACCATCTCTTTTTCCATTGGATCATCTGTTTTTTTGATTCCATCTTTGATCGTATTTTTTACAAAATGTTTTCTTGCTGTTGTTTTTAACTCTGACTTCTCTGTTTTATTTAGCTTTAGTTCACTCTTATGTGTTTTTAGCTTCATCCAATCTCCTACCTTATTTCCTCAAAACTGTTGGTATTATAAAGTTGATACAACTTTTTCTCTGCCTCTGTTCCATTCTTTCTGTCCAAATAATTATTTAATGGCATAATATTTTTCCCAAACTTTAATAATCCTTGGCCATATTCACTGTTGGTAACATAGCTTAACTGGGCATTGGTAATATCTACAGTACGAAGTAATGTTTCTCGATCCGTTGGTGCCTGCTTTGCAAGATAGACAAATTCAGAGTTGGCCAACATTTCTTTTCCTTCTTCAGATCGTAGAACTGTATCTACATTTTGTGTAATCCCAGTACAGATTCCCATATACTGTCGGTACTCCTTCCAAAACTTCTGCAGATATCCGGCAGAAAACGGATCAAGTAAAAGGTTATGAATTTCATCGATATAGATTCTTGTTGCTTTTCCAAGTTTATAGTTTTTCTTAATTCTTGCTTTGATATGCTCCAATGTGATCAATAATCCCATTCCTCGTAGGGCTTCTCCAAGATCAGCTAAACCAAAACCGACCACTCTACTTGACATATCTACATTCGATTGATGGGAAAAGATATCCAGTGATCCACTGACAAATCGTTCAATTGACAAATTTAGAGTCTGTGCTTCTTTTTCTGGCATTCTTTCCAATTCTTTTGCAAAGTCAACCATCGTCCTCTGTTCTTTTTCTGCTCCTGAAATAATTGCTCCATACATCATTCGAACGGCACGATCGATCAGAGAACAATCAACTCCACTTAAATTTCCCATCGTTGCCTGCTGGCAGATTCCATAAGCAAGGTCTACTTTTCCACCGATCACTTTTTCTGGACTCCTTTTTAATTCTTCCATATTTACTTCAAATGGATTGACATAAATATCACTACTGGATGTAATATTTAAAAATTCGCCTTTCATTAATTGGCAGACATCCCGATATTCATTTTTCGGATCTAGCAGGAAAAAATCATCTTCCGAACCGATAAAAGTTTGTACAATCTCCCCTTTATTAAAGAAGCTCTTTCCAGATCCTGATGTTCCAAAGACAAAGCCATGTGGATTTTGTAAATTTTTTCGATCTCCACGTACAATATTCTTTGAAATCTGATTTACTCCATAAAAGCAGCCTTCCTGGCACATTTCCTGTGTAGAAAATGGGACAAGTGAAGCAACTCCATTGGTAAGCATTGCTCTTAATGTCTTAATCTGACGAACTCCGATTGGTAATGCAGTATTTAATCCTTCTCTTTGCTGACAATACAAAGTTTCTAAAACAATCCCAAATCGGCTGGCTGCATTGATCAATGATAAGGTATTTGATTCTAACTCTTTCTTTGTATCGGCTGTTGTAATGATCGTGACACTGGTATAAAACATTTCCTGATCCATCTTTTGTAAAGAATTTAAGACACTTTCGACCTCATCATGTTCCTGACGTTTCTCCCATGTAATATCTGTGGAAAATTCGCCTCTCTTGTTTCGCTGACGTTGCTGTTTTGAAATATCTCCTTCAACACCCATTAGTTTATTGGCAACAAATTTTGCGGAAACCTCTTTCGGTACTGGGATTACATCCACTGTAAATGTCAGATGTTGCGAAAGATCCATAATATCTCTTACAAAGTTATCTAATAATCCCGAAGGAAAATCTTTTACAAATAAAACTCTTGAAAATTTCCCCTCATCCTCAATAAAATCTTCCTTATAAGAAAGCTTCACATTACAGATAGTGTTGAGATAATTCTTGCCTTTCTTAATTTCATCCCATGTTAATTGAAATTCTTCTTCCTTACCCATGCGATAAAAATCATGCAGCGATTTTAATCGATCGATGGCATCCATAGCTGTTAATTTACTCCCAAATCTTCGAAAGGACTCTTCCAAATCATTCTCTAATGTTCGATAATATTCCATCGCTTTCTTATAATCTTCGGTCTGATGAAGAATCGTAAGGATCATATCCAATTCAATTCCTTGTTTTCCTTTTGAAATTCTGTCATCCAATAGTTCGTTATAAGTTTCTCTCCATATGTCAAATTCGTCATTCTTCAGATCAAAAAGTGTCGTTTCTCGGAACTTTTGCATGTCTTTGTTCTTATTTTGTAAGGTCCATTTAAAACTAGTTCCCATCGAATTTAAAAATTTGCACCATGATAAAATCTTTCCTTCTTTTTCTTCCTCATCTAAAGTTGCAAAAGGAACATCCTCAAACCGATAAGCCTTACTATAGGAAGCTTTTTCTCCTCTTTTTCTTTTTTTCGGTGTATGACAAAACACTCCATTCTTCGCAATAGCAGTAATATCTATCGTCTGTTGAATACTTTTTGGTATTTTATAGACTGGAAGATCTTCTTTCGTTAACTGATCAATTTCTTCGTATTCAAATAATGGCATTCGTTGATTCCTCCATAAAAAAATAGATGGGACTCTCATGAGTCCCACCCGTTGATCTTATCGTTCCATATTTTTTTCTTTTTTGTGATTTAGAAATGTTGCTTTCTCTAATTGAAAATCTGGGCCTTTTACCTCATACACTTCATTTGATAAAAATTCTGATGGCTCTACAACTTGATAATTTACCTCTAATACTGCTTCTTTTAAAGCAAATAAATCCAATGGTTCTTCTACAAAACTCTGATCCACAATCAATACTTCATGGATGGAACTTGGCAAAACGTAATACCCATTTGGAAATTCCTTTTTTAAATCTTCCTGCACCTGTGGATACAAAATTGTAGATGCACCATTTAACCCTTCTTTATTACTTAATGAATAAACTGGCAATGCATCATTTTTATCGACTCTAATCTCATGTCCTGGTGGTATTTGTCCATTTTTTTGAATACCTTCCGTAAGGGTTGTAAGATTTTGAAAACTTACAGGAAATACTTTTTCTGTATTTTTCATAGACAACTGGTACAATTGTTCTTCATTCAATCCAATACTGTTTGCAATTTCATTATTAATCGCCACACTTCCCATTCCAAATTCATTTTGGAATGCGATCAAGCGATACTCTATCAAAAAGTCTCCTACTTGCCGACAAGGACAACTAGATAACTTATTGCGGTTTTTTTCTGCATTTACCATTCGAAAGAAAATCCGATCAGTAAATGAATCCATAAATTTTGTACTAACACTATTGGAAAGTTCACTTACCGTTTCCTGTAAAAAAGAATTAATACTTGCATCACCTTTACAATATTTTTCATATAAATCTTTAAAGTAGACCATCACTGGCATATCCACTAATGCACCCGTATCTTTAAAAACTAATCCTTCTATCGGAACTCCATTATTTTTTTGCTGCCATGTTTTTGAAGATACCACCATCTCCTCTGATACATATTCTCTTATATGAAGCTCTACATATTGAGTGAACTGGCTATATGTCATCATTTGATGTTTCCTCCTTCCTTCGTTCTTCAATTTTTTTGGAAATTTCACTGAAATATTTTTTCTTCTTTTCTGGATTTCTTACTTCTACTTCAATTACCATTTCTTCTTCCTGATTCATAAAAGCTCCTTTCATCTTTCATCAAAAATGAGGTATCAAAAACTGATACCTCATTCTTACTTTTTGTTATTTTTTCTTCTTTTTATAGATAATCGCTGCTGCAATTCCTGCAAGGATAATCGCCACTGCATATGGAGTCGCATTCGTCATATCCCCTGTTTTTGGCATACTGCTATTGGTTCCATGATTGCTAGAAGATGTAGATGGTGTTGAAGTTTCTGGTGTTGCTTTTGTTGCATTTGGTACTTCAACAGTTACCTTGGCTTCTCCACCATTGATTCCTTCTCCATTTACATCGGCTTTATTGGTTAATGTTTTTCCAAGTGCTCCCTTTAAGACTTTTGCCTCATAAGTAACAGTCACTTCTTCTCCATATCTTAGTGTTGGGATTTTTACTTCCATTTTATTGCCATCCACATTGATGGTATAATCTGCAATACCCTCTACCTTAATACTGTTTTCATCTAATTTCATTCCATCTGGAATCTGATCTCTGATCACCACATTTTTTGAAATTGTATTTTCTTTTTTCAGTCCAACTTTTACTTTATATTTCACTGTGTCTCCCTCTTTATACCTCTTTTGATCTGCGTCTTTCGTGATCGTAACATCCTGATTCTTCACATCAACTGTATTATCAGCTTCTACTTCCTCTGCATTATCACCTCTTGTGATTGCAGTGTTTTTATAAGTTCCAGTCTTTGCAAAACTTACCTGATATGTTACCTGCAGTTCATCCTTGCTTGTCATATCCTTTCCAGTTTCAATCAAAAACTCACTTTCATTTGCTGTAATCTTACAATCTTTTGTGATATCTTCCTTATTTGATGTAACAGCAATACTATCTGAAACAATGCTGATTCCATCTCCTGTCACAAACTGGTCTTTTACAATCACATTTTTTGCTGTTGCATCAGATTTCTTTTCTTTGACAGTTAAAGTATAAATTCCTGTATTTCCGACTGCATATTCCTGTCTGTCAGAAGATTTTTTGATACTTAATTCTGGTGTGATTTCTTTCACTTCTACCACATTATTCGCCTGATCTTCATTCGTATTATCAGCCTTACTTACTGCAGTATTGGTATACTGCCCTTCTTTTTCAAAGTTTACCTGATAATCGATGACCAATTTATCTTCATCTGTAAGGTCTTTTCCTGTTTCAATCTTAAATTGATTTCCTTCTATACTGATCTTGCATTCCTGTGTGATATCTTCCTTATTTAATAAAACTTTTAGGCTTGATGTATCATATTTCACACCTTCCTGCTGTACAAAAGTATCCGTTACAACAACATTTTTTGCGGTTAGATTTTCTTTTGTCTGTTTTACAACCAACTCATAGCTTCCATTTTCACCGACATTGTACTGTGTCTTATTTGATTTTTTCGTGATTTCTAAGGTAGGTGCTTTCATTTTCACATCTGCATCATCTTGTCCACCACCAGATGGTATTAATTCATCATCCTTGATCAAATCTCCATTTGTATTTTTTGTTGCTGGAACACTGAATGTATTTTTCAAATCTGTAGATAACGCTGCCTCATCTGTAATCGTTGCTTCATAGGTAACAATCATCTTATCTGTCCAATTGCTCATTTCCTTGTAAGGAGAAATTCCGATACATGGAATATCTGAATTGTTCATATTATATGGTGTCTGAATACTAAATCCTGATCCATCCTCTGCATAAGTAATGTCAAGATTACTTGTAACATCTTTTCCTGCAACTAAAACTGCAACTGATCCTTCTTTGATTTCCAATCCTTTTGATTGTACTTCATCTTTTAAAAGTAAATCTCTCATAAAGGTTCCAGGATTGCGATTGGTAATGACTACCTTGTATCCAACACTGTCTCCCACTTTATATTTGCTGCTTGGTGCTGTTTTTTCTACATCGATTTTTGGAGAATTTACATAAACCTGCTTTGCATCTTTCTTTTCTGGAATACCTGCAGCAATTGTTGTGGCTGTATTATCAATTACAGTACCATTGCCGGCTGTCAATGCTTTTGCATCATACTCAATGGTGATCGTTTTTCCAAATGGTAACGCATAATCTCCTTTTGACTTTAGAACCCATCCATTGCCAACTTGCTCAATCGTATAGTTTTCTGCATCGATTCCACTCACTTTTACACTAGAAAAGTCAAACGCTACAGAATCTGGAAGAGATTCATCTCGGATCACAAAATAAGCTGTATCTGCTTCCTCATTTGTGTTGCTTACTTTCACGGTATAATGAATGATATCGTTAACCTGATGTTCATAACGATTCACACTTTTTACAATGTTAAGTCCTGGTGTCTGATCCATTGTTGTGCTTAAATGAATTTCTGTCTCTGGACGATTTGTGATAGAATTCACTCCATTGATTTCCACATAAGCCACATTATTTTCTTTTAAGACTGTCTTATCTTCAGAATAATGTCCATGTTTTTCCCAGGTTTCTTTCAATGTCTGCATTTGTTCTTCCGTTACATCGGTAGGAATATCCATCTGCACATTGATCTCCATGGTATACGCTGCATTTTTATAGAAGTCTTTGTTATTTTTAGGATCTTTTAAGGATGCCACAACATGATTTCCTGCTGTTGTAATATCAAGCCATTCTGATACATCATTTCCCTGATCATTGATGACTTTCACAGAATTGATCTTCATACATTCTTCAATCTCATCACGGAACACAAAGCTGTCATAAGGTTCTGTGGCATTTTGAGCAATCTTTTGTGTGACTGAATAGGTCCAGTTACTTCCAAGGTCTCTCACATTATTTTTTATAACCTTTGATTCATCCTGATCAGAAACAGTTTTCTTTGGTCCTTCAATGTTTGTCTTTACCTGATTTGTTGGAAGATTTTTTCCATCGATGATGGTCTTTGCGCTATTATTTTCGGTAATTGTATTTTCTGTTTCTTTGTAATGCCCATGTTCTTTCCATGTATTTCTGAGTTCTTCCATCTGGCTTTCTGTTGCACCGTCTGGAATATTCATCTGCACATTGATTTTTAATCGATATACCGTATTTTTATAGAAATTGGCATTTTTACTATTCTTTAGTTTCGCTACAACTTTATTTCCACTGCTTGTAATCTTAAACATAGAAGTTACATCTGTGACTTTCGCCTCTGCATTTTCTGCTTCGACTCGAATGGAATTAATTTTCATGCAACTTTCTATCTGATCTTCAAAACTGAAATTATCATAGTAAAAATTGGATGGCATGTTAGATGGAATAGACTGTTCTACGGTATAAGTCCAATTTCCCCCTAGATGTTCTACGGTGTTTTCTTTCACATCTTTCTCATCTTGATCTGTAACGGTTTTCACTGGGGATGATGGCTCAAACTCTGTCATAGACTGTCCTGTTCCTACATACTGTTCCTGATTTGTTGGTTCTTCTGGTTTGATACGTCCAAAGGTATAAACAAATGAATTGTCTTCAAAGATAAATCCAACCGCTGTTTTAGCTTCTCCGCTGTAATTGATATCATTATCTGCATAATAGAAATTTTTATTTCCATTTTTTAAATAACTTAATGTTGTATTGTTTGATACATACTGCCCATCAATCTTTGATGCCGATACACCAATGTACTGTCTGGTATCAATATCTGTAAGAGTAACATTGGATTTCAAAGTGACTTTCTGACTGGTTCCTGCTTTATAAAAAACATTATTCACTGTCATTTCTTCAATGCCGATATATACTGCATCTGTGATTCCTGATCCTAATGCAATATAACCATCCTGATTTTTATATTTCTCAATTGCTGTGATTGTTCTTACAAGATCAACCTTGACCCAATGTCCATTGCTTCCATCGGAATTGCACTGATAAACAGTCAAATCGGAAATCTTAATCTGAATGTTGTTTGCTGTATTCTTACTTGTCTTAAACCAAGTATATTTTTTCATAAAAGCCAGCAATTCTAAGTCTTCACCATTGAATTTGCTTGGAGCTGCACACTTTGTTCCTTTGGTTACGGTTACTTTCGTTGCACTTGTTTTTTGTAATTTGAATCCATAAGAGGCATCTACTTTCAGTGCCTTACTTTTATCCGATTCATAACTGGAGAATCGATGTGTCATCTGATCTCCATTTTTATCGGTATTTTGCCATTTATTTTTTGTACTATCATTCTCTGTGATCTTATAAGCATTTCCCATACTCGTTTGTGCAGAGACTTGCTTTATCTGATTCAAACCAATATTATTTAGACACATCACAGCCGTCGCTATAATGCATGCTATTTTTCTCGAAATTCTTTTTAATTTCGATAAGATATTGTGTTTTTTCATGTCTTCTTCTCCTTTTTTAATGCATTAAAAAAGCACCTCCTTCGGTGCATTGTTTCTGATCTGTATTTTAGGTGGACCACGCTGACACATCATTTTCCTCCTTTTTGGTACAAAAAAAGCAGATATACTAAACATATATCTACTCTTTTTGATTCATTTATTGTATTTGTGGTGCAATTCCAATTGTTCCTGCCATTAACTGTTCACTCACTGCATAATAAATCACAGGTTTTTGATTCTTATATCCTACAATCTTAATACCTAAGTATGACAAATCTCTGGAACTTTTATAGGTTGGTGAAAATTTGCCTGTCTGTCCGGATTCAATTTTTCCTTCATAGGTTGTTGGATCATTACAATCTGGTGTTGGGGTATTGCGTAAATCTCCTGTTGTTGCTGTGATATAATACAGTGTAATTCCATTCTTTGCATGATACCATTGCCACTGATTATCACTTTCTGTTTCCATATAGTAACTGATCCATCCATAATATCCCTGCCCATGGCCACTTGTTGCATTCATAAATGCACGACCACTGCTTGTTTCAATGATGGTTTTCGAATCATCATATTCCATTCCTGCTTCGTTCATCTGTTTTTCTACTGCAGATAGATTGATTGGATCATCAAATTCTGGAACTTTTCCTGTATATTTCTTTCCATCTGCTGTTGTATACTGTGCTTTTTTCGTATTTTGATCTTTTTTGTTGCTCTTTTTATTGTATGCACTGTATTTCGCAGATTTTATATACTTTCCTTTTTTATTATACAAAGATATTTTTGCTGTTGCATTTCCTGCAGGTCGTTTCATCTGAATCTTAAATGAGCCTTTTACTCTGCTTGCTTTTGTTTGATAGCTTTTATGATTCATGGTAATTTTAATTCGATACCCTGGTCTTGCATACCCTTTGATTATTTTATTTTTTATTGAAAACTTTTGAACCTTTATGGATTTTGTTAATACATGGATTTTCTTCTTTAAAATATATCTCTTTCCTCGATATACCTTGATATAAAAGCTCTTTCCAACACTTTGTTTTGGAATCCTTAAGCGGAAATTTCCCTTACAATCTGCTTTTGTTTGGTACTTCTTTTTTCCAATCTTTGCTTGGACCCGATATCTCTTTTTTGTTTTTCCCTTGATTACTTTACTGTTTTGATAAACAGGATTCACTTTAATCTTCTGATTTGCTACACAAACATTGATCGGCACAGCCATACAAAGACACATTACTAAAATAAAGAATCGTTTCATATACACCCTCCTAATTCTTATTTTGAACATCTGCTTTTAAATAAAGAAATTATATCACATATTTTTACAATTCCCAAACTTTTTTGAAATTTTTTCCTATTTTGTTTCATATTCAATTTCAAACTGACTTTCCTGATTGGTTACCTTGGAAGGTGTTTTCTTTTTTTCTGCTGTTGTCGTTGCTGTTTCCTGCTTTTTCTTTTTGTATGTAGTACTCTTTGTAGGTTTTGTCTTTTTCTCCTGTGTAGATTTTTTTCTTACTGCAGTTGTACTTTGACTGCTCCTTGTTCGGTAAGCCTCTGTTTCTTCTTTTCTTGTGATTCTTCTTTCTGTCGTTGTCTCCTTTCTTGTTCGTGTGATCTTTTCAACCTTTGGTGTCTTTCTTGTTGATTGATCGATTGATTTTTTATTTTGTTTTTCTTTTTTCTGCTTTTTTTGTTCCGTTGTTGTCTTTTCTTGTTGTCTTGTCGTTGGTTCTTTTTCTGATTCTTCTTTTGATAATACCTGTGTACGAATTGCTTCCTGTTTTCCCTCTGCCTCTTGCTTTTGTTTCACTTTCTGTGGAAGAATCGTCATGGCTGTCATGAAAATTCCAACAACAATCCCAATGAGCATTGCCATCTTGATCATCCTTTGTATTGGAAATTTCACTTTCTTCTTTGGAATATCATTTTCTTGTGCTTTTTTCATAGAAATCTCTTCTTCTAAAATTTCTAGCACACTTTCTTGTGTTTCCTCACTCTGATAGGTAAGTTTTTTCATTTTTTTAAGTGCATACATTTTTTTCTGATATTCCATTTCAGACATTCCATTTCGTTGATGGTTGCCAATATATATAATGGCAGAGGCTGGAATCACACCACACCATCCGGCAATGAACAGATCAATATGCAGCAATAACCCTAATGGCAGTATGATAAGGACACAACATAAGCCTCCCAAAAAGAAAAAAAAGCATTCAGAAAGCGTATATCCTAAGAAGAAATTATGTTTGTATCTTCCAAAATCTTTGTTAATTTCTATACTGATATGCTCCATATGTTCATTTCCTTCCTGTTCTATAGTCCAAGATTTTTTCGAACTAAGTTTTCTGCTCCTTTAGTAAGCCCTACGGTTAACGCAATCGTAAATGTTTTCTCAATTAAAACCGCCATCGCCTTGACTGTATCTGAATTTCCTGTCTTTAATCCCAAATCCAACCCCGATCCGATAAATTTACTACAGACAAACAATGTCATGGAGATGGCTACTCCTTCTAACGCATAGGTAATCATATTTTGCAAGTTTGCTCTGGCTACATGTCCCATTCCTCCACCTGCCACACCTGCGATTGCTAATGCAGAAAATGGTGCGGATACATAAACTTTAAAAAATCTGGAATAAACCGTATAAATCATAACCATTGCCAAAACAATAACAACAACCAGACAGATAAATCCAAAGATCAAAAGCACAATGGATTCGATGGGATCGACTTCTTCAAATAGCTTTAGCTGTGCTTTCGACAAACTCATTTTCTTGACTCCACCTGTTAAAACCTTTCCGATCAGCCATGTTGCTGCAGAAAAGATTGCATCAATAATATAAAACGTATTGGTCAATAACCATTCTGCAATGGAAATTCTTGCAAACAACTTGATTGCCATTTCAATATTCATCTCACGTTTTAAATCCACTTGATTTTTTACAAGTCCCATTGCAAAGCATAAACTGACTGCAATCGTTCCGACTGTAATAAAATATGGATTGATCTTTTGTACTGCTTTCCAGATTTCTCCGTCTTTAAACTGTGATGGCGATTCCGTCAAAAGTGCGTAGACACTTTTCATAAAAGTATTCCATACCTGAAATCCAAATTTCACAGAATCCGACATATCGATATCCGGCAAGATACTTGCAATCATCTGCTTTCACTCCTTTCAGGTTTCTTACTGTAATCCAAGATATGCTAAAACAGCTCCCACCGCACTCATTAAGATTCCTCCACCCATTCTCCATAGTCCAGAGGACATCTGCGAACTGTCATGGTTTCCCATACCTCTTCCTGCTTCTGCTACTCCTAGTGCTGCCTGAACAATTCCGTAGACAACTACTAAGCTGACTACTAAAGTTCCCAGTTTTTTAAGAGATGCCAATGGATCACTTTTTCCATCCGCATAAACATAACGTATAGAAAGTCCATAACTAAGTGTTATTAAATATGGAAGTTTCTTTTTGATTTCTTCTTTTACTTTTCTTAAATTTTTTTGTAACATCTTCTTCTCCTTTATGATTGCTCACTAACTTGTAAAATCCGTTGTATTTTGATCTGTCGTTCGATTTCTTCTTCATCCATTGCATTCCAGATATAAGACTTTACGATCTTCTCTGGGATTTCTGCTTCCACAGCTTTGACGATTACATCCATGTATGTCTTTTGGAATTGTGTTTTTGCCAAAATTTCTACTAAAGATAGATCTTCAAAATCTTCTGGAAGTCTTACTTTCCACTCTCTTTTTCTCTCCTTCTCTTGTTGCTTTTGCTGTTCTTCTCCCAATTGCTCTGCCTTTTGTATCCATTCTTCGCTTGGAAATACATGTTTCCCTGTTTCTAATAGTTCCATGATCATCTCATAAGTTAAGACAATCTCATTTTTTCTGATTTCTGAAACATCTTTCCATTGGATTGACTGGGATTTCCTATGAAAATATGGTTTTCCAAACAAACCTGACTGCTTGGCTCTTTTATGTTTTGTCGCATCCAGTTTTTTTCCTTTGATCGGATATTCACCTCGGATCATTACAATACATTCTTTATTATCCATACGTCCAACTTCATCGGGTGTCATCAATTCCCTGCCCATTCGGTCTTCACTTTGAGAGCTGGACCCCGATTTTCCTCTGGTTACACTACTGCTTTTCTTCCAGATCGTCTGTTTTCCTAAAGATTCTGAAATGAATTTTTTTACTTCTGGATCAGTACCGCCTAAAAATAATAAGGTATCGCAGTTCGCCAATAAGGTTCCTGCAGAATCTTTATATAACGCTTTAATCTGTGATTTATCCTGAAAAATTGGAACAACACCAATATTTCTACTTCTGCAGGTTGCTTCAATATCAAGATAATTGCTTGGCATCGAAATATTCTTAAATTCATCAAAATAGCATTGCACTGGGATTGGCAGATGGTTATTATATTTTCTTGCAGATGCATATAGAATCTGAAACATCTGTGTGTAAAGCATTCCTGGAACAAAGTTAAAACTTTTATCATCGTCTGGAATGACAATAAACATTGCTGTCTTTGTTTTTTGATCCCTGACTCCATTTACCATTTTCCCTTCTCCCAATGCATATAAATCCATCTCATCTTTTTCAAAAATCTTCTGGATTCCTGGCGATTCAAATGGAAACAATCTGGAATGTACGGATATGATGACACTTCGCAGGGTATCTCCTGCTCCTGACATAAATTTGCGATAAGTCCTTTTTGCAATATGATTATCATCTAGTGCCTGAAACCGATAATCAAGCGGTGACTTTGCTCCTTCTTCTTCCATTACCTTCGCTTCACTAATGATCATCAAGAATGTATGGAAATTTCTTGGCAGATATTGGCGTTCTGCTTCATATAAGACATAAAAAAAGACCGCCTGCATAAACAGCGATTCACTCTTTTCCCAAAATGGATCTCCTTTTTGAGCACCTTTTGGTGTTGTATTATCAATGATATTCGATATTAATTTTAAAACATCATCGTCTTTTTCAATATAAGCAAATGGATTATATCCATCGGATTGTTCTGGATTGATCACATTTAATATTTTAATCTGGTAGCCTTCTTCCACTAAAACATTGGTATAATCCCGAACAGTATCTCCTTTTGGGTCTGTGACTACAAAACTCATATTTGCCTGCATTAAGTTTGGACCAACAAATCGGAATGTTTTTCCTGATCCTGATCCACCTAAAACTACAATATTTCGATTTAAACCACATCGTTTATCCGTCATTAATGAAAAATCTTGTGTAAATAAGATATTTGCTTCTTCATTCTTATCACTTAGTCTTTTTCGCATTTCTGAAACATTTCCCCACTGGGCTGTTCCATACTCTTTTCCTATCATCATTGTTTTTCTACATAGGAAGCTAAGGATATCAACCAACAAAAAAATCATAATTCCGATTAGTATTGCTTGAAAACTTCGTTCATTATAATAAGAAGAAACTCGAAATGGATGTTCCATGATCTGATCTAAATGTTGTTCAAACATTTTCATTCCATTCATAAGAATATCCTGATTTTTTTGAAAAAATCCATCCAGCAGATAATTGACCATATAGCTTAAATATGCAATGATCGGAATACAAATCCACGAACCAAAGTTATATTTATTCTGGTTCATTCACTGATTCTTCCTTTTCTTTTTCTAAGTCTTCTGGTCTTTTCATGATGTATTCTCTCATTTTTTCCTGATAGGCTTCCAAAATGATTTCTTTTAACAAGTTGCCAAATTCTTTCGTGATTGGAGAACAGATACTAACGTATTCGTCTCCTTTTCGGAAAGATGGCATCGTGATAAACATTCCTTCCACACTATCTATGATCCGAATACTGTTTACAGCAATCATATCTTTGATATTAATTGTTGCATATGCACAAAAGTTACCCGGCTCTTCTACTGGATATATCTTGACAGTAATATCTTCTTTCTTTATTTCTTCTTTCAAACGAAGCAACTGTTCATACTCTGTCTTAATCTTCTGAAAAATTTCCTCTCTAATCTCTCTTGTCACTGGAAATGCAATATTATGATACTCATGATCTTTTCGTCTGACAGATGGCATAGATAGAAAAATTCCATGGGCTGATTTCATTAATTTCACACCTCGAATTCGAAAGCACTCATTTAGAATGATCTCACAAATTGCCAATGTATGATCATTTTCTTTGTTGATTAGCTGCATATGATTGATTCGAATATTCATTGTCTTCCCCTTTTATCTCTGTTTTGTATTCATCTTACTTGGTTTCTTCTGTGTAAACTCTGATCTTGTCACATCGTCAAAGTTTCGTTTTAACTGCATTCCATTCCTATGATAAAGACTTCGATTCATAGAATCATATACTGTATATTCCTTTTTTAAATCTAAGCGTCCAAGATAAGTCTTCTCTCCATCTGTTAAGATTAAATCCTTCATAGGAATTGAAACAAACTTATCCAATTCTCCTGGAATACGGAATGTCAATTGTGTTTCATCAGATAATTTTTTGTTTAGCAATTTCTTATTACAAGTGATCGCAACCGCATTTCCTTTTGCAAAATCATCTAAAAAAACTTTGTTTTTAAGTTCTTCCATATCGTTTTCTTTTGCTTGACTGGGAAGTTTTTGATTCGCTTCCTTTTCAAGATCAATATTCATCTCTTTTGCTAATGCATCTAAATCTTCTTTTGTAATATGATTCATTGCATAATCTTCCCAATTAATAATCTTAAAATCTTCCATAGAAAACTCTCTTTGATTACGTTCTATAATAGACTGCAATCTTAAAATATCTCTTTCATCAATGACAAACTCTGCGTATATATCATTTTTATTCAGATCTTGCAATGGACAATATGGAATTTCTGCCCGATGCATCCAGTCAAAAAACTTTTGTTGATCTGCTTCATTGATTCTTATCGGAATTCTTCTTTGAATCTGATCCATTGATACTGCCCCAGGCTGTCTTTTCCATGCATTCTTTATTTTCGGTGTTGTATACAATGCACTCATTTTTATTAATTTGGCCAATGCTTCTAAAATTTGTCTGGTTAATGTCACTCCTTTATCTACTACGAATGCCATTGCTTGTCCAGTCATCATTGCCATTTGAATTCCTTCTTGCATTTCACTCATGATCATCTTCCTCTCTGCTTTGATTTTTTCTTTTTAGGAATTATGTATTCTGCAGTTTCTTCCTTTACATTCTTTTCTTCTGCAGCTATTTTTGTATCTGAGAATGGTTTTATTAACTCATGTTCCCTAAAACTATAACTTTCTCCTGTTCTTCCACCAATAATGATATGATCTTTTACAAAGATTCCGATAAGCTCTCCTGCCTCTTTCATCCGTCTAGTCATTAATAAATCCTGTCTTGATGGTTTTACACTTCCACTTGGATGATTGTGCATTAAAATGATGGAATGTGCATTGGATAAGATCGCACTCTTAAAAATTTCTCTTGGAGAAGAAACGGTCTGGTTTACTGTTCCCATAGAAACAATATTGGCATTTTGAACAACCCCATGTGCATCCAGATTTAATACACACAAGACTTCTCGATCATAGTCTTTAATCTCATTTCCCAAGATTTCAACAGCATCCTGTGGTGAATGGATTGGTTTTTCATTATATACAATCCGATCCTGTATCAATCGGATTTGTACGATTTCAAGTCCTATTTCTTTCGTTTCCATCGACTTACCTTCCATCAAATATAATTTCCATCATTTGTCCTTCTTTGAGCTGTTCCACCTCATTTCTTAACTCTTCCATCTTAATGGTACGAATTTCTTTTTTATGTACGACACGTTCTAATGCATCATGTTTTTGTTGCTCATAATCCTGTCGCATGCTGTCAATCCGCACTGATACATCATCCAGACCATATCCTTGTTCCAATAATGCCTGCTCTAGCTGCTCATAACTGGAATACCCATAAAAATTTAAAGCCTCATCATTATTTGAAGTCATAGTTCTCACCTGCTTTCTTTTTTGATTAAGTTACAAATAGCTTCCATCTTCTCAATACCTATTCCTGGTATCATAATCTTTAACAAATCTTCCTTAGAATATCCTTGTTCCAATTTGTCGGAAATAAAATCAATCTCTGTGCTTTTTAGTTGTAGCAATGCTTCACTGAATTTTTTATCTATTTTACTTTTTTGCTTCTCATATTTTCTTGACTTTAAAAAATTTTTCCACTTTGAAGCTCTATTCTTAGATTTTTTGTCCACAGCTTCTGATGCCATTTTTTTATTTTTTGTATATTTGACCTGCAGATAAGCATAGATTGAAGAATCAATTCCTCTTTGTTTTTCGTCTTTTCCTTTTACATCTTCCTCTAATTTGGACAGAAAAAAATCTACCAGCTTCTCTTCTGATAGATCGTAATTCTCAATCAAATATATACACGCATTCCAAAAAGTGGATTCAATCTCTTCAAAGTTATATTGGCTTTGATACCATTGACAAAAAGAACGGAATATCTCTATACACTGTTGCGCTTCTTGTTCATGTCCTATTCTTAATTTTTCTATCGCTTCTAATGAATTCACATAGCCATCCCTCCTTCAGAAAATGGTACAAAAAAAGCACGTCTGCTATGCGACATGCTTTTTTGCCTTGTTTTACAATTGTAAGTTTATCATAAGAATTGTTTCAGATTGTCCCATTTTTTAATGAAATACTATTTTATTTATTCACAATTTCAAAAATGATAGTTCCACTCACATTAACAATATCTTTTTTCTTATCTACATCATCTAAATGTAAATTCTCAAACCCTTTCATATGCTGCGCAACTATCCAACTCGGATCGTTCATAATTTTTGAATAAATATTAAAAAGATGTTGCCGATATTTTTCTAAATCCATATGAATATTCGGTCTAAAAAATTCACAATCTTTGCATTTAACTTGATAAATATCTGAATATATTTGCAATTGTAAAATCGTATCTTTATACTTATCAAAAAGTAATGGTATACATTTTATCTCTAATTGTTCAAATAATCCCTTATATTTATTAGTATCAAATAAAATTTCCAATTTAATTTCTTTATTTTTGATTTCATACTTTGTAATTGGAAATTGTATGTTATCCAAACTACATAATATCTCCATATCATTTCCTATCTATATGTAAAAGTTATATGTGCATCCTGTGCAACCATAAATGTTTGTTTATTATCATATGTAGATGCAATTCCCGAAAAATAAGCTTTATATTGAGAACCTTTTTTTAATTTTGCATACATACTACTTATACTTTTTTGCCCTGTTTGTGTTCCTTTTCCACTTGCACTTACAGACCCAGAGCCTTTTGCATCATTTGTTTTAGCTGTTACAATCCTTATATTCCCTATAAATAAATATTTTTTTGTAGTTTTTGGCTTCACTGCCCATTGTATAGAACGATCTACATAATCTAACGTACAACTTCCTGCATTACCTGTAATGGTTTTCATTGGCATAATATTTCCGTTAATGCCATATTCTTGTGAATCAATCGCTATCATAGGCATTTCGTTAGATTCTTTTTCTTCCGAAGCATTAACCATAATATTATTTGATAGTAGACAAACCATTATACCCATAATTGGTATACTTTTTAATATTAAATTTTTCATAAACACACTCCTTTTATTTATCTTACTTACAACATTTCATTTCTTTAGACTTTTGACAAAATTTACTTACTGACAATATCGTTAAAATTACCACTTCATCTATGAAAGCACAAAATAGCCAAGTTCTTTTGTCCGATTACGAATCAACCGAATCACATTTTCACTTAAGTTATTGTTGAAACTGCACCTTTCATCCTCCAGATATGTCATCAGTAAATCTTTCCAATTTCAAATATAGATCTTAGCACAGTCAAGATATAAGAGTTGCGACAACTTAAATTTCTTTGTTTACACCCTACACGTACCTTTATTAAATATATTAGATACTTTATAATAGGTTTTTCCATTGTGTGATAATTGATATGTTACACTTCCATGAATATTTCCTAATGTTGATAAACCATAATAATATTTAAAATTTGTTACTAATTTATATGTTTTTCCTATTTTAGGTGATGCGATTGTTTTAACTGATGTTTTTTCTTTTCCAAATTTTACTGTCTTTCCACTTGAATCAACTCTATCTCCGCTTGCATCCGCATACAATTTCAAATCTTTTCCAAATCTCTCTGTACGTTTTACAACACAACCTGAAATCCAATTTAATCTTGCAAAATCAACTTTAGCACTAGGTTCTTTTAAAACTGCTTCTGTATAATTATATACTCCTCTTAATCTCACATCCGAATGATTTTTTGTTATAGTTTCTTGTACGTTATCACCAATCTTAAAACTATAAGATGATTTTTTTGCACTACTTAAATCGATTTCTGCTGTTTGATTATCTGGCACTGCCGTCAATGTTACCATTTCATATTCGTTTAATTTTGTTCCATTATCATAAGTTTCTGTTTTTTCAGCTTCTTTAGGAACAAAAGTATATTCAACTCTATTATCTTCATATTCTGTAATTTGAATATCTGCAAATTGACTAAGCTTTTTCAAATCATTACTAGTTACCTTTTGCATCGAATTTAGCTCATTGGAAAATTTATCATTCTCCTTTTTTTCAACTGAAATTATCTTAGATGCTTCAATATTACTGTCATCTTTTGTTAAACTATTATCATTTCCATATACAATTGTAGGAAATAACATTCCAACACTTAATACTAACACACAACATGTTTTTCTTAATTTCATACTTATTTCTCCTTTCGAAATAATAATTTTCTTCTTACAATAAATAATAATAATATGTAAGTTATAGCAATAATTCTTGCTGAGCGAAATGGTTTATCTATAATGCGTCTGATTTGGAATCCATAATTCACTAATAGATCTCTTATAAATTCATTTAATACACTTATTACAATTGGAATTTCTACAATTAGCATCTCTATCATCATTTGCTTTTTCGTAACTTTAGAAAAAACTTCCATATATATCAACAAGCCAAACATCAATCCTAATATAAGATACATAATTGGTTTGCAAATCACAGCAATTGTAATATATTGTAATTTTCTTTCTATTACAAATCCATTTGTAATCAGTGAATATATGCTTCCAAATACATAACAAAGTACAATAAAAGTAATACTCCAAACTATATGATATATCAAACTTTTTTTGTTCATTACTTTTCCTCCTTTATTAAATCTTAAGGTTCCACAAACCTTATGAAATCTGATAACAGGAGTGCGGTAAACCCAAGAAAACTTTGCTTATAATTATAAATAAATATTTTGTTTTAACTTACAATTTATGATATACTTTTTTATATCCGTATAATATTTATCCTTTTGAAAGGATTCTTTGGTTGGTTGCCATTTGTATGTTATATGGATTTTTTTAATTATAAACACCTCCTTAAAATATAATAGTATTGTATTTATTCACAATTTCAATCATATATCATCTCCTTCTTAATATATTTTTAATTACCTCGTGTTCTATTTATTTCATTATATAGTTATATATATGTTATTGTCAACTATTACTTATTTTATCTATGTATTGTTTTAAAAATAATTTGCAACCAGTAAACAGTTGCAAATATTTTCAAATTACTTGTATTTGTTACATTAAAACATCCACCACATTTTTATTCGAAATCTTATAGGTAATTTTACTTCTTTATGCTCTTGTCTCAAAAAATCTTGAATATATTCCTTCCCTGCAATTTTAATTGCTTCCTCAAATTTCATAGTTTTCCCCTCTCTTTATTTTTTTGTTTTTTATTTTCTATTTCTCTCATAATACTATATGTCATTTGTTTTTCTTTCCGAATATCTTCCAATACATTATTTATTCTTTTTAATTCATTTTTTACCTTTAGCTGCTCGTCCACTGGTATCTTTTCTTCCTGTATATTTTTTGTTTTTTGCTTCTGATTATAAATCTTTTTTCTTATTTTTTGTGCCTCTTTCTCCAATTTCCATAATTCCTGATTTCTTTGTACAATCTGTGATTTTTTATAATATCCTCTGGATTGTAAATACATTGCCTGTCGAATATATTTCTTTTGATCATAATAAAATGATCGATCTGAATTTCTGGATCGGTCATTTTTATACTTTTGTCCACGCCAAATAAATAATATAATTCTTTTTTGTATTCCTTGGACATTCATATTGAACTTTTTCTTATATTTACGTTGATTCTGTATCTTATATTCTGTTCCTTTCCTTTTCTTCTCTTCATATATTCTTTGCTCCAAACGTTCTTTTGTGTACTCTTCTCCCAACTGAGCTGTTCTTCGAAAACGTTTCTTTCCCATCTTTTTAGGAAAGATGGATAAATATTTTCCATCTTTCCATTCATAATCTCTTTTCGTCAGCTCTAGTAAAAACTCCTGATACGTGCTTACTTCTTGAATCATATCATCAATCTCTGCCCTTAGAAAATCATCCCATTTGTTCTTATGCTCTCCATATCGTTCTTGATCTACTCTTTCTTCCAATCGTAATTCCTTCAATCCCCATTTTTTACACACCTTATTCACACACGGCAAAATGTCCTTTTCCCAATCTCCTTTTTTATAATGATATTTCATGCCTTTCACACAATCAATTGAATTAAAGATCAAATGCCCATGCAAATGTTCCGTATTATCATGGACCGCATAGACACATTCATAGACATCTTTTAAGTATTCTCTCTGGATTTCATCAATAATTTGAACGGCTTCTTCTGGTGTTATATGATCCTGATCTGCAAAACTGATAATAAAATGATATCCCTGTCTTCCCCATTCCTTGCCAAAGATTCTTTTCGTATGTAACATTCTTTCATAAATCTGCTCTGAATTAATTTGATTTACATACAATGCTTGATTTACTTTCACATACTTTTGATCATTCGTTTTTTCTGGATTCATAATATATTCGATTGCTCTCTTCAAATGTCTGGATGGATTACCTGCCGTTTCTTTCATATGCATTAATTTTGAAATTGCCATATCTTTGCCTCCCTAAAAAATATATTTTTAACAGCACCTACTCTACTTTTTCTCATTTTTGATACCTCTTTTAAATTAACATAAAACATGTCCCATATTGTCTAAATTACTCCTTCTTAAATTAAATTTTATTTATAACCATTATTGAAACAAAACTGAATAAAATCATAATCATTAAATATAAAATCTTTTCACAATACCTTTATAATATATGTAGTAGTTGACATATATTATAGGTAGTATTATACTTACATATAAAATCGTACGTGCGAAAAATACAAACCATTATACAAGGAGATATTTTTATGTTAAAATTAAAAAAACTAAAAAAATATGTTGCTTTAGGATTGTCATGTTTGATAGCCATAAATACAACAACTGTAACATTTGCACAAAATTCTACATCAAATCAAGAATATGAATCTGCAAACAACGAAGTTTCCAATAGTGTTATTATAAAAAACTCTGGTGTAATAATTAATGGAACTTATTACTCAATTGCTGAATTTGAGAGTTTACTCGATCATGCAATATTAATTTCTGAAACTAGTAACTCCTCTGCACGTATTGCTGCTATTGGTGCTGGCATATATTTTATTCCTGGCATAGGTGAAGTTGTTATTGCTGCTACTGGTGCGATTGCTGTAGCAGGTGTAACAATCACTGTTGGCACTTGGTTATACAAAACAATTACTAATTGGCTTAGTAATTCTTCTAAAAGAGAAATTGCAAAAATTCGTGCTAGCATACCCAAAAGATTACGTAAAAAAAATGGTGATGTTAATTTAGGAAAATTTAAAAATAAAGTCAAAGGTAAAACTTCTTATAAAGAAGAAGGTGGTTGGGCTATAGATAAAGATACGGCCGGACATGGTGGTCGTAAATGGAAATTAAAAAACAAAAAGGGAAATAGAATTGCTTCACTAGGAAAAAACGGAGAAGTATTAGGAAAGTAGGTAATTATTATGTATGAAACCATTGATTTATTACAACAAACAACAGATTATTACTATATAGATTATATTCCTTATAATACAGATGATCCCAATTTTTTAGAGCTAGAAGAATATTTTGAAAAACATTATTTGTCTTCTTTTAGTGAAAAAATAACAAAAATCATTTTAAAAATGATATACTACTATCCTTGCAAAGTATATTTAACGGAACCAACAAAAGACATTCCCATTAACTCTACTTTGGATTTTAATAGTAATATCCGCCATTATTCACCTTCTGAATTTTCCAAAATAATAAAACAGGTTATATTAACAGATTTTTCATCACTCCAAATATTGTTTTCTACACCAAAGTTTCTTATAAGTATATGTGGAGATTTTTCTGTAACAATATATGGGATTAAAGGAAATAATGAAGCTATTAATTTGTTACAACAATTGACAACTCAAGAAGGATTATTTTTGAAACAAAATAGTCCTTCCTAAAAAATAATCGAAATCACTACTAAAATAAATACCAGTCATCAAAATTTTGAGTACTCATTCAAGTAATTTTTAGTGACTGGTATTTATTATAGGGAGTATCCCAAAGTTTGTGTAAACCTTCAAACTGATGTAAGATAATATTACTCAGTTTGGAGGTTTTTTTATGGGAAGAAGAAAAG
>JABLTK010039357.1_pt1 | contig 161249 bp, 160 predicted proteins | sample 7160131 | NCBI WGS metagenome assembly JABLTK01 (sample SAMN14651221, study PRJNA627086) | human gut metagenome | isolation source: feces | host: Homo sapiens | reverse complement strand
CTTCCGGCGCGGCGGCACAGCGCGGACAGCAGCGCCCCGTGAACGGCGCGGCGCAGCGCGGCGGGAGCGCCGCATACCGGAGTACGGGTGAGCGCCCCGCACGCGGTGATTACGCAGCAGGCACAAGAACCGGCGGCGCGGGACGCGGGACTTCGACGGGCACACGCTCCGCACAAGGCAGAGACGGCGCAGGGCAGCCGACGCGCAGCAGGGCAGCCTACGGCGGCGGAAACGGCGCGGGAAGCGGAATGCCGCCGCGCGGTACATCCGGACAGCATCGCAAAAGACGGAAAAAACGCAGAACGCTACAGCCGCGTTTTATCGTTCTGATCGTATTGCTCGTCGCCGTTGTCGGTATCGGCGTATTTTTGATGCGCAATGCCGGAGCGCCGGGCGGTGAAAAAGAGCCGGGCGGAATTACCAGCATTTTTGCTACGCCTACGCCTTCTCCGTCCCCGACGCCAGAGCCGACGCCGGTACCGACGCCGACGCCGAAGTTTGACACGCCGCATGCGGTGGACGGGACCAACCCCGCAAACTGGGGCTATACGTCGCAGGTGGAAGTCAACGGCGCACAGGCGGAGAGCTATCAGCGGGAGACGCCGATCAGCTTCGGAACGGGCTCGGAGTATACGGATGTAGAGGGCATCGTGACATTCCGCGGCAATAACTACCGTGAAGGCGCAGCGTACGGAACGGCAAATGTGTCCGCAAAAACGCTCAGCATTGCATGGCAGATCGACACGGGAGAGATCATGCGCGGCTCGAGCAGCGGCTATAAGAATACTTGGACGGGCAGTCTATGGGTCGGCCAGCCGCTGATCGTCAAATGGCCGGAGAGCACAAAGCGCGTTATGAACATGTACGACAGCGCAAAGAGCAATCCGGAACTTGTCGAGGTCATCTATGCAACGGCGAGCGGCCGTGTGTATTTCCTGAACCTTGAGGACGGCACGCCGACGCGCGATCCGCTGGATCTCAACATGCCGTTTAAGGGCGCAGGCGCGCTTGACCCGCGCGGCTATCCGATCCTGTATCTCGGTTCGGGCGACATGTATGACGATTATCCGGAGATGCAGACGCGCGCAATGGCGATCAGCCTCATCGACTTCTCGATCCTGTACGAGTTTGGCAGAGCCTATGATTCCTTTGCGATCCGCGAATGGCATGCTTATGACAGCTCGCCCATCGTAAACGCCGCGACGGATACGCTGATCTATCCCGGTGAAAACGGCATCATCTACACGATCAAGCTCGGAACGCAGTATGACGAGGCGGCGGGAACGCTGACCATGCAGCCTTCCGAGGTCGTGAAGTACCGGTATAACTCCAGCCGTTCGAGCACAAAGAGCACCTACTCTTACGAAAAGGGCGAGTACAAATATTGGCTTGGCTTTGAGAGCAGCGTTGTGACATGGGGCGAGTATATGTATCTGACCTCAAACGACGGCTATGTGCATTGCATCAATCTGAATACGATGGAGATCGTCTGGATCCAGGATATCTGGGATGATGCAAACGGAACGCTCGTGCTTGAAGAGGACGAGGCAAACCGCACCGCGTATCTGTACGCAGGACCATCGCTGCACTTTACGCAGGACGCCAACGCGACCGGCATTACCCCCTTGTTCAAGATCAATGCCGTAACGGGCGAGATCGTCTGGCAGCACGACATGAAGGTGCATACAAAGAGCGGCGCGTCCGGCGGCATTCAGGCGACCGCGGCGCTCGGCAAGGGCAATATCTCAAACCTTGTCATCATCCCATATGCGCGCGTGTATCGCGAGGACGATCCGGAATCCGCAGATCACGGTTATACGGTCGCGATCGACAAAAACAGCAATCAGGAGGTCTGGCGGCAGATGACGCGCTTCTGCTGGAGCTCGCCGCTTGCGATCTACGATGCGGCGGGGAACGCCTACATCGTACAGGCGGATTCGAGCGGCCATGTGCATCTGTTCGACGGCGCGACAGGAACAAAACTCTTTGATCTCAATACGGAGTCGAAGAACTTTGAAGCGTCTCCGGCAGCCTATGGCAATATGATTGTCATCGGCAATAAGGACAAGAAGATCTTCGGCATCCGGATCTCATAGCGAAGAAGGAGGTCGAACCCCTGTGGCAAAGCGGCGTGTGCAACCGAAGTTCTTTCTGTTTGTGACCATTGTGATCGCAGTGGTCGCGGGCGTCATCGTGGTCGCAAACAAACTCGGTGAAGAAAAGACGTCGGCACAGTTACCCGAGTCAACGGTGTCGCCCGTTGAGACGCCGGTTCCAGGCGCCACGCCGACTCCCGCACCGCCGCTGCCCGATGGATTGTCGGTGCAGGCGGGAGCGGAAACGGATCCCGCGCTGTTCGGCTTTTCCTACAAGATCGCCGTGAAGCGCAACGAGGTCTCTTCCTACATGCGCGAAGAACCTATTTCCTTTTCGACGGGCGAAGCATACGCAGACGTGAAGGGCGTTTTGACCTTTGGCGGCAATAATTACAGGAATACGTTCAGCTGCGGGACCGCCCCCATTGTTGAGAAGCAGATGCGGCGCACCTGGGAACAGAGCATCGGCGGACTCGGAAACTGGACGGGAACCGGCTGGACGGGACAGCCGCTCATCGTACAATGGCCGGATGAAGTACGCCCGCTGCTCGGCGTAGCGGAGGAGTTCCGGCAAAAGCAGGGCTTTACCGAAGTGATCTATCCAGCAATGGACGGAAAGATCTACTTTTTTGAGCTTGAGACCGGCACAAAAACGAGGAATCCGATCAACGTCGGCGCGGTCATAAAATCCACGCCCTGTCTGGATCCCCGTGGATGGCCCGTTCTGTATGTCGGGCAGAGCATTCAGAGCGTCAACGAGAACAATCTGCCGGTCGCCTACATCTATGCATATTCCCTCATCTCAAACGAGGAATTGGCACGGTTCGGCGGCCATGACTATTTCAGCGAGCGCGAGTGGCAGGCCTATGACAGCAGTCCGCTCATCGTGGATGATACGCTCGTCTATGGCGGTGAAAACGGTGTGCTCTATACCGCGAAGCTCAAAACCACATTTGACGCAGCGGCCGGGACCGTTGCCATTGCGCCGGAGAGTCTGGTCAAGTACAGCTATACCGGCACAGGGTATACAAAGACCGATGCCGCAGGCTCGCGTTGGTATGGAATCGAGAGCTCCGTGTCCGGTTTCCGCAATTATGTCTACTTTGCGGATAACGGCGGCAGACTGCAATGCGTAGATCTCAATACGATGCAGTTGCAATTCGTGGCCGATCTATCGGAGGATGCGGACGCAACGGTCGTGATCGACGAGAGCTATGAGGACAATACGTTTTATCTGTACGCCGCAAGTCAGGTCAAGACAGCGACCGCGGGCAGTGAATACGGATACAGCTATCATCGATGCTTTGACGGACGAACGGGTGCGTTGAAGTGGGAAGAGAAGTGGCTTGCCTCCACGGGCGATTCCAATAACGGAGGCGGCACGCTTGCCACGCCGCAGGTGGGCCGGGGAAACGTCTCACATCTTGTGTATTATTCGATGAACCTTGTGGCTTTGACCGGGTCGAACGCACAGCAGACACCCGCGGCGGCGAGCGCGGACGAGGCACAGGCAACGCCCGCCGAACAGAGCACCGGCACACAGTATGCGTTGGGCGGCAGGATCGTTGCGTATGACAAGCGCAGGGGAGAAGTGGTCTGGTCGATCGAGCAAAGCGCTGATTACTGGTCGTCCCCGGTGCTCGTCTACGATGAACTCGGCAAGGGGTATCTCATCCAATGCGACAGGTCGGGGTTTGTCAAGCTTTATGATGCGCTGACGGGAGCGGAACTGTTTTCGATCGACTTGGGCTCCCGGATCGACTCGACCCCCGCTGTGTTCGATCAATATCTGGTCGTCGGAACGCGCGGCAAGGGCGGCGCAGGCGACGCGGCAAAAATCGTCTGCATAAAGATCAATTAAAGACCAGCGAACGGGGAATGCAGCAAAGCGCCGTGACGGCAAGTCGCGGCGCTGATGATTTAGAAGTGGTTGCTGTCTGTCAGTTGTGGACGCCGTTGCTCCGAATGATCGCGCCGAGGGCGCGAATGTGTTCCGGCGTTGTGCCGCAGCAGCCGCCGCAAATGCGGGCGCCGCCGAAAAGAATGTCCCGCATTTCTGCAGCAAAGGACGGAGCATCGAGCGCAAAAACGGTCGCGCCGTTTTCGTAGCGCGGCAGACCGGCGTTGGGGCTGATTGCTATGGGGATCTGCGTCACCGCCCGCAGACGGGACAAATGCTCCCGCATGGCGGCCGGGCCGACGCCGCAGTTGCATCCGAATACGTCGATGCCAAGCGGAATGAGCTCTGCGGCGGCCTGCTCGAGCGAAGCGCCGGAAAGCAGCCTGCCGTTTGCGTCGAATGACATGGTAAGAAACACGGGAAGCGCAGGCGCAGCGGACTTTGCCGCCTGAACGGCAGCCGCTGCTTCCTGCACGTCGCCCATGGTTTCAATGAGCACGCAGTCCGCAAGATCCGCCGCGGCCTCGATCGGCTCGCGAAATAGTGCGACAGCCTCTTCAAAAGTCGTTGTGCCGAGAGGCGCAAGAAACGTACCGAGCGGGCCGACGTCGAGCGCGGCAAAACAGGCGCGTTCGGCGGCGTTCGCGGCGTCTCTGGCAATCTGCATTCCGGCGCGTGCAAGCTCTGCGGCCGTTCGCTTGCTGCGCCGCTGACGAAGCGCATTTGCGCCGAATGTATTGCTCGAGATCAGTTGTGCGCCTGCGGCAATGTATGCATCGTGTACGGCGCGAACACTGTCCGGCCGGTCAATGTTCCATTGTTCGGGTGATCTGCCGCCGGCAAGCCCCATGGATTGCAGCATCGTTCCCATGGCGCCGTCGGCAAGGATCGGTGTTTTATGAATCAAATCCAACAATTTCATTGCAAAAGAATAGCATAAAAATATCGTTGTTTCAAGATGTATAGGAACGCTTGCTTTCACACATGATAGTCGTATGTGGAAGGAATTATTAACGATTGTAATCGTATCCGTTGTTTCTGTAGTCGCATTGTTCGTGCTGACAAAGCTGATGGGAAACAAACAGATCTCGCAGATGTCCATGTTCGATTATGTCATCGGCATATCCATCGGCTCGATCGCTGCGGAAATGGCGACGGAGCTCGAGCAGCCCGCGTATCCGCTGCTTGCAATGGTCGTTTATGCCTTGATCGCATTCGGCATTTCCGTATGGTCCAGCAAAAGCCTCTCATTCCGTAAACTCACCACAGGAAAACCGATCCTTTTGCTTGATAACGGCGTGATCTATCGGGACAACATGAAAAAAGCCCGCTTGGATCTGTCGGATTTTCTAACGCTTTGCCGTGCGGCAGGATATTTTGACCTCGCTGATATTCGTACGGCGATCTTTGAGCATAACGGTACGGTAAGTTTTCTTCCGATGGCGGAGAAGCGACCCGTGCAGGGAGAGGACATCGCGGTGTATCCAAAGCAGCAGAGCGTGGCAACGAACGTCATCATGGACGGAAAACTCATGGACAAAAACCTCGAAAGCACTGGATTTTCCCAAGTGTGGCTCAACGCGCGGCTTCGGCAGCAGGGTTTTAAGTCTTACCGAGACGTGTTCCTCGCAACACTGGACAATGCAGGGAATTTTGCGGCCTTCCCGATGGTCGCCCGGGTACCGGAGTGGGAGCCGTTTGAATAAAGGAGCGGCGGGTGCAGCACTTGCACCCGCCGCCTTGCGCTTTAAATCACAGCGGTTTATTTCACGGTGATCAGTTCATAGTTTCGCGTGCCGATCCCGATGCGTTCCGCGTGTTCAAGCGTGACTTGCCAGTTGGTATCCGGAGATACGTTCTTGAAGTGATCGTGATGATCCGAGTGCTCGTGCAGGGCGTCGAACAGCATGGAGTTCGGCATCACGGGCTGGCGGTTGCAAGCGTCGGCGCAGGCCGCGTCCAGAGCAACGGGGTCGAAAGAAGCGAACATGCCCACGTCCGGGATAATCGCCATATCATTGCCGCCGTAGCAGTCACAGTACGGGGATACCTGCATAACGATCGAAATATGGAAGCACGGCCGGTTCTGCACGACGGCCTTTGTGTATTCCGCTACCTTCATGCAAAGCTCATCCAAGGCCACATAGTTGGGGCTGTAAACAGCATGAAAATTACATGCGCCGAGACAGCGGCCGCAGCCGACACACTTTTCCTGGTCGATGTGCGCTCTGTGTTCCGCATCGAACACAATGGCGTCCTGCCCGCATGCGCGCTTGCAGGCGCCGCAGCCGCGGCAGAGCTCCGTATTAATCTCAGGCTTTCCGCTGCAATGCTGTTCCATTTTTCCCGCACGGGAACCGCAGCCCATGCCGAGGTTTTTGAGCGCACCGCCGAAGCCGGTCGCTTCATGCCCTTTGAAGTGCGTGAGCGAGATCACGATGTCCGCATCCATGATCGCGTGGCCAATCTTTGCCTCTTTAACGTAGGTCGTTCCCTCGAGCGGTACGAGCGCTTCGTCCGTACCCTTGAGCCCGTCGGCAATGATCACGGGACAGCCGCAGGACGCGGGAGAAAACCCGTTTTCGGCGGCGACGTTGAGATGGTCGACGGCTTGCGTACGTTTGCCGACATATAGCACGTTGCAGTCCGTCAGGAAGGGAATGCCGCCCTTTTCCTTGACAAGATCGGCAATCACCTTTGCAAAATTCGGACGAAGAAACGTCAGGTTGCCGGGTTCTCCGAAGTGCATTTTGATCGCGGTAAAGCGCTTGTCAAAATCAATGCTTTCGATTCCTGCAGCACGCATGAGCCGGTCAAGCTTTTTCAGAAGATTGTCCCCGTTCTTTACACGCATATTTGTAAAGAAAACCTTAGATGCTTCCATGATTGCAACGATCCTCTCGTATAGTATTCTGCTGATTATAGCAGTTTCAGCCCGAAAAGGAAAGCTTCTTCATCGATCTCCCCGTGAGAACTGGCGGCAATGAACCCATCCCGGTCAATAAAAACTGTCGCAGGTCCACCGCCCGTACCGTAAAGACCGGCAGTTGCGCCGTTTCTGTCAAAGTAGATCGGGAAAGAGTATCCCTTTTGCCGCAGCGCCTCGTAAGCGTTGTCCAATGGCGAATCGGATTCGCCGCAGATCGGAACAGAAAGGAATACGATATCCTCTCCGCAGGATTCATAGGCGCGCTGCACGGCGGGAAGCGCTTCGGAGTCGATGGTTCCGTCAAAAAGCCAAAACTTTAAAACGACCGGTTTTCCATAGAGATCGGAGAGCCGGACCGCCTGTCCGTCCATGTCGACGAGTGAGAAATCGGCAGCGGCCGTTTCCGTGTAAGCGGCCGTCGGCACGGGCGGCACGGTATAACCGGGACGCGGATGCAGTGTGGGCGAGCAGCCGGAAATCATTGCGGCCAAAACCAAAAAAATAACAAACGCGCCGGTGAGCATCGGCATAACTCGGATTCCTCCATAAGGTATGGGTTTCAAAAACCAGTATACCCTATCCCATGCGCAAAGACAACCGATATTCGCGTGGCGCGTTATTCTGTGTTTTTGTGATTTATTGTGTTCGGATGTGATTTGTGTTTAGTGCCTTACACGGACAAAGCCTGTTCAAGATGCTTTGCTACGGTGTACAGAAACTCTTTGTTGCCCGGCGGATACTTGTCCCGGTTGTAGAACATTGTATCCAGCCTTGCCTGATTGCCGTAATCCCAAATTGCACGGATCTCTTCACGCACATTGCGCTCGATGCGCGCGGGCTTTGTTCCGCAGATCTTTGCGACCTTTGGGTACAGCACCCGGGTTGTGCTCAGGATTTGAGATTCGCTCAAAATGAGCTCGATCGCGCACGCCATCTGAGCATATCCTAATCTGCCCGTGGGTGCGCCCAGCAACAGAAGTTCTTTTTCCACCATCTGTCTCATGCAAGTCCCCCCTGGATATTTAATATTTCGAATTCCGTCTTTCGCGCCCAGTCTGATGTCTGAATCGTGCATGGGTTCGTTTGAGGAAACGAGTTCCGCTTCGCATCGGTGCGAATGCGTTCCGCAGAATTGAGTTGCGGACGGACAGAGCAGTCAGAGTTTGTAAGATTGATTCGATGCAAGAACTACATTAGCGCGATTTTTGGCGTCTTGCAAGCAATCCGTTAGAATTCGAGAAAACCCAGCGGAATTAGTTGTTTGCCGACGTAAAAATCGCGTTGTTTGTACAAAAAACGCTATGATCCGACAAAACGAAGACGGCCTCACAGTCGACTGCCCCCGAACGGATCAGCGCGAGGGAACAGTCGAGACCGAGAATAAAGAACGCCGTGGACAGCGCATCCGCTTCCGTGCCGCTCTTTGAGACCACCGTAACGGAGAGCAGACCGCTGTCCGCCGGATACCCGGTTTTGGGGTCGAGAATGTGGTGATAGCGAACGCCGTCCTCTTCAAAATACCGCTGATAGCCGCCGGAGGTGACCGCCGCGCAGTCCGTCAGCTCTAAGACGCCGATAATGGCGGACGCATCTGAGGGATCCTGTATGCCGACGCGCCAAGGCGTCCCATCCTGACGGGTTCCGATTGCTTCGATGTTTCCGCCGAGAGAGAGCAGCGCGCTTTCAATGCCGTAAGAGCAAAGGAGCGCATGCAGACGTTCGCCGCAGTAGCCTTTGGCGATACCGCCGAGATCGACCCCGGCGGGCGGATCGACAGCGGCAAAGCTCCCCTCGATCCGGATGGCGCTCTCGCCGGGAACGGGCAGCAGAGCATCGAGAACGTCGCTGCTTGGGACGGACTGCTTTGGTTCGGTAAAGCCCCAGGCCGTGATGAGCGTGCGCAGAGCTGGGTCGAATGCACCGCCGGTGATCACGGAAAGCAGTTTTGCGCGCGAGAGAAGCTCCAGCGTGGTTTCGTCGACCGCAACGAGCGTTCCGGCGGCCTTGTTCATTCGGCTCACATCACTGGCCGCGTTCGTCGCGCTGAACAGAGCGTCCAAGCGCGCGGCCTCTTCCGCACAGGCGTCCAGAGCGGCTTGCGCATTTTCGCCAAAACAGCGCAGCTCCATATAGGTGTCCATGAGAAAAAGTGTGCGGGTCTCCTCGACCGCCGGGGTCGGACCGCATCCGCACATCACAGCCAAAAGACAGCAGAGCAGAATCGATGGATAACGTTTCATATACAAAGTATACCATAAACGGCGGATGGAAATCCAAACGCGAGCAGAATTTCGTGTCAGCCGAAAAAAACTGTCGATTTTTTGCCGATTAGGCTTTTTTGCGGCGGCGCATTCTGTTATACTGTAGCTGTCGGAGTTTGGGCCTGCTCTTTTGAGGAGATGTACCGGCCGGCCGTTTTGAAATCGTTTTGGAACAATATACAGTTTATTATACAAACCGTAACAGGAGGTATTATCATGAACGAACTCAAAGGCGCATGTATCATCGGACAGTCGGGCGGACCGACCTCGGTCATCAACGCCAGCGCATACGGCGTCATCCGCACGGCGCTCGACAGCAGCTGCATCACGAAGGTGTACGGCGCTGCACACGGCATCCGCGGCGTTCTGGATGATGTGCTGTACGATATGGGCGAAGAAGCGGCTTCCGAGTTGGCGCTGCTCATGCATACGCCGTCTTCTGCGTTGGGTTCCTGCCGTTATAAACTGCAAGACAGCGAAGTGGACGATACGGATTATAAGCGCATCCTCGAGATCTTCAAAAAGTACGACGTCCGCTATTTCTTCTATAACGGCGGCAACGACTCCATGGACACTTGCAACAAGATCAGCAAGTATATGCAGAAGGTCGGCTATGAATGCCGCATCATGGGCGTTCCGAAGACGATCGATAACGACCTGTACGGCACGGATCACTGCCCCGGTTTTGCGTCTGCGGCAAAATATGTTGCGACGAGCTGCATGGAACTCTATCATGACTCGCGCGTATATGACAAGAACATGATCTGCGTTGTAGAGATCATGGGTCGCCATGCGGGATGGCTTGCAGGTTCGGCGTCGGTCGCGACCTATATGGGACAGGGACCGGATCTCATTTATCTGCCGGAAGTCGATTTTGATATGGAGCAGTTCATCGCGGACGTCCGCCGTATTTATGAAGCAACCGGCGAGTGCTTCGTTGCGGTTTCCGAGGGAATCCATGATAAGAACGGTACGCTCATTGCGGAATACGGCGTTGAAAACGCACCCGTGGATGCGTTCGGCCACAAGCAGCTTGGAGGCCTTGCGTCTACGCTGGTCAACATTCTCCGCGGCCACCTCGGCAACGTGAAGATGCGCGGCATCGAGCTGTCGCTGCTCCAGCGCTGCGCCGCACACTGCGCTTCCGAAACGGATGTGCAGGAGGCGTTCCTTGCGGGCAAGAGCGCTGTTGAGTACGCGGTAAACGGCGTGACCGACAAGATGGTCGCGTTCCGCAGAGGCAAGAACGCAGAGGGCGATTACCAGTGCGAGATCGAGCTGCTTGACCTTGTCGACGTCGCGAATACGGAGAAAAAAGTCCCGCGCGATTGGATCAATGAAGCGGGCAACGGACTCAACCAGAAGTATATTGACTATGTTCTGCCGCTGCTGCAGGGCGCGCCGAAGCTCGTTTACGAAAACGGTCTGCCGCGCTTTGCGCATCTGCGTAAAGTCCGCGCGAAATAAGGCGGCGGGAAATTCAAAGAGAGAAGCGGGCGAGGAGCTTTACGGAAGGGCTCCCCGCCCGATCGTTATCTGCGGGGTAGTTCCGTGCGAACCATGCCGCGGCAGGGAAAGCCGACAGAGAGATACGGAGAAGGCTTGCAGAAACGGGTTTCGGCCAAAGATGGCCAAGACGCGGCGCGAGCATCCAATGGACTGTCGGTTTTTGTCTTTTTTGGGGCTTGTATCCGGTGCATTCGGATGATATGATAATAAAACCCGACAAAAAACAACGATCGAACGGCACAGCAAAGGAGTATCGCAATCTATGAACAATCGAAGGAACATACTCATTGCCAACGATGACGGCATACAGTCGCCGGGTATCGTCCGCCTTGCGGAAGCAGCGTCCAATTTCGGCGATGTGTGGGTGGTCGCGCCGGAGGGACAGTGCAGCGGCATGTCGCAAAAGCTCACGATCTTCAACGAACTGAACGCCATGAGGCATGAGTTTCCCTCTGCGGTCAAAGGCGCATACGCAATCAGCGGAACGCCCGCGGACTGCGTGAAGGTCGCGCTCAAGTCGCTCATGCCGGCGGCGCCGGACGTTGTGTTTTCCGGTATCAACGCAGGCTACAACGCCGGGTACGACATCGCATATTCCGGCACGATCGGAGCTGCAATGGAAGCAGTGCTGCACGGCATCCCGGCGATCGCTTTCTCCGAGAGCCATGACGGCTGCCACGAGGTTACGGACAAATACCTGTGCGCGATTATGGAGGAATTGATCGATCAACCCCTTTACGGCGAGATCTGGAACGTGAATTTCCCCGGCTGTCCGGAAGCAGGATTCCGCGGCATCATCCGAGACGTTGAACCCGCGCCGAACTTTTTCTTCGACAACGATTACAATAGCGCGGAGGAGAAGAACGGCTATGTGCTGACGCCTTATGCAAGGCTGCTCGGGCCCGACGATGCGCCGAGAGGAAGCGACGTGTGGGCGGTGCTGAACGGATATATCGCGATCGGACGCATCCGTAACATGGTGTATCGCATAGCCGGCCTATAATATATTCGCGAAGCGGAAGGTCTATCCATTGTCAATGGATGACGTTTATGATATATTGAAAAAGCAATGTGAAATATTGCGGTTTTCAAAGTATTTTGGGATTCATAGGCGAAATGCCATGAATATAAAAAATGGAGGAAAAGAAGAAATGAAAAAGATCGTAGCACTGCTTTTTGCAATTGTTATGGCTCTTTCCGTCTGCGCCTGCGAGAAGACGCCCGCAGCCGTTGAAGAGCCCACGGCAGCTCCCGCGACGGATGCAGAAACGCCCGTTGCAGAGCCTACTGCAGAGAGACCGCACTTCGACAAGCTGACGCTGGAGTTTGTACCCTCCAAGGATGCCGATGTTATCATCGCCGGCACCGCGAACCTGCCCGAGCTGGTCAAGGCCGAAATGGCAAATCTCGGCTATGACATCGACGAAGTCGACATCACTGTCGGCACGAGCTACGATGCGACCGGCGAAGCCATGTCCGCAGGCTCCATCGACCTCGGCTGGCTGCCCGGCGGCACCTACGCCCTCTATTCCGATGATACCGACGTAATCCTGACCGCGACCCGCAACGGCCTGTCCAACGACAGCGTCAACCCGGCCGATTGGAACGGCGAAGCGAACGCAACGAAGAAGGATGGCCCGCAGGTTACCTATTATCGTTCCCTGATCTATGCCGCGCCCACGGAGTACGGCAAGAAGCTGGCCGAGAAGGTCAATAACGGCGAAGCTCTGACCTGGGAAGACCTGGACGGCGCACGCTGGGCGGTTCAGAAGACCTCTTCTTCCGCCGGTTACATCTATCCGTCCATGTGGCTGATGGCCAACTATGACGGCAAGAAGATCTCTGATCTCACCAACGTTGTACCGCTTGACTCCGGTTACGGCACGGCGTTCTCCTATGCGGCAGCCGAGCAGGTCGATATCATCGTTTGCTATGCTGACGGCCGTAACGACTACGAAGCCAGCTGGATGCTGCCTACCGACCAGAAGGACGAGACGGGCAAGCAGGGCATGGGCCGCTCCAATTCGATTTGGAACGAGCTCAACGTCATCGGCGTCACCGAAGGAATCTACAATGACACCGTTGCGGTCTCAAAGGCCAGCCAGTACTATACCCCCGAACTCGTTGAAGCGCTCCAGAACTGCTTCATCAATATCATCAACACCGAAGAGGGCCAGGCGATCTTCTCCGTCTACAGCCATACCGGTTACGCCAAGGCGACCGATGCTGATTACGACGGCGCGCGCGCTGCTCTGAAGGCAGTTTCCGAGTAAACGAAAAATCAAAAAGCGCCCTGCCTGTACAGGGCGCTTTTTCCCTCATTGAGCAACCATTCATCAGTAACGATAGAAAGAGTCGCAGCATGATAGAATTTAAAAATGTGTATAAGACTTATCCAAACGGCTTCACGGCGCTGAAGAACATCAACCTGAAAATCGAGCAGGGCGAATTCGTGGCCATCATCGGACTGTCCGGCGCGGGAAAATCTACCATCCTCCGCTGTATCAACCGTATGCACGACGTCACCAAGGGCGAGCTCACGGTGGACGGCGTGGACGTGAACACACTCCGCGGAAGAGAACTCAGAAGGTACCGCCGCAAAGTCGGCATGATCTTCCAGAGCTTCAATCTGGTGTCCCGCAGCACGGCGATCAAAAACGTGCTGACCGCGGACGTTCCCGATATGCCGTTTTTCAAAGTGCTCTTCGGCATCTTCTCCAAAGCGCAGAAAATGCGCGCGCTCGAAAGCCTGGACAAGGTAGGCATTTTGGATAAGGCCTATACCCGCTGCGATCAGCTATCCGGCGGCCAGCAGCAGCGTGTGGCGCTTGCCCGTACGCTGAATCAGAATCCCAAGATTATCCTTGCGGACGAGCCCGTTGCGTCGCTTGACCCGATCACGGCCAAGCAGGTCATGCAGGACTTTATACGCATCAACAAAGAGTATAAGATCTCCATCCTGCTCAATATCCATCACGTTGACCTTGCGCTGAAGTACTGCGACCGGGTGATCGGTATCCGCGCCGGAGAGATCGTGTTCGACGGGCCCGCCAGCACGATCACACAGGAGCAGATCGACGAGGTCTATAACGGAACGAAAGTGCCGACCATGGGTGAGGGCGAAGGCGAGCTTCACCAGCTCAAGACCGAGGGCTGAGACGATGGAAAACGAAAACAGCCCTGTCGTTATCAAGGAAACGCTGTACGATAAGATCTTCAAGCCGCAGAAGATCACGCTTCAGAACGGCCATAGCGTGATGCGCCGTAGGAGCCGTGCGCCGTTGATCCTGCTGCTGCTTGCAGCCGCGATCGTTCTTTCGCTAAAAATGACGGGCTTTGATATGGGGCTTGTCATTAAAAAGTTCGGCAAGATGCTGGATCTGATGCAGAAGATCTGGCAGCCGGATTGGAGCTTCTTCCCAAAGGTGTTGTCACCGCTCTTCGATACGATCGAAATGTCCATTTTGGGAACGGTCATCGGTTGTGCGCTGGCGCTGCCGGTAGCGATCCTCTCATCCAGCAATATCAACCATAGCGTGCCGCTTGTGAGCGTCTGCCGGTTTATCCTTGCGCTCATCCGCACATTGCCGACGCTGATCATCGCTTTGGTATGCGCGCTGATCTTCTCGCTCGGAACCTTCTCCGGCACCGTCGCGATCGCCATCTTTACGTTCGGCATCGTTGCAAAAATGCTCTTTGAGAGCATCGAAACCATCGATATGGGACCGTTCGAGGCCATGGAGGCACTGGGCGCGAATAAGTTCCAGGCATTCTGGTCCGCCTGCGTTCCGCAGATACTGCCGGTATATCTCAGCCACAGCCTGTACTGCTTTGAGATGAATGTGCGTGCGTCCGCGATCCTCGGTTATGTCGGCGCCGGCGGACTCGGCATCACCATCAATGAGCGCATCGGCTGGAGAGATTATAACAGTCTCGGCATGGTGCTCCTTTCGCTGTTTGTCGTCGTCGTTGCGATCGACTTCTTCAGCGAATACCTGCGGAAAAAGCTGAGCTGACGGGGAGGAGCAGCATGGAAAAGAAGAAAAAAAGAAGCATAGAGGCGCTGGAGCAGGCGCTCGATCAGAAGCTAACGGTCGCGGAGATGTACGCAAACCGCCCGAGAAAGTGGTTGCTGTATCTCGCTATCGTGTTAGTCATCGTGCTTTTGGTCGGTTGGTCCGCAAAGGACATTCGGTTTACCGGCCTTACCGTCACCGGAACGGAGGTCGCAAAGGGCGTGCTGCATGGCGTGTTCAGTCCGGATACCGGTCTGCTGTTCGGCACGAAGGCGACGGACGTACCGTATCTGCTGCTTCAGACCATCGCGATTGCCGTGCTCGGAACGTTGTTCGGCGCGGTGCTTGCGATTCCTTTCGCGTTTCTTGCCTCGTTCAATATCATGCCGAAACCCATAGCGTATGCGGTACGCATATTGATCTTGATGATACGTACCATCCCGAGCATCGTATGGGCACTGATGTGGATCCGCGTGACCGGGCCGGGTGCTGCCTGCGGCGTGATTACGCAGTCGGTCTGTTCTATCGGTATGATATCAAAAATGTATATCACGGCCATTGAGGACCTGGATACACACATTTTGGAGAGCTTGGACGCTATGGGCTGTACACCGTTCCAGAAAATCCGTTACGGCGTCATTCCTCAGCTGACTGCGAGCTTTATCTCTACCACAATCTATCGCTTCGACATCAACCTCAAGGATGCAACGACCCTTGGTATCGTCGGTGCAGGCGGTATCGGCGCTTCGCTGGTGCAGTGCCTGAACAGCCGCCGTTGGGCGATGGTGGGCGCTTTTGTGTGGGGTTTGATGGTGTTGGTTCTGATCATCGAGCTCGTCTCTACCAGGATCCGCCGAAAACTGGCGCACGGGGCTTGACCTTCGAAACATTGTGCGAACGCCCTGCCACCCTATGATGTGCGGGGCGTTCGTTGACGAATCGACACAAACGGCACGATGAAGAAAACGCTTGCAATCTACTATACAAGCGACGTACACGGCCGCTTTTCGCCCGTGGATTACGCCAGCGGGAAACAAATCGCTTCCGGCTTGGCAAACTGCATCCAGAATTTCCGAAAAGACGGCAATACGCTGGTGATCGACGGCGGAGACGTCCTGCAGGGGAGCCCGTTCACATACTATCTTTATAACCAGCGGGAGGGCGGCGGCAAACTGATCGCTGAGGTTATGAACATCGGCGGCTACGATTTTGTTACCCTTGGAAACCACGATTTCAATTACGGAAAGAATGCCGTCGAGACATATCTTTCAGCGCTGCATGCAACATGCCTTTGCGCGAATGTAAAGGGCATCCATGGCGTTGAGGAGACGGCGGTCGTCACGCTGGAGAACGGACTGCGCGTCGGCATTACCGGCGTCGTGACCCACTTTGTCAATCTGTGGGAAAAGCCGGAAAACCTTGCCGGCATCACCGTGACTGATGCGTTTGAAGGCGCAAAGCATGCGTTTTCGGAGCTTCGAAAAGCGCACACGGACGTAAACATCTGCATCTACCACGGTGGGTTTGAGAAGGAACTGACAACCGGTGAACGCGTGACCTTTACGGACGAGAACCAGGGCTGCCGTATCTGCGAGGAGCTCGGCTTTGATGTGCTTTTGACGGGGCATCAGCATATGGCGACAGAAAATGTGTGCCTTTGCGGCACCTATACCTGTCAGCCGCCGGATAAAGCGAAACGATTCATTCGCATGGATGTCGCGGTGGAAGAGAGGGTAAGCGCCGTGTCGCGCCTTATGGAGCCGGGCGATTCGGAAAATGAGGAGGCAGCGCGCCTGCTGCAGCCATTGGAAGCGGAGGCGGCGGTGTGGTTCGATACGCCTGTGGGACATTTGGATGCGCCGCTCTTGCCGTCAGATCACTTGGATATGGCCGCAAACGGGAGCCTAATCGCCAACTTTTTCAATCAGGTGCAGTTGGAGGCTTCCGGTGCGGAGCTTTCAGTCACTAGCCTCGGAAACATCGTAAAGGGTCTGAACTGCGATGTCACCATCCGCGATATTGTGTCGACCTATGTATTCCCGAACACGTTGAAAACCGTCCGTGTAAACCGGGGACAGCTGAAACTGGCCTTGGAACGCAGTGCTGCGTACTTTGTCTTAGACGAGCAGGGCGCGCTCAGGGTGAGCGAAGATTATTTGGTTCCGATCGAGCAGCATTTTAATTACGATTATCTTTCTGGCGCGGAGGTCACCGTGGATGTGCGGCGACCGGTCGGGGATAGAGTGCTGTCCATTCGGTACGGCGGCGAGGAACTTTCGGAGGAGAGGCAGCTGACGCTGTGCCTGAATAATTACCGGGCGACAGGGACGGGTGGATACGATGTGTATCGGACATGCGAACTGGTGCGGGAACAGCCAACAGAGATCGCCGAGCTGATCATTGCGTATGTTGATCGGCACAGAGAGATCGCCGTGGACAAGACCAAATGGCTGCATGTGATATATTGATTTGAATGAAACAAGAAGGAGACAACATGAAAAACAACGTATTCAAAGTGGTTCTGCTGCAGGCGCTGCCCGCATCGGGAAAGTCCGAAGTGCGAAATTATATGTCCCATGTGGATCCGCAGAGATTGCAGGATGAATTCCATATCGGTGAGAACCTTCAGCTGGATGATTTCCCGTATGTCCACATGATGCGGCGGATCGACGATACGCTTCAGGGCTTGGGACAGGCGCGGATCTTCTACCCGGGCGAAGCGCCGTTCATCGACGGCCGCGACTGGGGAACGCTGTGCAATCTGCTCAATGAGGATTATCATGATCTTATGAACCGGAACATCATTAAGACCGATTCCGCCGCCCAGCTGTTGTTTGATCGGTTCGACAGAGCGGGTCAGGCCGCAGGGCTGCCGCCCAGACTGGGCTTGCTGGACGAGGGTATCCGGAACAAACTCGCGGAAACGCTGGAAACGGAAGCCCGTAAGATGCTTGACGAAAAACACGCCGGGTATCCCGACAGCTTTGAAAACAAAACCATCATCATTGAGAGCGCGCGCGGCGGTCCCGATGGTTCGTCTATGCCGCTGACCGGCACATTTGGCTATCAGTATTCGTTGTCAATGTTCTGCCCTGAAATCTTGGAGCAGGCGGTGATCCTCTATATCTGGGTCACACCCGAAGAGTCGCGCCGCAAAAACGCGGACAGAGCGGATCCGAACGACCCGGGCTCCAATCTGCACCACGGCGTTCCCATGGAGGTCATGCTGGGCGATTACGGCTGCGATGATATGGAGTATCTCATCAAGACCAGTGAAGTGGAGAATACCGTCACCGTTCGGGCGCACGGCAGAACCTACCATGTCCCGGTCGGCGTGTTCGATAACCGTGTAGACAAGACTTCGTTCCTGCGAAACGAACCGGATGCTTGGGATGCGGACAAGGTCGCGGAGGTGACCAAAGCAATCCGTCAGGCGACCGACAGGATGTTTAGCCATTACAAGGGGTAAGTCGGGCGGAGCGTTCGCGTAAATAACAAAACAAAAGATCCCGAACCGACGGTTCGGGATTTTTTAATGCGTGGAGCAAAACGCCCAGAAGTCATCGAACGGGACTGATAGTCCTTCGACGTTCGCATTTTCCTCGCTGACATTCATCGTAAAGGTGTAAATATAACCGGCCTCGAATACAAACAGATCGGATCCGTCGAAGTCGTACAGACGCCTATAGACGCAGTCCCCGATCCTGTTTTGATTTTTGATATGGTTCGTCGTGTCATCGCCGTTGATAAGGGGGGAAGAGTTGCAAACGGCCGTTTTCTGAAGCTGCGGCGTAATCGGGCAGGTAAAGAAATGGAAGCTCTCGGCCGTTTACAGGCCGTCATAGCCCTCGTTTCATGGAAGGGAGATCGAAGAGAGCACCGCATTCGTTTGCACAAAGAAGTTTTCCAAAAGCGGAAGCGAGATAGTTATGGAATTGCGATCGGAGCAATGCGAACAAAACAGCGGTCTGCCGAAGCAAACCGCTGCTGTGCGCTGCACCCATACGGGCAGGATCACGCTCTGCGCCCGTTGCAGAGATAGAACACCGTCAAAAGCCCGGGACCGCAATGCGCGCCGATAACGACGCCGAGCCCGCTGATCGTGACAGGCCCGATCTCCGGGTGTGCTTTTCGGATCTCATCCCGTACATAGGAAGCGTCCGCCTCGCAGTCGGCATGGAGAATGCGAACCTCAACGCCGGTTGCGTCGATCTCGGCAAGATCGTTCAATACACCCGTGAGGATGGTTTTGAGCGCAGACTTTCTGCCGCGAACCTTTTGCGCGACGTCGAGCGTGCCGCGATCCGGCACATAGAGCACGGGCTTGATCTGAAGCATTCCGCCAATCAGCGCGGCAGCGTTCGATACGCGGCCGCCGGCTTTCAAATACTCAAGATCGTCGACGGTAAAACGGTGCGCGATCCGGAGTTTGTTTTCTTCGCCCCAGGCAATGACCTCGTCGAACCCCATGCCGGATTCCATGCGATCCACCATGTTGGAAACGAGAAGTCCAAGACCGCCGGAAATGCAGCGCGTGTCCATGATGTAGAGCCTGCGGTCGGGGTATTCCTCTCGGATCATCTCGGCAGCCTGCTTCGAGTTTTCATAGGAAACGGACATCTTCTGCGACATATCGAGAAAAATGACATCCTTTCCACTGTCCAGCAGGGAACGGAAAAAGTCCGCGTACAGGTAGGCGTTGATCATGGAGGTGCGCAGACGATCGCCGGAACGCATTCCCTGATAAACGGATAGGCGGGTCTCTTCGCGGCAATCATCCTCAAACAGCTGTTCTCCGACCGTGTAGCTGTAAGCGATAAAGGGAATCTGATGTGCGTCGAGATACGTTCTCGGCAGATCGGAGGTAGAGGATGTTGCGATGATATAGTTCGGCATAGTAACTCCTTGACCTGATATGGGGGTAAGATTATCCCTTGAGTCCGCGGGACTGGCGATCCATATCTTCCACCACAATATCATAGATTTCGCCAAGCGTCGAGCAGTATTTCAGAACGTCCCAAGGCTCGTTCGTGTGAAAGTGGATCTTGATCAGGGTATCATCGCCCACGGCAAGCAGGCAGTCCCCTTGAAAATGCTCTGTAAAGTATTCGCTGATGCGGTCTTCATCGAGGCCGTTTCCTTCGATCAGCAACTGCGTATCATAACGAAATTCTGTTTCTTCCATAAAATTTCATCCTTTCTTGCACTTGCAACAGTATATCATACCAGGCCGAGACTTGAAAACAGAAAATAACTGATCCCGCACGCAGCCGCGCAGAGAACCGTGCCGAGCACGAACTCCGAGACGGTATGCCGCTTGGAAACGACGGAGGACCAGAGTACGAGACAATAGCATGGAACGCAGACGGCCAGTGCGGGGAGACCGAAGGACGCGCTGAGAACGATCATGGGGCCGGCGAAGCCGGAAGCGTGGCCGCTGGCACGAATATGGAACAGCTTGTTTGCCGCAAGGAGCAGCAGGACGGACAGAAGGTAGATCGTACAGATCAGTGCAACGGCCGCACTGCACGCAGACAGCAGACTGTACAGCCATGTGCCGACATATCCGACTGCAGAACAGATAAAAGCGAGATTGCGCTGCCCCTCACGGCCCCTGCGCCTGATGGAGGGTAAAAGCAGGGACAGGGGATAGGCGGAAGCAGGAACGAGGGCCAATCCGAATACGGGGACGGCGAGATCCCATGCGGAGCCGAATGCCGTCGGTTTGCCTGCATAAAGAATTGCAAACAGCACAACGGCCATGAGCGGCGGCGCAGAGAGAATGCGGAGTACATAGGCAAGCCTTTCTTTCGATGATCTCATATTGATCGTCTCCTTTCTTGCTACAGAGCCTTATTGCTCGCACTTGCGGAAACTGCCGTCGCCGAGGAAAAACAGCGCCAGCGTCCCCGGGCCGACATGTGCGCCGGTCACGGGCTCATAGCAGACGGTCAGGATCCGTTTCGGCGGGTTGTACCGGCATAGCAGCTTGCCAAGCTGCTCCGCTTCTTCCGGACAGTCGGCGTGCGCGATGCCGATCGTCTGCGCATCTGCACTTCGAACATATTCGTTATATTGCGCTGCGAGCGTTTCAATGGAGCGCTTTCGGCCGCGAACCTTTTTGGCGCAGACGATCTTTCCTTCGACGTCGCCCTTCAAAATGGGTTTGATATGCAGTACTGCCGCAAGCGCTGCTTTGATGTTGGAAATGCGGCCTGTCGCACGCAGGTATTTCTGGTCTTCAACAGTGAATACCTGGCACATGGCATGACGCAAACGATCCAAAAGAGACGCGGTTTCTTCCAGCGTACAGCCCTGTTCCCGACAATCCAGAGCACGCATGACCAGCAGCCCTTCGCCGAGAGACGCGCTCAGCGTGTCGACCAGCAGGATCGTCCGCGCCGGGAACTCTTTGCGCAATTCTTTCGCAGCCATGGATGCGGAGGAAAATGAGCCGCTGATCCCGGAGGACATGCCGATATAAAGCACGTCGTTTCCACCCTCAAGCAGGGGGCGAAGATGTTCGATATATCGCTGCGGTGTGACCTGCGAGGTGCGGACCGATGTACCCGTTCGCATGGCGCTGTAATATGCAGCGCCGTCGAAAGCCGCAGTGTCGATGCAGGTGCGTTCTTCATCGCCTACAAGAAATGTGAAGGGAACGACTTTCACATCGTGTGCCTTCAAATAGGCGCGGTCAAGGTTTGCCGAGGTGTCGGTTACAATGCTAAACATAGTCATAATGGCTCCAATATCTAATCCTTGAGATCAGATTAACACGTCATGATTAACGTGTCAAGTGTTCGACACGACAGGAAAGCTTTGCAGGAAGAATCGCCGCGTGTTATACTAAGGGCAAATGAAGAGAGAGATGGGAAGAAGATGGCATACGATAAACAACTGATCGCAGGAAAACTTCGCCGTTGGGAAAAGTATTTGCTTCGGTATCATCTTCCGGAATGGGAGAGTATTCCGAATATGGGATTGTACATGGAGCAGGTGGTGGATCTGCTCATGGAGTATCTCGACTATATGCCGCCCGAGCTGAAAGAAGAGCAGGTGATTACGGGCGCTGCGATCAATAATTATGTGCGCAGGGGGTTTTTGCCGGGACCGAAAAAGAAACGGTATTATCGGCTGCACATCGCCTGCTTGATTATGATCTGTACGCTTAAGCAGAGCCTGAACATGTCGATGATACAAAAGCTGCTGCCGGCCGGAGAGGACGAGCAGAGCATTCGGGAGGCATATGACTCGTTTGTGCAGCGGCATCGTCTGACGGCAAGATACTTTGTCGATCAGGTGCGGCTCGCAGGCGCCGTGATCTTGGATCATGCGGATCCGATGGAGCCCGCGGTGCAGACCACGGAGGAACTCATCACATCTACGGCGATGGTCGCGGGATTCTCGCGGCTGCTGGCAGAAAAGCTGATCCTGCTGGATAATCGCACGCTTGAGGATGGCGGCAGCATCGAGATCGAATAGGAAAACGCACGATAGGGAAACGCACCATAGAAAAGCATGCCGGGAATCGTTAGGCTTTTTGGCAGTTTTCAATCGAGACCGTTGGGGAAATGTCGTTTGCGCACCGCTGTTTGCACGGTACGTGTCGCCGCGTCGCGAAAAGGGACTGTCTCTGACAGCGTAACCGCTTGAGACAGTCCCTCGTTCTGGCTGCTTGCTGCTCGAATCACACGGTTTCCCGCGTTCCGTAATAAGCGTTAAGATACATTTGCCGGATCTCGTGCATCAAGGGATAGCGGGGATTGGCGCCGGTGCACTGGTCGTCAAAGGCCTGCTCGACCATCGCGTCGAGCCGGTTGAGGAAGTCCGTCTCGTCAATGCCATAGTCGCGGATCGTCTTTTTGATGCAGACCTGTTCCTTGAGCGCGTCGACCGCGGCGATCAGACGTTCCAGCTTTTCCGCATCGGTGTTGCCGCCGAGCTTGAGGTAGTCGGCGATCTCCGCATAACGAGCAAGCGTATGCGGATGGTCATATTGCGGGAAAGTCCCCATCTTGACCGGGACCTCGGCGGCGTTGAAGCGCAGAACCTCATCGATCATCAGAGCGTTGGCTACGCCGTGGGGCAGATGGTGAAATGCCCCGAGTTTGTGCGCCATGGAGTGGCATACGCCAAGAAACGCATTAGCAAAGGCCATACCGGCCATGCAGGCGGCGTTCGCCATATTTTCCCGCGCGCGCGGATCGCCGGAACCGTTGGCGTAGGCTCTGGGCAGGTTTTCAAAAATCAGCTTCAGACTGCGGAGGGCGAGACCGTCGGTGTAGTCCGTTGCCATGACGGAAGCGTAGGCCTCGAGTGCGTGGGTCACCGCGTCGATGCCGGAAGCGGCAGTCAGACCTTTGGGGGCGTTCATCATCAAATCGGCATCCACGATCGCCATCTTCGGCAGCAGTTCATAGTCCGCCAGCGGATATTTCACGCCCGTGACCTCATCTGTGATGACAGCAAACGGCGTGACTTCGGAACCGGTGCCGGCGGTGGTGGGAATCGCGACAAAATAGGCGCACTCCCCCATCTTCGGGAAGGTGTAGACGCGCTTTCGAATGTCGCAGAAGCGCATCGCCATGTCCTGAAAATCTACGTCGGGATGTTCGTAGAGGACCCACATGATCTTTCCTGCGTCCATTGCCGATCCGCCGCCTACCGCAAAGATGAGATCCGGCCGGAACGCCGCCATCTGTGCTGCGCCCTCTTTGGCGCATGCCAGCGTGGGGTCGGGTGCAACGTTATAGAATGTCATATGCGTGATACCCATTTCGTCGAGCTTCTGCTCGATAGGCTTCGTATAGCCGTTTTGATAGAGGAACGTGTCTGTGACGATGAACGCTCTTTTGTGATGTTTCAGCTCGTTGAGCGCGACAGGCAGGCAGCCCTTTTTGAAATAGGTCTTTTCCGGTGCGCGAAACCAAAGCATATTCTCCCTCCTGACCGCGACGGTTTTGATGTTCAGCAGTTGGTGAACGCCCACGTTCTCAGACACCGAGTTGCCGCCCCAGCTTCCGCAGCCGAGGGTCAGAGAAGGCGTCAGCTTGAAATTATACAAATCGCCAATGCCGCCTTGTGAGGAGGGCGTATTGACAAGAACGCGGCAGGCCTTCATCGCATGGGCAAATGCGGCGAGTTTTTCCTTTTGGTTGACTTCATCGAGATAGATGGAGGCGGTATGGCCGTAGCCACCGTCGCGGACGAGCCGGTCTGCCGTTTGCAGTGCGTCACTGAAATCCGCAGCGCGATACATCGCCAGGATCGGAGACAGCTTTTCGTGCGCGAACGGTTCGGAAAGCTCGGTCGATTCGACTTCACCGATCAGGATCTTTGCCTTTTCCGGCACATCGATCCCTGCCAGCGCGGCAATATCATGCGCTGTTTGACCGACGATCTTTGCGTTCAGCACGCCGTTGATGAGAATCACGCCGCGCAGTTTTTCGGCTTCCTCGGTGTTCAGGACGTAGCAGCCGCGCCGAAGGAACTCCGCTTTGACCGCATCGTAAATGCTGTCGAGAACCACAACGCTCTGCTCCGAAGCACAGATCATGCCATTGTCAAACGTTTTCGAGTGGATCACAGAGGAAACCGCCAGCAAAAGATCGGCGCTGTCATCAATGAGCGCAGGGGTATTGCCGGAGCCGACGCCGAGCGCAGGCTTGCCGGAGGAATAGGCCGCCTTGACCATGCCGGGACCGCCGGTGGCAAGGATCAGATCCGCCTCACGCATAAGCTGGTTGCTCAGCTCCAACGTCGGCTGATCGATCCACCCGATGATGTCTTCGGGTGCGCCCGCAGCAACGGCCGCTTCCAGCACGACTTTTGCCGCCGCGATGGTGCAGTCTGTTGCCTTTGGGTGCGGGCTGAGGATCATGCCATTACGGGTCTTAAGGCACAGCAGCGCCTTGAAGATGGCGGTGGAGGTGGGGTTGGTCGTTGGGATCACAGCGGCGACCACGCCGATCGGTTCCGCAATCTTTTGGATGCCGTAGGCCGGATCCTCCTCGATCACACCGCAGGTTTTGGTATCTCTGTAGGCGTTGTAAATGTATTCGGAAGCAAAATGGTTCTTAATGACCTTATCCTCGACCACGCCCATGCCCGTTTCTTCGACGGCGAGTTTGGCCAGCGGGATGCGCATCCGATTGGCAGCGGAAGCGGCGGCAAGAAAAATGCGATCCACCTGCTCCTGTGTGTATTCAGCAAATCTTCGCTGAGCAGCGCGGCACCGAGTCAGCGCGTCAGTCAGATCGTTGGTATCGATAACCTGTGCGTATACTTTTTTCATAACCATCATCCTTTGACAGTATTTATCAGTAAAAATTTACTGATATAATTTTATCGATATTATAATATAGATTTATGGGAATGGCAAGCACAATTTTTTGCTTACGATGCGTGGACTGTCCGTGGGACGCCGCGCTGTATTTTAGGATCTACTTGATACTCGTGCAGGTACACAACGGCCACGACGCTTGCATTGAGCGGGCATGTCGCCCCGTCGTTGATTACGAAGGCTATGCGGCAGAAGCGCGGGAGCGCTGCAAGCATGCGGACGAGCGGACCGTGCTCGAAGCGCTTAACAAGCTGTCTGTGTCACCGATCACGCGCCGCTAATTTGGTGGCAACCGGAGAAAATTTTTCCAAATTTCAGACGGTTTTTGATGTTGAGGCGCAGTCTCAAGCGGAATCGAGGAAGCATGAAAACAGCCCGGAATCTCTACGATTCCGGGCTATTTGGCGGAGAAGGTGGGATTTGAACCCACGCACCGGTACACCCAGTCTACTCCCTTAGCAGGGGAGCCCCTTATAGCCACTTGGGTACTTCTCCAATATTCATCGCTGGCGGAGAGAGAGGGATTCGAACCCCCGGTGCCTCGCAGCATCACCGGTTTTCAAGACCGGCTCCATAAACCTCTCGGACATCTCTCCATAAAGCACCTTATGAAGTATAGCAAAATCCATGGCGGCTGTCAATCCATTCTGTAATTTTTTCGTGTCGTATACGCAAAATGCCCGCATGGCGAGAAAACAAGGTTGACAAATACATTGGACGGGCACATAATGTAAAAACAAATGTTGTAAATCGTGTGATGCAAAACAAATACGGGAGGATTCAAATGCCGCCAAAACCGAAATTCAGCCGAGAAGAGATGATAGCCGCCGCGTTGGAGCTTGTCAGCGAACGCGGGGTCGAGGCGTTGACCACGCGCGGATTGGGGGAGCGGCTGGGGTGTTCCGCGAGACCGATCTTCACGTTGTTCAGGAATATGGAGGAGCTGTTTCTCGAGGTGCGGAAGGCGGCGATGCGGCACTTTGAATCCTACGCGGAGCGGGTAGCGGGGTATGCGCCGGCGTTCAAACGAACGGGAATGCAGATGGTGCTGTTTGGCGCAAGAGAACCGAAGCTTTACCAACTGCTGTTCATGCAGGAAAACAGGCAGGCGTCGGATTTTGAGGATGTGCTTGGTACGCTCGGGGCGACCGCGGAAAAGTGCATTGCGAATCTATGCAGCGAATACGGCCTCAGCCGGGAGCAGGCACACGCGGTGTTTGAGCCGGTCTGGATCTATACATTCGGCATTGGTACACTACATGCCACGCGGGTGTGTCAGTTCAGTGAAGCACAGGTCGAGCGGATGCTCAGCATGGAATTTTCCGCCATGCTGCATCTGGTCAAAGCGTCGGACACCATGTCAAAGCATGCAGAGAAAGGCGCGGACTGAACGCGAGCCGAAAACCTGCTTGCAATACGCACAGGAGCCGATGAAGAATGGATTGGGGGGACGGGAAGATGTCTGCTTGGGATCCATGGCGCGGCTGCCATAGGTACAGCGACGGCTGCCGGTATTGTTATATTCATAAAGGCGATGCACGGCGCGGCGTCGACACGGAAACGATCGTAAAAACGACGCAGTTCGACGCGCCCATTCGGAAGAACAAAAACGGAGAGTATCGGATGCGTCCCGGCGGGCCGGTGTATTTGTGCTTTCGCTCGGATTTTCTTCTGGAGGACGCGGATGCATGGAGAGAAGACTGCTGGAGGATGATACGGGAACGCGCCGATCTGCATTTTTGTTCCTGACAAAGCGGATCGTACGATTCATGGACTGCGTACCGGCGGATTGGGGCGAAGGGTATGGAAATGTAACCGTGGGCTGTACCGTTGAAAACCAGCGCGCGGCAGATGAACGGCTGCCTGTGTTTCGCGAGCTTCCGATCCGGCACAAATATATCATTTGTCAACCGATGATCGCCCCAATACAGCTCGCGCCGTATCTTGAAGGCGTGGAACTTGTGGCCGTGGGCGGCGAGTCGGATCGCAGCGGAAGGCTGCTGCGGTATGCATGGGTGCTGGACGTGCGGGAGCAATGCCTTGCGGCGGGAGTTCCGTTCCGATTCCGGCAATGCGCAACACACTTTGAAAAGGATGGCAAACTCTACGCTTTGCCGACGAAGCTCCTGTGCGCACAGGCGCGTAAAGCCGCGATCGATACCACGGGGGGGCAGAGACGGGATTGGTGCGGCGTAATTTGCCAGAGCCCAAAGAACCCGAAAGAGAGCCGAAAGTGAGAAAAGAAAGAGAATGACATGGATCAACTGGTATGGACTGGAATTTGTTGCCGCTATCATGATCCCGAACATTGCGTTTGCAATGACGCACAGGGACGGTTTTGAAAACCTGTTTCGGAACAGGACGGTCGAAGTCTTGGAGCAGATCGGACGATTCGGCTGCTTTTTCCTGATGGTGATCCAGCCGGAGACGCTCTGCCGCGACGACTGGTTTACGGGCGCGACGCAAGTGTATCTTTGGCTTGGCGCGGCGCTGGTGCTCCTGTATTGCGCCGGGTGGGTCGTGTTCTGGCGGGAGGATTCTGTGAGAAAAGCGCTGGCGCTGTCGATTCTGCCCTCCGTATTGTTTTTAGAGAGCGGGATCCTGCGCTGCTACTTCCCGCTGATCGCTGCGGCGCTCCTGTTTGCGCCGTGCCACATTCTTATCAGCTATAAAAACGCAGCGATGAAAAGGGAAATCGCACTTAACGGCGAAGCGTCCGAGCAGTCGGACAAGGATAGGCAGTGAAACCGACACGCACAATGCGGACAGATAGAGAGAACAAGAAAAGAGGTACAGAGATGGAAACAACAAAACGGCAAAAGCCGTGGCGCGCCGTGCTGCTGCGGATTCTCGGATATGTTGCGATCATGAGCGTATATGAAAACGTGGCGGGCGAGAACGCGGATCGAGGCTGGCGGCTGATTCCCGCGGGGTGCATCCTCGGACTTCTGTTGCTGGGGATGCGGAAGGAAAACTCTTTTGAGAAGTATGGTTTCCGCCCGGCCGCGCCGCTGCTTTGGCGGAAAACGTTGTATTTGCTGCCGATGTTGGCGCTTATCACAGCGAATCTATGGAACGGGTTTGGGCTTCGGATGTCTGCGGCCGAGACGGTTCTTTACGTTTTGACAATGCTCTGTATCGGTTTTATCGAGGAGATCCTGTTCCGCGGGTACCTTTTGCAGATGCTGCGTGAGAGTTCAACGACCCTTGCGATCCTCATCTCCAGCTTGACGTTCGGATTGGGCCATATCGTGAATCTGCTGAACGGCGCGGCAGTACTTGATACGGCGTTGCAGCTCATTTATGCGTTCTCCATCGGCATGATGCTGTCGGTATTTGTGGTAAAAACGGGGCACATTCTGCCGTGCTGCATATTCCATGGCGCATTTAATGCGCTTTCCGCTTTTGCAAACGGATCGGGGGAAACGATGGGAAAGAAGGTCATCACCGCGGCGGTCATCTCCGTCGTGGCGCTCGGATATGCGTGGTATCTCTGGAAATGGAACCATACCCAAGCGGAAGAGAAGCCGAATCGAACGTGAGGCTGCGGCCGCAGCGGCAAGCCTGTATCGCGTCCGAAGAGAACGGGTGATAGAGAAATCCCTACGAGAATTACTGAAAGCAAACAGCCCCGCCGTCCTGAGACGGCGGGGCTTGCACGTTTAGCGCTGCGTCAATGCATCAATAGTATTCGCCGGGAACCTCCAGAACAAGATCGCCGAGCGCAAAGGAAGCGCAGGGGTGGATCTCGTTGTACTTCTTGTCCGCCCAACGCCGTCCGTCGGTTTCCTCCGGAATGAACACTTCACCGGAAACGAGATGCGAACGGCACCAACCGCACTCGCCGCTGCGGCAGCGCGAAGGCGCCTTCAGACCAGCGCGCTCGAGCGCAACAAGAATCGGTTCGTTGGCACTCGCTGCAACGACGGTCTCGTTTGCACCCTGCTTGACGGTGATCTGGAAGACCTGATCCTTTTTCTCGACCGGATATCCGGGCAGCTCCCAGACTTTTTTCGTCACGCCGAGCAGCTCGCGGCGCACATGTTTTCTGTCAAGGCCGAGCTTTTCGACCTCGCCCGCAACAAAGCGATACATCGCCTCGGGGCCGCAGATGAAGACGCTGTACGGCGCATCGGCATACTTCTTGATGAGCTCTGCGGTAATGAAGCCGTGCTCGTAGCCGTCTTTTTCTTCATCCGAGAGAACGTGTACGACCTTCACCTTCGGACAGGCGGCGGTGATCTCGTCAAACTCTTTCTTGAAGAGGATCGCGTTTTCGGTCCGGCTGCCGAAAAGAATGGTCAGATTGAAGTCCTCGATGCCGTCGCGGATCGCATAAGCCATGGAGAGGAAGGGGGTGATGCCGGAGCCGCCCGCAAGCGCCACAACGTTCTTGCAGTCGCGCAGCTCGTCATAATAGAAGTGTCCCTCGCCCGCGGATGCGATGATCTCGTCGCCGACCTGGAAGGTGTCGAGCATTTTGTCCGCAGCAAAGCCGCCGGGGTTCTTCTTGACCGTGATGGCGACCTTTCCTTCGAGGGCCCACTTGGGCGAGGAGGAAATGGAGTATGGACGGGTCACAAAGCTCTCGCCGAATTGCAGCTTCAGAGAGAGATACTGTCCGGCGCGGAAATAGGCCGGCAGGCTTCCATCCGCCTTGCGGAACACATAGGTTTTCGCGTCCGCATCCGCATGGTCGATGATCTCGTCGATCACGAGCTTCTGATAGTCGGGATGCAGGAGCTTTGCTTTGTTGTTGATGGGGTAGTCTGCTTTGATCTCCTTTGCGGGCGCGGCATCGATCGCCTGCTGGCGCACCTTGCCGAGATTTGCGAACTTGAGCATGTCAAGAAGTCCGATCAGACCCACTTTTACATTCAGAGCCATATTACTTGCCTCCTTCCTTCATCTCTCCGCAGGCAATGCCCGCGAGCATATCGCCGATGATCCAGGTGGACGAGTACCCGTCGCCGCGGGATGCAGCAGCGCCGATGTGCTTGAGCCCCTTGATCGGGTAATCTTCGCCGATCATCATCATGCGGTTCATCATGGCGTCCCAATCCTTCGTCTTGTGACCGTAGGTGCAGCCCTCCGGGGTACCGAGATAGCGTGCGAAGGTCCACGGGGTCGCGATCTCGACCTCTTCGATATAGGGCGTGATGTCGATCCCCATTTTTTCCTTTGTGGTCTCGATGAACTTTTTCGCGATCGCTTCCTTCATTTTGTTGTAATCCTTGATCTCGAGATCGCTCCAGTCCTTCTTACCGTACATGGACGTAAAGCTGACAACACCCGTTCCCTTCGGAGAGAAGTCGGGGTTTGCGATGTTGTAGCCAAGGAAGATGCAGTATTCATTCGTATCGATGCGTTCGAACGAAGCGGCTTCCTTAACGGAGTCCGAGGTGCCGGGCATGAACACGGTGTAATCCTTGATGCCGATCTCCTCGAGCGGTTTGTTGAGCCCGAAATAGCAGGCGAACATGCGCGCGCTGTAATCCTCATTGCGGGCGGCGGAGAGCTTTTTCTCACGCTCCGGAACGAGCTCTTTCGGCATCATCTTGCCGTAGATAATGTCGGGGTTGATGTTGGCCAGCACATAGTCGCACTCGATCGTTCCCATATTGGTGACGACGCCGGAGATCCTGTCGCCGTCAAAGAGGAATTTCTCCGCACGGCAGTTGTACCACACATCGCCGCCGAGTTCGCGGAAACGGTTGATGAACTCCATGGAGATCTCATGTGAGGTGTGGCGCGGGATGACGGCCTTGCGCGTAACATACATATGCACCATGTTCGCATAGTGAATGAATGCGTCATGGTCGAGATCAACGCCAAGATACGCCCAGTAGGTCGAGAGAATATCGATGGCCTTCTGCGGGAGCTTCAGGGCGCGGAACACCTTGTTTGTCGGGTACGCGCCTGTGCGCAGCGTGTTCGGAAAATGCTGCTGCATGTACTTGGAGTCGTTCGGCGTGCCGTCGGTCATGTAGTTGAGCGCGGCCTGAATCTCTTCCATGAGATCGAACAGCTTGTTCATGCTCTCGCGGCTGCCGGGAACGTATTCTTCCATCTTATCGATGAACGGCCCGCGGCCCGAGGGCATGGTCACGTCCATGGGCGTGCCGTCGGAATACTTCGTGATGCAGCGGTAGCAATCCTCGATGGTGACCCAGTCCACATTGACGCCCAGACGCTCGAGCAGCAGACGCACGGCGCCCTTGTTGTCGTCGGGACCAAAGTCACAGATCTCATGAACGCTCGGGTCAAACTCGAAACGTCCTCTGCAAAAGCTGGAGGCGCATCCTCCGGGCAAGTTGTGCTGCTCGATCAAGAGGGTCTTCTTTCCCTCCATCGCGCAGCGGCACGCCGCGGTAAGGCCGGAATTTCCGGCGCCCACGACCACGACATCGTACTTCATTGGCATATGATTCTCCTTTCTATATTCGCAGCATCATCGTATATGGAGCCGCACCGCCTTGGAGACGGCCGGCTTCGCTTAGTCAATGACGCCATGCTGCCAGAGTGCTTCGGTTTTTTTCCGAATTTCCAGATTCCTTTCGTAGAACCGCAGGGATTCGCTGTGACGGTCGTAGGCTTCGCACCCGTAGCGGGAAAGGAAGCGCGACGCATAGTATCCGATGGTCAGCTCCGTGACGAGAATGAGGATCTCCTGACCGTCGCCCCAGACTGTGGACACAAAGTCAAACAGGTTCGTAAGCTTCGCACCCGCCGCTTCCGCGCAGGAACGCAGCTCGGAAACGAGTGCGTCAAAGCCCGCCTTCAGCGCCTGAAAATCGGAACGTGCCGTGATATGCTGGTTCAGGAAAGCAAGAACGGCTTCGTATTTGTTCCGGCTGTCGACGGAAAGGACGCCCATTTTGCGATAGCGGAGGAACAGTTCGTTTTCCTCGGCGGTAATGTCCGCAAGGGATGCGCCCGCTTTGACCTTCCGCAGCAGCGGGAGCAGCTCGGAAACAACGTCCTCTTTGCGAACGACGTTCGCCGCATCGCGGTTCACTTGGTCGAGCAGCAGCCCCAAAAGGCTCAAACGCTCATCAAACGGCGCGTTCTTTGCCCGCGAGAGGATCTCTTCCGGCGTATGCCCGGACAGGATCTCGTCCAGTTTGTAATCCGCTTTATACTTGTTGTACAGATCGTAATAGATAGCGAAATCTTCCGCAATGTCCGGCGATTGCAGATACTGTGCAATGAGCTTCTGATCGACGGGAAGTCCCTTTCGCTCATAGATTTTTATGATGTTGGACAGGTCGACCCAGCCGCGTGCCGTGACAAAACGCTTGCCGTCTACGGTCTCTTCGATTTTGTAGAAGTTTTCCTTCCGCGCCTCGAGATAGGTCATGATAGAGCCGTGCGTCTCGCGCTGATAGGCGTACTGCTTCCATGCGGCAAAGTCCGGCTCGATATCGATGCGCTTCAATCGATCCCATGTGACAATGTCAAACTCACGTGCACTGCGGTTGTAAGAAACGGGATTGCCTGCCGTCAGCACGATCCAGCCGTCGGGGACTTTATGCCGCCCGAAAGTCTTGAATTGCAGGAATTGCAGCATGGTGGGCGTGAGCGTCTCGGAAGCGCAGTTGACCTCATCGAGAAACAGAATGCCCTCGCGGCAGCCGCTTTGCTCCATGCAGTCATAGACGGAAGAGATGATCTCGCTCATGGTGTACTCGGACACATCGTACTCGTCCCCGCCGAAGGACTTGTGTACGATCTTCGGAAGTCCCAGCGCGGACTGCCGCGTATGGTGCGTGATGGAGTAGCAGACAAGACCGAGCCCCAGCTCTTCCGCCACCTGTTTGACAATGGCGGTCTTGCCGATCCCCGGAGGGCCCATCAAAAACAGCGGGCGCTGCTCCTCCGGCGAGAGCAGATAGTTGCCGCGTTCGTCCTTTGCGGAATACGCTTCCATGGTATAGAGCACCTGCTCTTTTGCTTCAGAAATGTTCATAATGTAAACTCCTCAAATGGATCACGCGTTTCGACTTCCGCAAGCAGAAGCGCCACGATCTCGGATTGGTGATTCAGGTTTGCCGCGGCAACATAGCCGTTGATGTTTTCGGGACGCAGCAGATGCAGCTTGGAGATCCCGTTCATGGCGGCGACGTTGTTAAACTTCAGAACCTTTTCCATGATGAGCGCTTCGTTTTCCCGAATGAAGCGTCTGGCGTGTTCGTTTGTCTCCGAACGGTGGCGTTCGGGACAGGTACACCAGAGCAGCGTGTACAGCAGTTCTTCCGGCTGACGGTATTTGTCCGGGTAGCCCTTGGCGACGAACCCCTCCAACAGGCTGCGGCAGCTGCCGAACGCATCGCGTTCCAGCGTGCAGTCCGGTGAGAGCACGTCGATCCTCGCGAGAGAGTCACACGAGAAAAACGCCTTTTCTGCGATCAGTTCCGTGCGCGCGGGCACGGTGACGCGCAAAAGCCCCGTTTCGCCGAACGCTTCTTCGCGGATAAAGCGCAGACTTTCGGGAAACTGTATTTCGCGCAGATTCGAGCATCCAAAGAAAGCGACCTCGCCGATGTCCGTAACGCCCTCCGGAATGCGGATCTCCGTCAAAGAGAGATCCTGTGCATAAGCGCCTTCACGTAGACGCGTACCGTCAAGCCGCGCGGTAATATCACTTTCCGAAACGTTCATCTAAAATCTCGTCCTCCGAAAGATAGAGCTTCATCGCCCAGTCCGGTGTCCAAACGTCGCTGAAGCCGTCGTTGTGCAGAATAAAAGCCGTGTCATATCGCGGCCGCTCCGCGGGGAAGATCCCCTTGCCGTCCGTAAAGTAGAGCAGCCCGCGCAGATCCTTTAGTTTATTCTTGAGAAGAAGCTCGTCAACGTAAGCGAACACCGGACGAAAATCTGTCTCGCCGAGCCCTTTGATCTGCATATGCGCAAGGTATTGATCGAAGTCCTCCTTGCTCTGAATATATGCAGCGTCCTGAATCCTGTCATCACATTGCAGAATATAGAGGTTCACCTTTGCAGAAAAACTCTCCTGCCGCGCAAGAATATCGTGCGTGTGCTGCACGAACTTTTGCACCACTGCGCCCTCTACACTGCCGGAGGTGTCAATCGCGATCACGAGATCACGGATGCGGTGCTCGTCCTGGTATTCGAGCGGTTCGATGAGCGGTATGTTGCCGTACAGCGAAAGGCCGTAGGTGTAGTAATTGTTGTCGAACTCTTCGTCCGACAGGCGCATGACCTCGCCATGCACGCCAAAACGGCGCAGAAATTCCGTGTAATTGTAGCGCGCACGGTGCAGGCTTTTGAGGTTCTGCGTCATGGCGTCCTCTTCACCGAGCAGCAGCGTGCGCTCCGTGTGCATTTGCTTTGAGATCTTGGACCATAGCTGCTCGAGATCAAGATCGGGCGCAGGCGCGCCGCCGGCAGAGCCCGCGTGATACCATGCGCCGTGACTATCGCCTAAAAAAGCGGCGCGTTCCGCTGCAAGCGTTTCTTTATCAATGCTGTGATCCAGCAAATAACGGTAAATGCGTTCCGCCGTCAGGGCTGGCAGTTCATTTTTCAACAAAGCGATCAACGCGGCTTGCCGCTCGGAACGCCGCGCCTTGACGCAGTCGCAGGAAAGCGCATTGATGGCGTTCTCGACCGCGACGTCGCAGGCAAGATCCCATGCGGGACGATCGACGTCCCGGCCAATCAGATTGTGCCGGAATACGCAGTGCAGAATGCTGTGCAGAAGATCGCGGGAAACGACGGTATCCTCTCCCTGATACAGAGACAGGACAAACCACGGGTTATAATAGAGCCGCCGTCCGTCCGTAGTGAACGTAGCGTCACAGTTCGGTGAAAAGGGCAAACCGGCGATCGCCCGATCTAGATAGCGAAAATGCACCAGCAGCCGGTCTCGCGACAGCGTGAGGATCTCGTCGGCCAATGCGGCGGCCCGCTCTTCGCGGTTTATATCTTGCGCGTTCTGTCTCATGGCAGTCATGTCCTGACGGGACGTTCCGATGGGGGATGCGGCGAAACGGTGATGAGGGGGGGGAAAATGCCGCGCGTCTCGAATCGATGTTTTGATCATTATATCACAGTTGAACGTATTTTGCACGGAGGAATCCGCGTTAGCGAAAATGATACGCCGCGTGAATAGCCGTAGTTCTTGCTGTTCGCGATTTTCACCGCCCAATCAGCGGCCTTTTTCGCAAGCGCAGCGTCTGTGCATTCCAGATAGACGTTCCAGCCGCCAGAGCGTTTGTACCAGTCCGCAAGCCGTATCTCGCCTTTTCGATCCGGCGTTGCGCCTTGCAGCTGATCACCAACCGCGCCATGTCCATTTTTGCTTTCGCTCATGACTGCATGAGCAATTCCGACCGCCATTCGGCATCACTCCTATGTTTAGAATAGTCCGCTGTTCAGTTCAAACACAGCGGCTTCAATCATCGCGTCAAGGCTCTCCGCGTCCAGCTTGAAGCCCTTGTCCGCAAGGAAATTCAGGACGTATGTTTTCTTTTCCTCGCCCCTGCCGCTTCCCGCGTAAAGCTGTTCGGCAGCGGAAACCGCGATCTTGATCCAGCCGTTGATGGACTGCTGCTGTTCAACCGTGGACTTGCTCTTGATATACGGGATCAGGATGTAAACCACGACCGCGCCCATCAGCGCGAACAGAGCCTTTACAATAATGTCTACTGAACAAACGCCAGTTTTCTTTGCAGCACCCAAGTATCCAGCAATGCTGTCAAAACTTGCAAAAGGGCGCACTGAATCTTTCGGAGATTCAGCACGAGGACTGACATGGCAATCACATGGGCGGCGGTTTCCTGCAGCTTTGCAGTAACCAGCCCCATACCGCATTTCCGTTTCGCCGGACTGAACCTGCGCTCTACTTCCACACGTTCACATTCATCCAGATAATTCTGTGCCTTGTCCTGAATCTCATCCTTTCTCGGTCTGCCCAGAGCCGGACCGGATAACCGGATCCCGCGTTCCTTGCAGTAGCTGAGATTTTCACGGTTCCGGTAAATTTTGTCTGCCAAAATACGGCTGGGATAGTGTCCCTCACGCGCACAGAACCGTTTTACCATTGCCCGCAGGTTCCCTGCCTCGTTGTAGGCGTCGAACGAGCAACACTCCAGACGGGTCCAGCCGTCTACAACACTAATGTCCAGCTTGGCCCCAAATTCCACCGGTTTTCCGGCTTTTCCCCGGACAATCGGGCGAACAAAAGGCTGACTGACACTGACGATACGATCCGGAACGCTGTGCGTTCGGTTGTCATACATGTACTTCTGCTGCTGGTAGATGGTTCGCAGCGTATTCAACCGCTCCATTTGCCGGTCGGTCAGGGACTTCCCAAGAAGGAGCTTGCCGTCAATCGCTTCCAGATCCCGCTTGAGATAGCTCAGCTGCTTTCCAATGGCTTTGCAGGTCATTTTTGCGGTGTGTTTGCGGCATCTTGTGTACTTCAAGTAGTCTTTCCGGGCGCGCTTGCGGTAGGTGCGGGGCTTCTTTCCTTCTGCCGGGTCATGGAGCACGTCCAAGAGCTTCTCGGCGTTCTCTCTGGCCTCGTTGAGCAGGGAAACGTCCTGGGGATACCGGATATTGGAGGGCGCACAGGTGGCGTCCACGATCATAGTGCCGCTGTTTCCACCAGTTCCAGATCCATCATCAGAGTTATCGTCATCCTTGTCTTCGACTTCTTTTGATTGACGAGCTTTTGCATCCCGCAGAATCATTTCGTTGATCTCACCCAGTACCTCCGGCGTCAGCCGCTTGCGGAAGTACACCATCAGCGACGGATCAAAAGGCAGCTTTTCATCATCATAGCCGGGATACCCACAGAAGTACTGCAGGTACGGGTTCTCCTGAATCTGAAGTGCAGTCTCCTCGTCGGAGTAGCCATACTCCGCTTGGATGATGCAGGCGCCCAGCGCAAGGCGCAAAGGCTTGGCCACATTGCCTTTGCGGTTGGTAAACAGCGCGGCGTACCGTTTTTCAATCTCCAGCCAGGTGATCGTCTGGGCTTTCCTGACCCAACGGTTGCTTTCTTTCAGATTCATGCCAACCGGCTGCTTGAAATCCGCCAGACTGATCTGGCCGTTGCTGTAACGATACATGGCTGCCCTCCAAGTGCAAGGTTTTTGCCTGATTTTTGCTGTTTCCCTTGCACTTATTATACCACCTATGGACTTCTATGTCTTGAGATACAAGGCCTTTTCCATTATTCAGTAGACATTATATCAACTTCTGGGTAAAATGGGGGCAAACTGCTGCATAACCGCTCCCTTCTGGTGCGATTATGGTTACAATATTGAATTGGGAGAAAACTTTTACTCAAACCATAACCTTGTCATCCTCGATTGCGGAAAGGTGACCTTTGGCGACAATGTCTTTGTCGCACCGGACTGTGGCTTCCATACAGCGGGGCACCCCATCGATTATGAGCGCCGCAATCAGGGATTGGAATATGCATATCCTATAACTGTTGGAGATAATGTCTGGATCGGTGCAGGCGTACAAGTGATGCCAGGAGTAAACATTGGAAGCAATGTGGTAATTGGCGGCGGCAGCGTTGTTGTGAAAGATATCCCGAGCAACTCCGTAGCTGCCGGTAATCCGTGCAAAGTTATCCGTCCCATTACAGAGGATGATAAAAAAACTTACTGGGATCGGTAGCTTCTGACTGATCGGGTAGTTGAACAGCGAGGAAAACATGATTTTCCATCACGCTATTAAGCAGGGAAGCCGCATGATGAACGCCTTTGAGCACAATGGAAATCATAAGATCCAACTTCTATTTCGACAAGGTTTTGCGTAGAGACGCGCCTCTCTGCGGATTGACAAGCGAGCCTTTACTATGGTATAATATAGTTCTAAAATTTGTGTGGATTTTTCTGGAACATCGCATCCATTTTTCGCCACGCGCCCTTGCTGGGTGTGTGGCTTTTTTCATGGGAGGACAGACGAATGAATGTGCTTTATCAGCTGATCGGCTTTGGTGCATTAATTACTATGGGACTCAGCTACTGGCAGAAGGACAAGCGCATGATCTTGCTGTGGCAGGTAGTTGCCAATTTGATTTTTGCCATCCATTATGCACTACTTCACGCCCCGTCTGGTGCAGTATGTAGCTTTTTTCAAATTGTCGTGTTGATACTTTTCCTATTACAGGAGCGGTTTCGTTGGAACAAGGTCGCCACGGCGATGCCTATCGCAGCGGTGTTCCTGCTGATTGCTGTGTTAACCTACGAAACGCCAGTGACGCTGCTACCTATTTTGGCATCGTTGGTGACCCTGCTGCCCTTCTTCCAGTCCAACAAGCGGGTGATACAGGGCGCGGGCATTGTCAGCGGCCTTTCGTGGCTGGTGTATGTCATTGCAGTGCGTTCCTATTCCGGCATGGTGACGGAGTCCGTGCTGACGGTGATCACGGCGGCGTCCCTGATGAAAAAAGAGCCGAAAGGCGGCGCGGAGCAGGAAGACGCCCGGATAATGGGAAGGGAAAAATAATATGTCTCGCAAAAAGATGATATTAAAACTTTTGACTGTCATTGTAGGAACAGTAATTGCTGCATTCGGATTGGATATAGCAATTTATGCCGGTTTTGGTTCCGCAACACTTGCGGTATTATGGCAGGGGATGGCAAAGACGATCCGTATAACCATTGGGCAGGCATCGTTGATCATTGCCTCGGCAATGGTGGTCTTTTTGCTGGTTTTATGACAGAAAGCAAATCCATATAGGGACGATACTGTATCAAGTAATCTATAGCTTTTGCATCGATTTATTTGCCCCGTTTTTTGCATTATAGCAGCTCAAAACTGGCGAATTTCCTTATAATGATATGCGGACTTGTTATATTCAGTTTTGGTTCAGCGCTTTATTCCCTTGCGGACTTTGGAAAAGGACCCTATGAAGCTTTAACATTTGCTTTTGTACATAAAAATCAATGGCCCATTCAAAATGTTAGAATCATATTAGATGTGATGTGTGTTTTGCTTGGATGGATTTTGGGAGGTACTGTTGGAATTTGCACGATTGCAACAATTATGCTGTCAGGCGCGTTGTTACAGAAGTTTGTAAAAATCCTAAAGCCTGCTATAGACACAATTGTTTTGGGAAAGGCAATCCATTAAGACTGCTTTTGAACTAAAGTTGTACTAAACTTGAACTGTTTTCGAATTGCATCTGTATTCTATCTCCCTCTGAAAGTTGCCGATTTTGAAGGGCGGCATATATCGTCAGGTGGGCGATTATTTCATCCCTAACCTTATTTTGCCGGATGACAGCGATTATCAGATCGGCAAATACGGACGTTTGCGCCGTAACTATCTGAAAGAACACCGTAAAATCCTTTACACCAACTATGTGGTGGAGGGTACATTGTTCAAGCACCTGTCCGAAATCGACCAAGCCTGCAACGAGCGTATGGAAATCATCGTTCCCGCTATGGCGAAGCAGGAGGGCGTGACCGAAGCACTCAAAGCGGCTGACCAAATGGAATGGGTGCGCCGTAAAAACAGCATCCACAGCCGTGCGGAGGAAATCGTCCTACACGAATTGGTATATGACCAGTAACAACATAATCAAAGCCCACGCTGCCGACAAGAAAAATCGGAGGCGTGGGCTTTTTACGTCATGTAGGTAATGTCTACTGAATAAACCGCTTTGCGGTTTATTCCTGCGGCTGTTGCCGCAGAATTTCATCAAAAGGACAACTTTTTTCCCTTTTGATGAAATTCAGACATTGTTACAATGCGTATTTCCGCTGGAACGCTGGAGCGTTCCAGCGGAAGGTGCAAGGATTTCGGGCGGTTTTACCCGAAATCCTTGCACTTGAACAAAGCCATTTGACCTTGAAAGCTATGGCTTTCAAGGCTTGCGGCTTTGTTCAGTACGCATTACAATAGGTGTAATATCAAACATTGTTTTCTCCCTTCCTGTTTAATCGTTATGTGTGCCGATCCCCAACACGGCTTCAATGATCGCGTTCGGATCGGCTCTTTCCCGCATGTCCTTTGGCAGTTCTGCCAAAAGGAGCAGGGGAAGCTTCACAAGGTTTTCGGCTTTGGCCTTCCAGTAGTAAGCCCCCGTACTGATCGCGACCTGCGCAATCCACGCGCTGACCACAATGGAGCAGTTCCCGGTGTCATGGCCGTTCAGGTTGAACACAAAGAATGCAGCGACCATCAAGGCAAGGATCGCATAATCGGCTATCAGCAGCTTTTTACTGAACTCCATCTTTTTCACATGCGCATCACTCCTTTCAAGGCATGAAAAAAGACCGCAAACGCAGTCCTTTGGGCATTATTTCACTTGCTGGTAACTTGCAGCTTGGAACGAACTTGAAACTAACTTGAAACTAACTTGCGACCGGCATAGAAAAAGCACCGTGCGGGAGCATGGTGCTTTTTAAACAAATACAAGTTCTTTCCCAAGAAATTGTTTATCAGATTGTATTGTCACCCAGAATTCATTATGCGTTCATCCGAAAGGGAACACATCGTCTGAAACCATAACTGAAGAAGCTCTGAAATCCTTGAAGTCTATCTTCTTGTCTAATACAAGAATCTTGTTGCCCTTTACCATGAATTCATCAACAACAGTATATCTGTTATTCACTTCAGCCACTTCCTTCTAACAGATTCTTTAGTTCTTCTTTGTAGCTCGCAAGATTCTTACGGGTTACTTCTACTTCTGCTGATGGTATTTTATACCGTTCTGTCATCAAAAGCAAGTATTCTTGGGCTGCTATTTCGTGCCTTAATATGACTTCTTTTGTTTGCACCTTTCCAAATTGATTTTTTCTGTCCTGCTCCGCATGGTACATTTCTTCAAGCACGTCAGAAATAGTGGCATCATTACGAATAAAGGCCGTTTTCATTCCCGGCAGATAGGATGCATACGCACGATCTTTTAAGTGGTTTTCTGCATCCTTTCCCCTGATAATAATTCCACCGCCCTTGACAAATGGATTTGTCAGTTTCTGATATGTTGGCTTATCAATAATCTGATGGCCATCGTCTGCCGTTTTCCTTCTGTACTGTTCAGAAGCAGGAAGATACTTTTTCTTGTAATCCTCAAAATCCTTTGTTTTATCCAGCCCAAAGAACGCGGCGCGTTCTTTCAGCGTTTCCAACTCATCTTCATCCAGCCCCCACTTTGCCCTTGTGTTTGAAGTACAGCGGCAGTTTATGACCTCTGCGGCGCTGCCGGAAGGATCACCGGGGAACATAAGCCCGTTTGAAAACTTTTCGTCCAGCTCCCTTATTTCGCCGTCAACGCGCCTGTGCGAATCGCGTGTGCGTCCGTCAAGCACCGCGTCCCATTGCTTGACTATGTCCGCACCTTTGGCTTTCGTGGCGTACTGCGCTTCGTGGGAAGAAGTCTGCTGAATCCAATTCTTCTCCCACAAGAAGCAGAAGGCGTTTCCGGCGCTTTTGCGGCGGCAACGGCGATTCAATTGCTGGCATGTATGCTTTCGGTGTTTCGCGGGAAAAAATCGGATTCACCGCATGGGCTGACAAAGATCACAGTGACAAACTGACGGCGGGCAGTGAGATAGGGCGCGGGTTCTTCCGTGCCGGGCAAGCCGGTTTTGAAACGCCAGATTCTGTCCGAACGGACTGTCCAAACGGCAAATAGGACCGTCAGATGTTCTCCGCAAGAAACGCTTCGACCGACGGGACGTTCTCCGCTTTCCAGTAGCGGGAGCAGTCCTTCGTGCGGTTCAGCAAACGCTTGTTGTACAGCTCGCGCCGCAGCGTCGCGGGATCGTGGAATGCGGTCCAAGCGTTCAGGAGATCGTTGATCTCCATCTCCGTATAGTCGCGTTCGCCATCGATCTTTTCCGCAAGATAGTAGAGCGCCAGCAGACGTTTTTTGTTCTTTGCAGGCAGAGCGGTCAGACATATCGCCGCATCCAGAAATGGCTGAAGTTCCGGCCGGGCAGAAACGCTTTGTTCCATATCGATCCTCGCTTTCATTTGCTGCATGCAGGGGGAAGGGCTGCCGGCACACAGATCGGCAGCCCCGTTTTTCGTTATTATTCAGAGAAAAGCTGCCGCCGGAATTGAGCGGCGACCTCCGCGACGGTCTCCGGCAAATAGGGGAGACGCAGTCCTGCGGAAAGCATGGCCTCCTTGTAGGACAGACTTCCGCCCGCGGCGCAAAGCGCATGATACCGCGCCCAGCCGTCTCGCGGGTCTTTGTCATACGCCGCTTTGAGCTGCTGCGCAGCCATAGCGGAAAGCGCATAGCTGATCACATAAAACGGGAACATATAGATCGCCATATCGCTGAATAAAGCGGATCCCGCAAGCGTATCTTCGCGCCAGGATGCATTGTTCTGTGCGCGTCCGAAGGATTTTGAAATGCGATCGTGCACCTCCGCCCACTCGCTGATCGACGCATCGATGTGACTGTATAGCCACGATTCAAAGACGTAGCTTGCCGAGAACGCACAGATCTCTTTGACCGCCTGGTAGCGATGCTCCAGCAGGAACCGTTCCGACTGTTCGCCGAAAAACAGCGGCGCGTATTCGTAGGAGAATAGCTCCATGGTCTTGGAATGCACCTCGCACAGATCCGGCCCGCCGCCGAAATAGTCGTCAAGGGTCTGCGCACGCATGCTGAGATAGCCTTGCAGACCATGCCCGAGCTCGTGCGTGTATACGCTGACGTCGCTCGCTGTGCCGCTGCTGTTTGCAAAGACAAACGGCATTTTCCATTCGCAGGGTAGGAGCGTGCAGAATCCCATGCCGGAGATCTTGTTGTCCGATCCCGCGACGTCCAGCATTTCGTGCCGTACCATCTCGTCGAAAAACGCGCCCGCCTCGGGGCTCAGACCGTGGTACATCGTTTTGGCGGCGTCCGCAAGCGCAGCTTCGCCGGTGACGGGCTTTGCATTGCCGTCCGGGAACAACAGCGCTGCATCGTAGGGATACAGAACGTCAAGCCCCAGACGTTCCCGCTGTTCCTGCTGCAGACGCAGATAGATCGGCACGATATGTTCGCGTACCGCATCGCAGAACGCGAGCAGCTCCTTGTGGCCGTAATCCAGCCGAACGTTCGCGATTGCGGCGTATTCTATGTAATCGGAAAAGCCGTTCGCCTGAGCGAGCGCATGACGTTTTTGTACAAGCTCTTTGAGCAAAGAAGCAAATTCGTCCGTGTGCGCAAGGTATGTCTGGCGCTCTGCATCAAAGGCGTCTTTGCGCAGCGCGCGATCCGGGGAGGCGTACAATTCAAAGAGTTTTCCGCCGCTGACAGCCTCGCCGCGCAGCATATATCTGAGCGTGGCTCTCTTTTGCTGGTAGGCGCTTTCCAGTTCTGCAAGCCGTACCTGTTCCGCTTTCCCCTTAGCGCGCAGTCTGACGTCCTTCTGCAGCAGCAGACGGAACTGCGGCCCATAGGCAGCGTCGATCTCGGCGGCGTAGGGGCTGTTCGCAATGGCTGTGGAAAGCGTCTCGGTGTCCAAAGCGGCCAGTTCCGGAAGTACGGTTTGAAACTCTTCCTGATAATACGCATTGGTCGCATCATGATACGCCCGTGCATAGAGCAGCGTTTCAATGGCCGCAGTCTGCTGGTTCAGCTCGCTGCGTTCGCGGATAACTCCCTGAACGTCTTGAAAGTTCTTTGCCCAGGACAGCTTTTCGCAAAGCATATGATAGCGCTGCTGAAAAGCGTCGATGTCGGGACGACGATAGGGGATTTCGGAGAATTTCCAGTCGGACTGCACGGGGATCCCTTCTTTCGTGATAGCTTACGGATAACTCTCTGCATTGTACTACAGGAGCACACGGCGTGGCAAGCGGGGAGGAGGGCGCGAGCGCTTTCGCTTCCGCAGTGCACGAACGAAAGGGCGCGCTCAAACACGCGACATGGCCTTTCAAGCCGAAAAGGGCACGAGCCGTGAAGGAGAAGGAACCCATCCCGACAAATACCGTCAAGGCTGCAATGAAATGCGGCGGAAAGCATGCTTCAAAGCCCCCGAAAAACATTGCTGCTCTGGGGGTTTTTCCATATAAGCACACCCCAAAGGTGCATTTTTAAGGCAAGTGAAGCAAACAGGTACGCCGGCCATGTTCATTTGTGGTGCTCCACACCATGAAACACATTCTGCTTCCATTCTGTTTTATTAAACTCCGCAATCCCATCACCGTTCCTCATCCACGATAAACAAATCCCGATATCAGGGCTTGCATCGTCCGTTTGCAGTCTTTTTATCTGTGCCTTTGTGAAAAGCCCGGCGAGAACCGTTCTTGTTTGCTTTTCGCCCACACCCGCATATGTCCATGTTTCAATTATCTTTGCGTCATACCCCAAATCCACGAGCCTTGAGCACTCGTTATTGATTGCTTCTAATCGCAGCTTTTCGCTGTCGGAGTATTCAGCCTCATATGTAGAAGTGTATTCCAGTGCTGCCTCATCAGAATTTGCTATGGCATCAAGCAGCTTAGCCTCGGAAACAACAGCGTCGTATTCTTCTTTCGTTACATTTCCGCCGTGATCGCGGTTATACTCGCTATACGGGTACGCCTCGTTTTGAAGATCCCCCAATTCTCTCCATTCAGCGATCGTTTTACCTTTATATATATATTTGTCTACCGTGCCCAGCCTTGTTGCACCGGCATCATTAAAAGCTTGTAGCTCAACAAAGAAGTATTCTCTGTCAGTTGCAGTATCCTCCATCGCCATATACACATCATGGTCAAGGAAGACGTCGCCGGGCCCGGGTGCTACCATGCAATCCGAAGACAGCGCGGCATATCTTGCAGCATCCACCACACGAATACTCTCAATTGCAGGAGGCTGCTCATTTTCAATCGTTACATTGACTGCCAGGTGTTCATCATCGATTGTCACATTGTTGCTCGGCTGCATTTGAAACTGATCGAACGGTCCGCCATTAAACAAGCAAATTGCAATTATCACAGCGCCGCAAAGGCATAAATACGGAACAATCATTTTAACGACGATTTTGTTGCGCTTTTTTATATGTTCTCTTTCTGCTTCAATTCTATCAAATACGCTTTTCGACTTTTCTTCATAGGCTTTCATAAAAATACTCCGTCCTGTCTAATTCTGACTTGAGAGACGATCTTGCCCGGCTTACAAGATTTTCAACGCTGCGGACTGATTTTTTCATGATTACAGCAGCTTACCTTATACTCATATCTTCAAAGTATATCAGCCATAATACCTGCCTGTATTCGGCCTTTAGACCGTACATGGCTTTATGAAGCATAATCTTCTGTTCTTCCCTTAGATATTCTTTTTCGATTCTATCTTCATCAGCCTGCTCGGCACACGCATCAATCGAGATATGCGCTCTGCTTGAGGGCTTTCTGATATAATCCATGGCCATATTTCTGCCGATTGCATACAGCCAGGTCTTAAAAGAGGCTCTGCCTGAAAAATGCGGTCGCTTAACTCCGATTTTAACAAATACATCTTCGGAAAGCTCATCCGCAACAGAGAGATTATGAACAAAGCTGTTTAAGTACAAGGTCAATCCGTCATTATATGATCTTATGATTTCGACAAGCCCATTGTCATCACCGTCAAGAAAACGGCGGTAGCTACTTGCACCGTTATCCATGACTGTCTCCTTCCCGAAAGGTGTTTTTTTATGCTTTCACCTATTAGACGCAGGGAAATGTGAAAACCTCTCAGTAATTCTCTGAAAATTCACATACGATTCAGGTTTTAATAACGGGCATTTTATATGTCCGTGAAATCTTACAATTCTTTAACATAGGAAAGTGTTTGCCACAATAACGAGCAATCATAAACCGGTTCGAAACCTGCCCATATGTCGAAGGTCGATTTCTTTGCAGTACAAAAGAAGAGAAGAAAGCACGCCGGCTTTTTGAGGCCGTTTTCGGCATTTTTCTTGGTGCCGACAAACAAGAATTGGCTCCAAAGCAGCAGCTATAGTTGCCATCTCAAAGCCCTATTCACTCGGCTTTATACAGCTTTGACCTGTTTTTACCCTAAAAGCACAAAAAACAACCTTTATCCAAGCAGACAGCAGACAAAGGTTGTTTTTCCTCTGGCGTACCCGGGAGGATTCGAACCTCTGGCCTTTGGAGTCGGAGTCGATAAAACTCAAAGTCCGAAAACGCCCTAATTATCTGAAAAAACGCCTATTTTAGGGAGTTTTTTCCATTCCACTCCGTCCGTACAAGTCCAATATGTACTCAATAATCCAACCGTTGTGTGCTATTAATGTGCTATGAGAATCAGCAATCTTATCTGCACACATAAAAGCTAATAATAATGTACCACTCCGCTTAAAAAATACAACCGATTCAGAAGAAATTATTATCTTTATTTCTAACTATCTCTTCTATTTCTTCTATTGAGATTGCTTTTGCTTTTTCTTTCGGCAAACAGGTTTTTCTTGTAAACGGCTGGCTTTCTCTAGAAGGACGCTCTTTATCCCATAATAAGAGACAGCCCTTTGTCCCCCTCACATAAGGAAGTGAGGGGAAGAACGGGTGCTTTTCACAAATTACGGTGTAGTTTCGGCTATGCCGTTTTTTGTTTCTTTGATTGGAGTTCCTTTAACCGTTCCTGAAACATCTCCTCGTATTCTTCAGCAGTGGGTGTCTGTATGATTCCCACCCCGTTGTAGTAGATGTCAATCGGATATACCGTCTTTCCGTTAACGGTCTGCTTTTGGGAAACCACGATCTCGGAGATAAACTCATTCACTATCGCGGGTGTAAGTTCCTTGATCTCGGTGTACCGTTTGGTTCGTTCCACAAAGGCGGCGATGTTTGCTGCTTCGTTGCCCTGCTTCTCAATATCGATGCGCAGTTTTTCCGTGTCAGCTTTCAGCCGTTTTTGCTCATCCTCATAGCTTGCCGACAGGGTCGCAAATCGCTCGTCCGACAGTACGCTTTTCACATGGTCTTCATAGACCCGCTGGAACAGTACATCCAGTTCCGCTATGCGCTTCTCCGCTTTGGACAACTCCCTGCGTTTTTTCGCAAGCTCTTTCTTCTGTTCCTCGCTTGACCGTTCAAGCTGCGCCCGTACAAACTGCTTCTCAAATACCTGCACATAGGACAATACCCGTTTCATGCTCTCCAGCACCAGTTCATACAGCAGCTTTTCCCGGATATAGTGGGCGGAACAGTTTGTCGAGTTCTTGCGGTAGCTGGAGCAGAAGAAGTATGCGCCATCGCGTCTATAGTTGTTGGTCACGCTGTAGTACAGCTTCTCTCCGCAGTCCGCACAGTAGAGCAGCCCTGAGAATATGCTGACCTCGCCTGTACGGTTGGGGCGGCGTTTGTTCTGCCTCAGTGTCTGCACGATCTCCCATGTTTCGCTGGGTCAATTTCTTTCATTTGCTCAAGAGCAGAGGATTGGGCGGCGTGAAACTCATTGTTGGAGATAAGTGCCTGGGCATGCTGGAGGCCGTGGGCGAAGTGTTTCCTGACACCAAATACCAGCGCTGCACGGTCCACTTTTTCCGGAATGTGTTTTCCGTTGTTCCTCGCTCCAAAGTAAAGCTGGTGGCAAAGATGCTCAAAGCGATCCATGCTCAGGAGAGCAAGAAGGCCGCCCGCGAAAAAGCGAAAGCTGTGGTTGCTCAACTGAGAGAAATGAAGCTGAAAGAGGCCGCCAAGAAGGTGGAGGACAGCGTTGAGGAAACACTGACCTACTGCGAGTTTCCTTATGAGCACTGGACCCGCATTCGTACCAACAACGTGATTGAACGGCTGAACCGGGAGATCCGCCGCAGGACCCGTGTAGTGGGGACCTTCCCGGACGGCAACTCTGCCCTCATGCTGGTCTGTGCCCGGCTGCGCCATGTGGCCGGCACCCAGTGGGGCAATAAGAAGTACATGAACATGAAGCACTTAGAGGTGACTCCGGAAGACGCCTCTATTGCTGGCTGACCTCATTCAGCCAGAGCCTGCAAACCAATTTGCGCATAACTCTTGACGGTACCCGATAACTTGATAGCACCTGATTGATTTCTTCTAATTCGATATTACCGTCAGCATAGGCATGCTGGAAATACTTTAATTTTCGTTTATATTTGTATTTTGTCTGCTGTTTGACTTTGCGAATTACTTTTCCGCTTTCGGTAAGATATATATGCCACCCAAGATAGTCCACTCCGTTATTTAACGGAAAGATTTCGGTCTTTTCGTTAAAATCAATTTTTAATTCTTTTGACGGTCATTACATAGGAGCACAAGTCTTTTGCTTTTGTAATTACCGTTAATTCACTTTGCTTGCGCTCCATACGCTATACCTCTAAAAATAAATTTTGTGCGACCGCCTTGCGGCGGTTTTTTTGATTAGCGTGCTTCGCACGCGGATTGCGCCTACGGCGCCGAGTGGATGATTTCAGATTAAAAGATTTAAGAGTTCAGAGTTCAGATCGATCCACAAAGCGGGGCGGACAGCATTGTGAGCGTGGTAGACATAGAGGCCGACCTCATAGACGTCGGCGTCAGGGAAGACATAGGCGGCATTATCCTGAGTGTAGCCGGGCGACCGCAGCCACCAAAAGCAGTTGCCACTGTCGTTTTCCCAAGCGCCATTAGCAACTGCAAAATCCGTAGGCTCACACTGTCTTGCACTATCGGAGTTGAAATATTTATGTGCTTCGGTAATGCTGAGTAAGAATACTTGATCCTGCGTTGCGTTGCCGGGATTTGTACTATAATCGGGATTTTTATCTGCCGATACCGTAACAGTTGGAATCATAGCCTTTTCCTCGGCAGAAAATGCTGCGCCTAAAAAATCATTGTTCAGCCACTTGCGAAGTGTGCAGGTCTCCCAAGTAACGTCCGTATAGCTCGTGTTGTATGGCTTACAATCCAGCGCGTATTTGCTGATAACAAGTGCTTTACCATCTTTTACTTCAAGGACAAGCCATTCGATATCTTCTTTACCGTTAGCGGTGTTGTTATCCTGCTCGTATGCGCCGAAGAACACATAATCTCCAGCCTTGGCAACCTTCAGTTTTACAACATTGTACTGAGCATAAATAGAGTTGGCTTTATCTGCACTGTCCTTATATCCGTCTAATGCCACTAAAGCCTCATATGCCTCAACGACATTTCCTGCATTCATCAACGCAATTGCATCGTTGTATTTGCCATTAGGAATGATTACCGTGTTCAAAAGGATTATAAAAGCAATAACAGCACAGACGATTGGCGTTGTGATAATGGCTATCTTCTTGTTTCGTTTTGCAATGCGTTCTGCTTCCTTGCGTGCAATTTCCGCTTGGCGTTCTTTTTCTAAACGATCTGCCTCTGCCTTTGCCTTGATTTCCTCTATCTTCTTTTGGCAGGTGTAAATCTTTTCATCGGCATCCTTCCAACCGGAGATAGATTCGAGCAGTTTTATGGCGGCTTCGTAATTGGATATAACCTCACCGCTCATTTTAGATTTGCCTTCGGAGAGAATGGCATCCTTTCTTGCTATCTCCGCCTTCTCATAGCAAGACTGTACAAGAACGGCAGAATCCTGATATTCATCAATGGATTCAAAAAGATGAGCCGCTTCCTTATAAGCACTCTCGGTATTTGCCGCAGACATAGCATTTTTTGCACGGGTATAGATACTATCAAGGCGAGCATTTTCATTGCGGGTATTGATATACTCTATGTAGCCCGTAAGTGCGGCCTTTAACTTCTCGTCAGCAAAGCGGACAGCTTTTTGATAGTTATTGTTATGATCAAAGGGTTCTGCTTGATCCTCTAATCTATCTTGTTTTTTGACGTGTAACTCAGCCATCAATTTGCCAAGATAAGCGGATGCGTTCTCGGGATCAATATCAAGCACCTTTTCGCAATATTCATTGGCGGAATTCCAATCTCCATCTTCAAGGAACATAGATGCTCGCTTCAAAAGAGGTGCAGTGTTAGCGTTTCCGCCGCTAATTACCGTTTCTTTGACAACGGTGGTTTTTGGCGTGTCTGCCTCAGCAATCTTTTTGATACCACGGAGCAAATCCTGCATAAAGCCGAGTTTGGACATATCCTGTGCTTGCAGGTGGGAAAATTCCTCCGGCAAATCATATGGATCCATATCCTTATATGCAGGAATGAGCATTTTCTTCTGTCCCTGCTTAATAAGAGCAAGATAACGGCTCCACTCGTTCTTTACCCAGACTGCATTAAAAAACTCGGGCTTTGTGCCGAGAACCACCATTACCTTGGCAGAGTTAAGTGCTGCAAAAATGTAAGGTTCGTAAGCCGAACCGAGTTTGTCTTCCAAAGTAATACGGGCAAAGAATACTTTGAACCCTTCCTGAGTTAACTGATGATACAAATCGTTTGCCAAAACGCTATCCGGCGTTCTTCTGCCATTATTGTCGGTTTCCTTATAACAGATGAACACGTCAAAGGGCTCTTCTTGGCTTGAAATTGCAAGAATTCCTTTTTGGATTTCGTTGATCGCCTTGGCTTCTTCCTCGTAAATATTACGCTGATAACCATCTGCATACTGTAATGCAGACTTATAGTTATCATCATCGAAGATAGACGTAAACTGCGCTCTGTTTACAGTAGGGATACGCTTATGAGAAGAAGGATCCTCGACATATTCAATACCGTAACGACAGAGAACCAAAGACCAATAAGCCTCTGCATCGGTATTATCCTCGTTGAGTATCTGCTCATAAATACCCATCGCCTTATCAAATTCGTTATTACGACGAAAATGATTTGCTCGATCATAAAGATTTGCACGACGGTCATCATCGAGTTTAGGCAACGTCTGTTTCGTACCACAGTATTCACAAGTTGCTACAGTTTCGTTGTTATCAATTTCAAGTGCACCACCGCACATTTTACATTTAAAAAGTGCCATAATTTATACCCCCTTTATAGATTTTAATAGAAAATCAAATGCCGTTTTAGCCACACCACCAAAAGGTAATAAATTCAGAACCTCCAAAACAACTTCTTTAGATGCAGACATTAGAAACGACTTAAGTCCGTCCTTTGAGAAATCATTCAAAAAGGATTGAACTGAAGATTCTTCTGCTTTTGAAATTTTCTTGATTAATTTCTTCGTGTCATCAGAAAATACTTCGTTAAATTCTTCGTTTTTATAACAAATCTCTACGAAACAATCTAATGGTATTCGTAACAATTTCTTGTTTAAAGAACATTCATCATACCATCCGTTAACTTCAATGAAATTGCGAACTTCATTCATTACATTGATATCCTGTATGATCATTTTGACATAATGGTCATTGGTATCAACTTTAGCATTTCTTACTGATTCTGCAAATGAAGTTTGCCATGTAAAATGCTCGTAAGGATACTTTAATTCTTTCCTTTCTTTGAATGCACGAATTCTTGATTGTGTTATGCCGAGTTCTTTAGATAAAGAATAATCATCAAAAGGAAGTTTATTTTTGATTCGGTGTTCAATATATTCTGAAAATAAAAGCGTTTCAAAATCCGTTTTTGTCATTGAGCCAAAATTCCGTATAAAATAATGTTGCTCAATTTTATCGAAGATTGCAATTTTTTCTTCATTTGAAAAGTTCATATATATACATCCTCACTTTAGCAATTTGCACTTCTTATTTCTATCGCCGAGCAAAATAATTATTTCATCGGCAAGTGTTACTGCAACCTCCGAATCTTCGGAAACAACTGCTTCGGAAAGCTTCGAAAATTTTATAGTAATATCACTTTCTATAGGTACAAGCGCAGCGCTACTCATAGGATCGGAATAGCGAACGGCTTCGTAAACCTTTTTACACTCTGCTTTGATATTTTCGCTTTTTGCACGGGACATCAAGCTCTCTGCATCAACAGTCAGAGATTTAATAAACAAAGTGCTTTCTTTCACTTTTTCATCAATACCGCTTACTATATCAATTGCAGCAGTCGCTTTCACAACGGCAGTTATATTGAAGCCGAGAACGATAGCGCAAAGAATAATTCCCACCCAATAAGGAAGCGGAGAAATGATCATACATAATCCGCCAAAGACAAAGGAGAGAATCAGTCCGGTGTAACTTGCTGCAATAAGCGAAACATTGTAGAATGTCTTTTTTATATCATTATCTTTCAAAGCGAAATAAGCACATACAATTTGACCTATGAAAGATAGCGTGATAAACGCATACCCAATCCAAAAAGAAGGTGTATATTTTTCAATTCCTGCCCAACCGACAGATACGAAAGATATAACATTGAACAGGGCTAAAAGAACAGCCCAAATAACAGAATAAAACTTAAATACCTTTTTCATTGTCAGCACCTCCATTAAAGCTTCTCGCCACATTCAAGGCAGAATTTAGCACTGGGTACAATTTCTTTGCCACATTTCGGGCAAGCGGTAATGAATTTATAACCGCACTCAGGGCAGAACTTGCCCTTTGCTACAGTCTTGCCACACGAAGGACAAGTCACGGTGTTATCTTGCATTACAGGCGCTACTTTTTCACCGCACTCTAAGCAAAATTTTGCATTCTGCGGAAGCGGAGCACCGCACTTGGCGCATTGATTGTTTGAAGCGTTAGTCTGGTTCAAAGCATCGTTCATTGCACCACCGACCGTTCCGGCAACTGCGCCGCCGACACCTGCCATTGTACCAAGACCTACCCCTAAATTGGTAAACTGACCAACCGCTTCATTTCGTGCGACCTCGGTTGCGACATCAAATCCGCGTTCTTGTTGATATGTATATCCTTCCTGCACACGTTTTGTTGCCTGCGCCTGAGAATCAATAATAACCTTCTGTGCTTCGGTTTGTGCATATATAATGTCTGTCTGTTGACGGAGTTTTGCTTCTGCAATATCGGCATATTGACGGAAATGAAGCTCCTTGAATTTTTCGTATTGCCTATCACCGTCAGGCTTCACAACGTTCGTAACGAAGAAGCGTTCAAGCGATACACCATAGTCAGCAAAGTCGGGAATCAACTGTTTATGAATTGAATCAGAAAATACAGTTAAATTCTCATCCAATTCAAAAATGTTGATTGCGTTGGACTTCATTGCTTGCGCAATATAAGTCTTTACTCGTGTCATTAAGAAAGCACGGAAGAAGGATATTAATTTCTGCTGACCAAGGAAGTTTTCTGTGCCGACTAATTTAAGAAGTAATTTGCGGCTATCCTCCGCACGAAGACTCATTTCACCGGATGCGCCGATGGAGATGGGGAAACCGTACGTAGGCTCAATATACTGCACTTTACTATCGGTACCCCATTTGATACTCATTTGCTCTGTTTTATTAATGAAATAGACTTCGCAATGGAATGGAGTTTCACCACCGGTAGTGCGGTTTAGCAACTTTCCGAGTTTAGGAATGTTCTGTGTTTCAAGAGTATAGCGACCAGGACCAAACAGATCCAACGCTTGACCATTCATAAAGAAAATGGCTTCTTGACTCTCGTGGACAATAAGCTGAGTCAAACTGTTAAAGTCCTCACTTGGATGTTTCCATATGAAAGTACTGTTATCACCCTCATATTTAATAATTTCAGCAATCTGCGCCATAAAATTACCTCCTCGTGTTTTAAAGCAACATAATCGACATTATGTCGTCAGGCGCCTATACCCTAACTATTTTAGTATATCATAGTTCGGTGGTTTTTCAACAGGATTCGGCAGTAGAGGTAAGCTTTCCCACCGAAAAAGCAACAAACAAAAGCCTTGTTCAAACAAAATGTTGAAAAGGCTTATTTGCCGTTATATCTCGTTCTGTTCTCTACTATTTCAGCTTTCACCTGACGACATAATGTCGATTATGTCGTCCTTTCTATGCGTTCAAATCACCAGACGCATTTTCTCCATGCGATGACGATGCTCTACGCCCGTGGACATGATGTAGATGCGTGTGGTTTCGATGCTGCTGTGCCCGAGGATATCGGCGAGCTTGGCGATATCCTTTTCGATATCATAAAACGTGCGTGCAAAGAGATGGCGCAGGTTGTACGGAAACACCTCTTACGGGTCAACCTGCGCGCTTTTGCACAGCGCTTTCATATCCCGCCAAATGTTGGTGCGGCTCAATGGCTTTCCGCTTGCCGTAATAAAGACCGGTCCCGTGGTGATTCCACGGGATTTTGTATATCGTAGAAGCTTCTTTTGCAGTTCGCGTACGAGGAACACCGTCCGCGTCTTCCCCTTTAGCGATACTGTTGCCGCACCCTTTCGTGCTGATTTGACGGTAATAAATCGGAGTTCGCTCACGCGGATGCCCGTGCCGCAAATCGTTTGCACAAGCAAATCAAGCCGCTCATTTCCCTTTTGCCGCGCGGCATCGAGCAAGCGACGGTATTCTTCCTTTGTCAATTCCTTCTCCTCAGGACAATAGATCTGCCGCTGCAATTTGATCGCCTTTACCCTGCAATCCATCCAGCCGAGAAACGCAAACAGCGCATTAACCGATGAGAGCATCGAATTGATGCTGCGCGGGGCATATCGTGATTCGATCAGCCTGTTCTTGTACGCGATTGCTGTTTCTTTCGATACTTCGCTCTCGCCGACAAACACAAAAAATGCCCGAACATCGCGCAGATACTTCTCCACCGTGTTCGCGCTCTTTTCCTCACGTCGCAATTCCCGTTCAAATGCTGTTATGATTTCCTCGGTCAATACTCGCATGTCAATCTCCCACTATCGTTTTTGAGTATTTTAACCGATATACAAAATACTACGCGGCGAGCTTTCGCCCGCCGCAAATTCATTTTTACGAACAAATCAATTCCCGAACAATTTGTTCATTCACCCGTTCCTGAATACTGCTCATCCGCCGTACCCATTCCTTTTGATCGGTTGCTTTCGTCTTCTGAAACACCTTCCATTCTCCTTATTTCAAAAATAGTCTGCTCTACAAACCGTCTTGCTTCTTTATCAATTTCCATCGGGTGCACCCGGAGCTCTCCCGACAACACCAAATCCGCATACAGTCCTCTGCGATACTCTTTCAGGTACCGTTTTTGCATACGACCACACTTGCCGATTGGCTGAACAATTATGTCCTCCATATTCAGACAAGAACTATAGTATTCTCCATTGCTCTCATGCCAAAGTCTATTTTCTCGTCATAGATGTATTTTCCCATTTTTGTAGCGACCACCAATTTGCTTTATATTTCACTACAATTCATTCATATCCGGTCTCTCACACAAAATAAGGGGACACTTCCTTATGTGAAGTGCCGCTTCGGTCCACATTTATAACCTGGCTGTGAACGACATATCCCAAGCAGTTCACAATACTCACATCTTCTTGAAACACTTAGCTTGATAGCCAGCCGGTGCTTGAAAACTGTAATAAGTTCCTTAACAGTTGTTTTCATAACAGTAATGATTAATGCCCTCAAACAGGGTTCATGAAAACATCTCGTTATTATTCCAAAATGAAAAAGTTCGCAGCCGAAGCCGCGCACGAAAAACGCATGCTTCAAGCCGCGACGCAACTTTTTCCACCATTAGTAGGATGCAAAAAGGAAGCAATGCATTTTTACCGATAGGCAAAATGCACGCTACTAATAGTGGTTGGACGTCTATGCGCTTGTTCTGTTGCGTCGCAAGACCATTATACAAAAGGCCTCCCAAAAAAAGCAAGGGAGAACCAGGGAAAATCAGATTATAAAATGGCAAGCAGAGCAAGGATGATTATTGCGATGACCAAGAGAACCGTGAGACAGCCGCTTGCGCCACGACTACTTTGAGTACGACGCTCATCCTCGTCATCGTCCATCAGTAAGTACATGGCAGAGCTCCTTTCGTGGTTAACATCACAGGGCTACGAAATCATCCATAACGAAGCGGAAACGATCGATCATTTTGTCGATATGCCAATGGCCGCAAAGCCAATGCTGATAGTCGAGCCTTTCGGCAATTGTATCGAGCCATTCCTCTGTGCTCCGGTCAACAGCACTTTGATCGACACATGACATGAACGCCTCAACTGGAACATAACGCTGTGGGCAGGTGTGCGATAGAACGACATCGATTTTCCACCCTAACGATTCGAGTCTCGATTCGACACGCGCTTTGATTTCCGCGTTCGGTTGTTCGCTTGGAAACCAATTGTACCCTCGCGCCAGACGGAAGGGCTTATCCACGGAATAAGCACCTCCGATGGCGATAGCCTTATGCCCGTCAAGGTCATAAACTTCGCCGTCCTTTGCAAAGAGGATGTTTGGGTATGCGTCCTCCACATAGACTTTGCCGCCGCGCCATTCTTTCTCGTGATAGGACGGCAGATTGTAGGGCCTTTCTTCGTGATTGCCATGAATTGAGAACACCGTTATGCCGAACCGCTTAAGATACATTTTGGCAAGCTGATCGTGCATACCCATATCGTAGTTCCATCCAGCATCACCAAGGATGACAACCGTATCTTCAACTGTCAAATCCATGCGATGTTTGAACCGTAGTAATTTTTCGACCTCACCATGCGTGTCGCCTGTATAGTAAATCATGAGCACTCCTATTACTGTCAAATTATACCATGAACCGGGTCAAAAAGATAGCCAATCTCTCAATAAAAGCGATGGCAGGTGTAGCTTTTTCTCCTTTCACTTTATTCCCCGATAATGCTGCTGCCGTTTTCCCTGCCATCGTTTCTTATTCTTCTTTTGAATTTGAGTTTAAAAGTCCCCTTGCCAAAGCATCCGTAAAGCGAATACTCCCGCCCTTATCGATCTTTACTTCAATCTGCCCGACCTTGTAGAGATACAGATTCTTAACTTGACGCACAAAATCTAAAAACCGTAACTGGAGCGGCAGAGTGCGATCAAGGACAACATCTCTGAGATCCACCAAGTCATCTTTTGAAACAGATTATGGATCTACTAGCTGCATCTCTTGTAGTTGCTGCTTTGAAATCATGTGCTCTTTTATAAGCATTTCCGGAGATAATGGCCCCGCTTTTTCATGCATTTCCATTTATCCTTTTCTCAATCTCTGCATCAATCCTCGCAGCCCAACGTAGCCATCCCGGCTTATCGCTGAACGGATCTCCATAGAGATAGGAATCACGCTGCTGCCTTAAGCAATCATCCCGCATGACCGATAGGTCCTTGTCGGACAATTCTGATAAATGTTCCGTCACTATGTCTTGAACCAGGCTCGGCATGTATGTTTGATGTCCATGACAATACCAGGACGTAATCCTCGCTATGAATTGCTTCTAAAAGCATCACGGTCATTTCTTGATCGAATACGGCGCAGATATCTGCAGGGAGTTTCTTTGCCGTGCATATCATTTTACGGGGGTTGTCGTATTGGTTGTTGTAGATATAGGAGATGGCGTCCTGCGGATCCATCGGCTGACACAGCTTATTTTTCATGCGTTTATCTCTCCTGGTCATATGTTTTCTTGATCTCCCGTTTTCTGGAATAATCCTCCAGAAGGCGAATGATCGTCTCTTCGATCTCCTTGCCGGATGTCCCGGCAGGGAAGTATTTTTCTACGGCATTGCGGCGGAACGTGATCGTCTCGTACATGGGCTTCTCTACGGTCATAACAGCTTCGATGGCACCGTCGTCAATCTTGTCGATTTGTGCCAGCCGGTGAAGCTTTTGTGCCTGCGATAACGATGGTGAAATCTGATCCCTGTCCATGATTTCTTGCACGATCTCCTGATCCTGCTCCTCGAGATACGAGACTTCGACGGCGGGATTAAATGCCAGCCGACCGTCGTTGACGGCCTCCTGTAGGGCGGGAATGAGGTTTGTTAAGCGAACAAACCGCGAAACCTGATTTCGACTCATGCCGGCTTCTTCGGCAACGATCTCTCTGGATTCCATCCCGTCGAACTTCCGCCCAAGTTGGGCGGAAGTTAAATCAGTCCGCGCACCTTGCCGTTTTATGGCCTCCAATTTCATTTTCAAGGCCTTTGCTTTTTCCATTGGCAACAGCTTGTCTCTTTGTCTGAGGTTGCTGTCAACCATGACGATAATGGCGGTGTCATCATCCAGTTCACGGACTGTCGCAGGAATATGCTCGATACCAGCTCTCCGGCAGGCTTCCACGCGGTTATGCCCCGATATGATTTCATATCCGTTCCCATCGTTTGCGGGTCGGACTAAGATGGGCGTTATGACACCGTGTTCCTGGATGCTTTCCACCATTTCGGCCATCTTATCTTCCGTATACAGCCGGAAGGGATGATCCTTGAAAGCATGGAGGTCGTCTAAAGGTAAGTTCTGAAGGGAATCTCCGGGTACCGGCTTCTCCTGGATCGTGGGCTCAAAGAGATTATCGAGCGGTTTGAACGGTACGAAGCTCGCGCTGGATCGTTTGTCCTTCTCGGCCATTCTCGATCACCTCCCGGGTCTGTCTCTCGTATGCGGCGGCGACTTTGTTCTTGCGGTCGTAGGCAAAAATGCTCCTGCCCCGGGCGCTGCTCTCCGACATCCGGATCGACGTCGGGATCTCGGTATCGAAGACCTTGAAGGTATCGCCATAGGATTCCCGAAGCTGAGCGACCAGATCCTTCGTGAAGTTGGGCCGGTTGTCCATCATGGTCACAAGCACACCTTCGATCTGTAAGGAAGGGTTCATTTTCCGCTTCACCTTGCAGAAGGTATCGTAGAACATCTGGATGCCTGCCATGGAGAAGTACTGAGGCTGCGTAGGAATCAGAACACTGTCAGCAGCGACTAGCGCGTTGATGGTCAGAACACTGAGAGACGGAGCGCAATCAATTAGGATGTAGTCATAATTCAATCGGACTACATCGATGTATTGCTTCAAAACGGCTTCTCTTCCGTACTCATTGATCAGCGCAAGTTCCACACCGGACAACTGGACGTTGGAGGGCATGAGGTCGATTCCTTCTTCATTCGTAAGGATGCCTTCCTCCGGAATGATCGTTTCTTCCCGTACTGCTTTCTGCAGCACATTGGCAATCGTAAACTGCATTTCATCCGGATTCTGGAATCCAAGAGCCATGGTCAGATTCGCCTGGGAATCCATATCTACCAGCAGGACATCGAATCCCTGCCGGACGAGGCCGGCATCCAGGTTGACGGTGGTGGAGGTTTTCCCGACACCGCCTTTTTGATTCGCGATTGCGATTACTTTGGTCATTGGAGTTACCTCTTTGTAATGGATAAAGGTTTGTACCATCCCAGGCCGTCGTTCTCACGCATGTTCTTTCGAACCCCCGCATCCCGCCGGGCCGTCCAATGCTGTGAAGCGTTCAAGGCGGAAGTATCATTCTGGTGTTACCTGAGATTGGTTATTCTGTTGTCAAGGTGGAGGGCTTTTGATTTTTGCCCCTCACCTATAACCGGCATGAGATTTCGATTTTTGAAAGCAAATTGGATAACATATATTATTTGAGGGCTGTTTACCGATCACCGTCAAAAGCAGAGACTTGAAAAGGGCGTTGTCCAATGCGTTCCATAAGATGGCATCTTTTCCGATGCTTTGTAGAAAAAATGTGCTAAAATGTGCTAAATGTGCTGTGTGGTCCCAAAGACCATATGACTCCCGAGGGAAACCTCTATACATTTTGGGTTCGAATATACAAAAGTAAAAAAGTATGTGCTACCGTATGTGCTACAAAAAGCAAAAAACAAAGCCCCGAAAACACAGTGTTTTCGGGGCTTTTATGGCGTGCCTGGGAGGATTCGAACCTCTGGCCTTCAGAGTCGGAGTCTGACACTCTATCCAGCTGAGCTACAGGCACATATGCAAAAAATGTTCGATTTTCAAGGTAATTAGACCTTCAGCGTCGGAGTCCAACGCTCTATCCAGCTGAGCTACGGGTACATATTCGGTTTTTTGCTCCAATAGGGGGGGCGGAGCCTGCCGCTCCGAACGCTAAACTGCGGGTGCAAACGCGCAGGTGAATCGCGGAGCACGGCCGACTTTCATCAGCACGGAAGATAGTATAACACAGATCAGCGCTCAGGGCAATAGCGGATCACATCAATTGCTTCCCGAATTCCGAAAACCGGCACCAGCGTCGCCCCATCGACCGGGGATTGCTTCGCAGATTTCGGAATCAGGATGCGGCGATAGCCGAGCCGGACGCACTCGCGGATGCGCGTTTCCAGCTGCGCCGCTGTCCGCAGCTCGCCGGTGAGGCCCAATTCGCCGATGGCCGCCGTGCCCTGCGGGAGCGCTCTTCCGGTGAGCGCGGAGACGATGCAGAGAGCGACGGCAAGGTCAGCGCCGCGTTCTTCGAGCCGGAGATCGCCCACAACATTCACATAAACGTCCTTATCGGAAAGCTTCAGCTGCGCTTTCTGCTCCAGCACGGCGAGCAGGAGGCTCAGCCTGCCGCTGTCGATGCCTGCCGTCGTTCTGCGCGGACTGCCGAATGCCGTTGGATTCAAAAGCGCCTGTACCTCTGCAAGCAGCGGCCTCGAACCTTCGATCGCACAGGTCACGGCGCATCCGGGCGCACGCTCGCCCGAGAGAAACAGACGGGAAGGGTCGAGCACCTGCCGCATCCCCGTGTCGCACATTTCGAATACGCCGATCTCGTTTGTAGAGCCGAAACGGTTCTTCACCGCGCGCAGCAGCCGCAGACCGGCGTGCCTGTCCCCTTCAAAATACAGCACCGTGTCCACGATATGCTCCAGGATCCGCGGCCCCGCGATCGCGCCGTCCTTTGTGACGTGACCGACGATCAGAACGATCGTTCCCGTTTCCTTCGCAAGCCGCGTCAGTTCCGCCGTTGCAAGCCGCACTTGCCCGACGCTGCCGGGCGCGCTCTGCGATTCGGAGGAAAAGATGGTCTGGATGGAGTCAACGATCAAAACATTGCACTTTGCGCGCCGCGCTTCCTCAAGGATTCGTTCAAGCGACGTTTCGCACAGCAGCAGCATATCGCTTTCAACGTGCAGACGATCCGCGCGCAGTTTGAGCTGTGCTGCGCTTTCTTCACCCGAGACGTAAAGAACGGTGCTGCTCTTTGCGATCGCATCCGCAGCCTGCATGAGCAGCGTGGATTTGCCGATACCGGGATCGCCGCCGAGCAGCGTTACCATGCCGGAGAGCAGTCCGCCGCCCGTAACACGATCTAGTTCGGACAAGCCTGTAGAGATCCGTTTCGACTGCATGACGGACACTTCGGACAGATGCTGCACAACGCCGCCCTGCGCGGACTCGCGCACCTTAACCGCCTGTTCTTCGATCATGGTGTTCCAACTGCCGCAGGCGGGACACTTGCCCATCCATTTCGGACTTTCATAGCCGCATTCGCCGCAAATAAAGATCGTTTTATCCTTTGCCATAGCTACAGTGTACAACGCAGGGCCGTTCGGGTCAAACGCTTTCTTGTCAAAATAGGAGAAATCTGCTATCTTTTGACAGCGTGCCGCGTGGTATACTATAATAGGATTGAAATAGTATGGGGAGGTGTGCAGCATGGCATATCGGGCGCTGTACCGCGCATACAGGCCGAGCGTGTTTTCCGAAGTGGTCGGCCAGGGACATATCACGACCATTTTGCAGAACCAGATCAGCACGGGTCATACCGCCCATGCGTATCTGTTCTGCGGCACGCGCGGCACGGGAAAGACCAGCACGGCAAAGATCCTTGCGCGCGCAGTGAACTGCCTTTCTCCGAAAAACGGCGAACCCTGCGGCGAATGCGAAGCCTGCCGCCGCGCCGTGAGCGACTCCTGTACGGATATTACAGAGATCGACGCTGCGAGCAACAACGGTGTCGATGATATTCGTTCGCTCATCGAGAAGGCATACTATGCGCCGCTTGAATTGACGCACCGCGTTTTCATCGTCGATGAGGCGCACATGCTGTCCAACTCCGCGTTCAACGCGCTCTTAAAAACGCTGGAAGAGCCGCCCGCGCATGTCATGTTCATTCTCGCGACGACCGAACCGCAAAAACTGCCTGCGACCATCATTTCGCGTTGCCAGCGTTTTGATTTTCACAGATTGTCGGTCGCGGATATAGAAAAAAACCTGAAAAGCGTTTTAGATCGCGCGGGCGCGACCATCGACGAGGAAGGTCTCCAACTCATCGCGCGCACTGCGGACGGCGGAATGCGCGACGCGCTGTCGCTTGCGGATCAATGCCTTTCTTTTTGCGGCGATCATGTAGCGGCGAAAGATGTTTACGACGTTCTCGGCAGTATGGAGCAGGGCTTTCTGTTTGACATTGCGGATGCGCTCATCGCGTCGAATGCGCAAAAGGCGATCCGTATGCTGGACGGTATCGTTCGCGGCGGACGCGATCTTGCAGTGTTCTGCCAGGATCTTTCGTCGCATTTTCGTGCGTTGCTGCTTGCGAAAACCTGTGGCGCATGCGAGGACCTGCTGGACTGCACAAAGGAGACGATGCAGCTGTATCTGGAGCAGGCGAAAACGGCCTCCGAAGCGCGTCTGCTGCTTTCGATGGAACAGCTTTTGAAAGCGCAGAGCGAATTGCGATTTCTCTCTTCGCCCAGAACGCTGCTCGAGAGCGTCATGGTGCGCATTTGCCGCCCGGAACAGGCGCTTTCGCTCGAAAGTCTCGAAGCGCGGCTCGATCGGCTTGAACGCGAGGGCGTGCGTACGGACGTGCGTCAGCAGCAGCCGCGCAGGGAACAGGCCGCGCCGCCATGGGATGAGCGCGAAGAGATTCCGCTGCCGGAACCGCCGCCGGAGGAAACGGGCGGATACGGAATACCCGTGACGGAAACGACGCAGCATCAGACGCCCGCCGCGCCGACGACGCCGGATAAAGCGAAAGGCGAAACCGCGCAGCCCGCACCGACGCCGGCTATGCTGGCGGACGATACGAACGCAGATGCGCTTTGGAGCGCGGCGCTCGCAGAGCTTGCAAAGCAGAATATCCTGACGCATGCGCTTGCAAAAATGGGCGTGGCGCAGCGCATGGACGGCGACACGCTCGTGGTTGGATTTGACGAGGCGCACCAGACCCAGCTTCGAAGTGTCGGAGCGGATGCAAATATTAAGAGGATGAATTCGATCCTTTCAGCGCTGCGGCCGGGAACGACGGTTTCTTATATCAAAGTGAAGCAGGAGCCGGCTTCTCCGGAGACCGAGGCAAAACTGCGCAAAATTTTCGGTGATAAACTCACCGTGGAAGACTAAACTGATTTCACAGGAGGTACACTTTTATGGCAAGAGGCGGATTCCCGAATATGGGCGGAGCGAACATGCAGCAGCTGATGCGGCAGGCGCAGAAAATGCAGCAGGACATGCAGCGCGCACAGGAAGAATTGCAGGCACGGGAGTTTTCCGCAACGGCGGGCGGCGGCATGGTCACGGCGGTCGTCAACGGGGCGAAGCAGCTCACGAAGCTCACGATCTCACCGGACTGCGTGGATCCGGACGATGTGGAAATGCTGGAAGACCTCGTGACGGCGGCGGTGAACGAAGCGCTGCGCAACGCGACCGAGACCGCGGAGCGGGAAATGGGTCGCATCACGGGCGGCATGGGACTCGGATTTTGATTTGACGTCGGGAATACCGGCGTTCTGAACGGTGGAAGGACTGAAGCAGACCTATGGTCACGATCGAACCCATTGAAAAACTGACGACGCAGCTTGCGCGCCTGCCGGGCATCGGGCATAAGACCGCGCAGCGGCTCGCCTATCATATCCTCGGCGTGCCGGAAGCGCAGGCGCTGGAACTCGCGGACGCGATCATCGCGGCACGGCGTGATGTACACGATTGCCCGATCTGCGGCACTTACACGGATGTAACCCCGTGTGCCATTTGTGCGGATGAGAAACGAGACGGCAGCGTGATCTGCGTCGTGTGCGACCCGCGCGACGTGACGGCGATGGAAAAAACACGCGAGTTTTCCGGCAAATACCACGTTCTGCAAGGCGTACTCTCGCCGATGGACGGTGTGGGGCCGAACGATATTCGTATCAACGAGTTGGTAGAGCGGGTCAAAAAGGGCGGCGTGCGTGAGGTGATCCTTGCGACGAATCCCGATGTGGAGGGCGAAGCGACCGCGTCGTATATCGCGCGTCTGCTCAAGCCTATGGGCGTTGCCTGTACCCGCATTGCGCACGGTATCCCGATCGGCGGCAATCTGGAATATACGGATGAAGTGACGCTCGCAAAGGCACTTGAAGGCCGGCGGGCGATCGGCTGAGGCATGAAGAAACGTTATCTGACCCTTGCGGCGCTGTTTTTTGCCGCAGCGGCGCTGCTGACATTTGACCGATCCGGGGAACTGCCGCCGGACAGCGTGCGAACAGAATTATTTCACACGGTGACACCGCTCGCAACGCCCGCGCCGCCGCCGCGATCGACCGAGGTTTCGGAGCCGGAGGAGACGCCGTTTTCACAGTATGCACCGACGGTGAACATGCGTTTTTCGGAACTTGTTGGCGATAACGGCGACTATGAAACGCCGAAAGGGTATCCTGCGGCGGACACCTACCGCGTGATCGTGGATATTGCGCATCAGGTCGTGCTTGTGTACGGAAAGGACGATACCGGCGCGTATACCGTTCCGATCCGCTATATGCTCTGCTCGACGGGGTTGAACAACCGAACGCCGCGGGGAACGTTTTCACTCAAGCGTTACCGCGTACGCTTCGGGCTGTTTCGGAACGACAAGACCTACGGCCAGTATTGGACACTGATCAATGGCAGGATCTATTTTCATTCCATGCTGTATGCCGAGCGCGACGCGAACACCTACATCGGAGAAACGTATGACCTGCTCGGTACGCCCGCGTCGCACGGCTGTATCCGGCTGACCGTGCCGGATGCACGGTTTATCTATTATAATTTAGGCTACGGAACGGAGATCGAGATCCGCGACGGCGATCCGAACGACGGCGAGACCGCAGCGATCCGGGCGCAGCTCGTGCTCGCAAAGCAGCCTGAGGAACGCGTGGAACTGCTGCCGGGCGAGATCCCGTATACCGACGATTGGCGGATCGAGGACGTGCCTTTGGAGCTTCCGTATGAAGAAGGGAGTCAGAAAAAACAACGATGAAGAATCGATATGCATGGCTTGACGCCTGCCTGCTGGAAAAACCGGGCGCCGAAAAGGATTACAAAGCCGAGTGGGGCTGGTTCCGCTATCGCGTCGGGGAAAAGATGTTTGCGGCGATCTGCGAGCCCGGCCAAGAACACGGGCAGTATGCGGGACATATGCTTCTGACGGTCAAATGCGAGCCGACGCTCGGCGAACTGCTGCGCGCCCAATACCCGAATGCGGTCAAGCCCGGGTTCTATATGGACAAGCGCTGCTGGAACTCCGTCTTTCTGGACGAAACACTGCCAGAGGATGTGCTGCGCGGCATGTGCGACACATCGTACCGGCTCGTGTTCGAGAGACTGACGAAGAAATTGCAGCGGGAGATCCTTTCTGCCGCAGAGAAATAGGAACGGTCGAAACGGGCGGCATTTTTGTACGCGGCGGCTTGGATGTTCGCCGCATTCTGCGCGTTCGGCTGCAAGAGAGAAATAACCGAATTGAATACGCCGAATGTGCTTTCGCCTGCGATCATGACAGATGGAATGCTGTATTTCTCGACGGGAAGCGAGCCCGAAACGCCGGATCGGGTTCGCGCCGGAAAAGAACGGACAGCGAGCGGATCGCAGTTCGTATGATGCTTGCGGCAGATACGGTTTTGTTGTAGAATACTGAAACAGATAGTTATGCGCTCCCGGTGGGCGAAACGAAAGGAACTTGGCTGTTTGAAGAAATGGTGCTGCCTGCTTCTTGCGGGCATTCTATTCCTCTTTGCGCTGCCGCTTCAGACAAAAGCAGACGGCGTAGAGGGCGATGTAAACGGTGACGGTGTCGTGACTGCTGCGGATGCGGCGGCGCTGTTTCGCTATGCCTCCGGTTTGGAGGACATATCGGGGACGAGCTCCGCGATCGCGGATGTAACGTGCAATCTGTCCGTAACGCGTGCGGATGTTCGCGCGGTGCTGCTATATGCTGCGGGCCGCCTGAATTCCTTTGCCGATCTTCAGGGTGAGATCGAGGGAACGCTGCTTGGCGAGGAATACCTGGATCTGTTTTCCTATACGGGTGCGATCAAGACCGAAACCGGGTATCGCAGCGGAAAGGTCAGCGTGAACATTTCGCAGATGAAGTTCCGCGACAGTGTCTGCTATATCGCAGACATCTATATCCGGGATATCAGCTGTCTGAGGACCGCCTTTTCAAACGGAAAATATGAAGGCAAGCGGCAAATGGTAAAGCGGATCGCGGCGGACAACAATGCTGCCGTCGCGATCACGGGCGATATGTATACCATGAATGCGGACGGCGCGATCGTGCGCAACGGCGTCTGGTATCAGGACGGCCGCGCCTGCAAGAAAAAGGATCTCGGCGTGCTGTATGCCGACGGAACGTTTCGCTGCATTGACAGAAACAGCATGACGCTCGAGGAGCTGAAGGAAACGGGGGACATTTGGCAGCTTTGGAGCTTTGGTCCTATGTTGCTCGATGAAAACGGCGACACGATGACCGAGTTCCATTGCAAATCGTCGATCCTCGGCAAGCACCCGCGTACCGCCTTTGGCTATTACGGCCCGGGACATTATTGCTTCGTCCTCGTGGACGGGCGGCAGCGACCTTACTCCGTCGGTCTCAGAATGGAGGAACTGTCCGAGCTGATGTATGAGCTCGGCTGTGCGGCGGCATATAATCTCGACGGCGGACAGTCCGCGACCATGTCGGACGGGCAGCGCATCATCAACAGCCCAAGCGGCGGCGGCAGAACGACGACTGACATCGTGTATGTTGGAGAACCGCTGCAATAAGAAGTAACGGAAAGGACAAGCAGTATGGAAAAGGTTTCCGAACCGGAGTTTTCGGTCATCTGCCGAATGGACAAAACGGTTGCACGTCAGTTTGTGAAACTCGTTTTTGCAAGGCCAGGCCGAAAGGCGTGGAACATCATTCTTTGCGTCATTACAGCGGCACTGCTGTTGGTCGGCACGGTGGCCGCGGTCGTTTCCGCGAGATACGATGCTTCGGACTTGTCGCCTTACGCAATGCAGTGCCTGTTCCTTGGAGTCGTTTATGCGGTACTCATCGTTTTCCGGCAGAGGATTACAACGAAGGCGACCTATCGCGGATTCCCGCAGGGCTACCGCGACCAGGATGTTCGGTATGACTTCGACGATGCGTCTTTTGCAAGCCGCACGCCGGTGTCCGAGGAGACGGTTCGCTATCATGCGATCTGCGAGGTCGTGGAATCGGACGACCTGTATGCCTTGTTTGTGGGGAAACGACAGGCGCATCTGCTGTCGAAGGCGGGCTTTCTGACGACGGGAGGTTCGCCGGAAGCATTCCGCACGTTTATTGAAGAAAAAACAGGGAAGAAGATCCGCCGCGTCAGAGCGTAAGCTGAACGGCGATTAACGAAAATCTGGAGGACATTTTGCGTTTGAGGATCTGGAAAGGATGCGCCGCGGCAACGCTGGCACTGCTGTGCCTTGTTCCGCTTTGTACGGTTCGTGCCGAGGAAACCGGGGAGGCTGCGATCAACGCCGCGTCTGCCGCTGCGTTGCTCCGCGCTGCCGGACAAACAACGCCCGATGCCGGCTTGCTGAAATATGATCTGACGGGAAACGGCGTTGTCGATGCAGCGGATGCGGAGGCGATGCTGCTGCATACCGTGGGCCGAATGGACGATCTTACCATGCTGCCGGAGATTCTGACGGACAGTCTGCTCGGCGAACGGTATCTTGACAAGTTTTCATATAACGGAACTGTGCGCGATGGCGCGGATTACCGAAGCGAACGCGTGAGCGTTACGGTTCGCACGGTGCAGACGGAATATGACGAGCGCATCGTGACCTACCATATCGCGGACATTTATCTGAGAAACCTCGCCTGCCTCAGGACGGCGTTTGCGAACGATACGTTTAAGAACATTGCGCCCGTAGAAACGATGGCGCGGGAAAAGCAGGCGATCATTGCGATCTCCGGCGACTTTTTCGGTGCGAGAAAGCGGGGGCTCGTCATTCGAAACGGCGAAGCATACCGCCGCTCTGTCGCGACGAACCGTGATGTAGCCGTGCTGTATTCCGACGGGGTGCTGGAAACGTATCTGGCCAAGCATATTGATCTCGAAGCGATCGAAGCGCGCGCTCCCTATCAGAGCTGGGGATTCGGGCCGGCACTGCTCGATGAGAACGGACAGCCGAAAACGAAGTTCAATACGGCCGTCGCTGCGAACAACCCACGCAGCGCCATCGGGTATTATGAGCCGGGACACTATTGCTTTGTCGTCGTGGACGGCCGAATGAAGGAGTATTCCTATGGCATCAGCATGAAAAACCTCTCAACGCTGTTCTATGAGTTAGGCTGCACCGTGGCTTACAACCTGGACGGCGGCGCAACGGCGGTGATGGCGAACGCCGACGGCATGCTGAACCGTCAGTCGGATCGCAATCGCGAGTGCAGCGATATAATCTATATTATTGATACGGCGGAGCGTCTGCCGGAAACCGCGGGGGAGGCGGAAACAGAGGGGTGAAGCGAGTTCTTGGCTGCATCCGCAGAGCGGATGAACGTTACCATATGATCGAGGACGGCGACAAGGTCTGCATCGGCGTTTCCGGCGGCAAGGATTCCCTGTTGCTTATGGAAGCGATGAAGCTGTATCAGCGCTTTTCCTATACGAATTTTGAGGTCTGCGCCGTAATGCTCGATTTGGGGCTCAAGCCTGTGGACACCTCGCGGGTCGAGGCCTTTGCGGAGCGGATCGGCATGGACTTTACCGTGATCCATACGGACATCGGAAAAGTCGTCTTTGAGTACCGCGACGAACGCAGTCCCTGCGCACTCTGCGCGAAGCTGCGGCGGGGCGCGCTGAACAATGCGGCGGTGGAACGCGGCTGCAACAAGGTCGCGCTCGGGCATAACCGTGAGGACGTATTGGAAACACTGTTTCTCAGCCTCCTGTACGAAGGCCGTATCTGCACGTTTGCACCGGTGACCTATCTGGGGCGAAAGGACGTCACGATCATTCGGCCGCTGATCTTTTTGCCGGAGAAGTATGCGCTCTCCGTTGCAAGGCAGCGCGAGCTTCCCGTGCTTTCGCCGCATTGCGACATTGCGGGAACGACAAAACGCGAAGAGGCCAAGCAGCTCATCCAGCATATCTGCACGCTCGTGCCGGACGCCGAGGAGAAGATGATGCACGCCATTTCCAGTACGGAAACGTATCGGCTTTGGGATCGGATGCGCCTTAAACCGCAAAAGCAGACCATTGCGAAAAACGCCGGCTGCGAGGATGAAAGTTTACAGTAGGTTTGTACAGAAGATACATTTTTGTGTTATACTATAACACAAAGGAGCGTGCGCATGAAAACGACACATGTTCATAAAACCATATACGGCGTTCTTGCGGCGCTCTTGCTGCTGGTCGGAGCGCTTTGCGCGGCGGCCTGTTCGACAAATGCGGGGACGGGCGGCAGAAGCATTCTTGTCACGGAGATCGTGTCGAGTAACAAGTATTCGCTTGTTGATGAGGATGTCGGCACCCCGGACTGGATCGAGCTTTATAATCCGACGGGCGCGGACATTGATCTGACCGGATACGGCGTGTCGGACAATATGAAAAAGCTCCATAAATATGTGTTTCCTGAGGGAACGGTGATCCATGCAGGTGAATATATGGTCATCTACGCCGGAAGCAACAACGGCGTGACGGCGACGACGATTCCCTGTACGGGATTCGGCCTCTCCAAGAGTGGAGACTATCTGTTCCTCACGGATCCGTACTACAACCTCATCGCGGAAATGCAGATCCCTTCGCTTGTGTCCGATATATCCTATGCCCGCAGGAGCGACGGAACCTATGGCTATTGCAGCGTTCCGACACCGGGTGCGGCAAATGACGATGCCGCGATTTCTGACGCGATCGACGCGGTGTTCACCATGCAGGATTACTCCGTCGTGCAGATCTCTGAGGTCATGCCGTCCAAGGCGGACGAGGGACCGTGGGTCGAGCTCTACAATACCTCCGATCAAGCCGTCAACCTTGAAAACTACTACATATCGGATTCCGTAACAAACCTGCAGCGTTTCCAGCTTCCCGACGCGCTCATCGAACCGCACGGATACGCCATCGTGTACATGACGGGCAGTCGAAACGGCGATCACCCGATTGAGACGACGTTCAAGCTCGGCAGCAGCGATACCGGCGTATATTTGACAAGCATTCGCGGGGAAAAGGTCAGCGAATTGACGTGGGAGGCGGGCATTCCCGCAGGACTCGCGGTGGTAGCTGGGCAGAGCGGAAAATACACCGCGTTTTCTACACGCGGAGAGCCCAATTCGCCGGATACGTTCGATTCGATCGCGGGCGGCGCAATGGACGCGAGCGATCCGGTCCGCATCAATGAAGTGCTGCAATGGAACCAGTACAGCCTGATCGACGCAGACGGGGATCGCAGCGAATGGGTCGAACTGTATAATCATTCCGACGCCGACGTGTCGCTGCATGGATACTTCCTGTCCGATTCCGCGGACGATCTGTTCCGCTTTGCATTGCCGAATCAGACGCTCGGTGCAGGGCAATACCTCGTTGTGTTCCTTTCCGGAAAGGATAAAGTACAGGACGGAGAGATTCACGCTTCGTTTCGTCTCGGAGAAGAGGAGACCAGCCTGTATCTGACGACGATCCAGGGGCTTCGCACGGATGAGATTCCGTTGCTGACGGAGAAGCGGAATAATGTCTCCGTCGGTCGCAGCGACGACGGTGCGCTCAGATACTATGCACAGCCGACCCCGGGCGCGAAAAACGCAAACGGATTTGAAACAGCCGACTCGATCGGCTTTTTCAATAATGAAGGCGTGTTTATCAGCGAGGTATGCGCAGCCAACGCGGTCAAAAGCAAACGGAACGACTGGATCGAACTGTATAACGGCGGAAGCAGCGCCATCGACCTTTCCGGCTGGCATCTTTCCGACAGCGTGAACACACCGGATAAGTGGACGTTTCCCGCAGGGACGACGCTGGATGCGGGCGAATACCGGGTTGTAGAAACGACAAAGCATGCTGTGCGCCAAAAGGACGGCGTGGCAACGTTCGGTATTGCGGCGGCGGGCGAAACGATCGTGCTTTCCGATGCATCCGGCATGATTGTGGACGTGTTCGAATCCGGCGCGCTTTCTGCGGGGAAAAGCTCCGGCCGCATTGAAAGCGACCCGCGAACGGAACGGGTGTTTTTCACAACGCCTACCAAGGGAAAACGCAACAGTGAGACCGCGCAGAGCGGTTATGCGCCTGCGCCCATCCTGTCTGAGACGGGACTGTATCAGACGGAACCGATCCGCGTCAGCATTGCGACTGCCTCGGACAGCGCGGAGGTGTACTATACGACCAATGGCGATACGCCGGGCAGGGGAGATTCGCTCTATACGGGGCCTATCAATGTTTCCAAGAGCACAACGCTTCGCGCCATTGCCTATGAAGACGGCAAGCTTCCCAGCGAGGTGGTAACGGCGACGTATCTTTTTGAAGAAAAGCATACGGTTCCCGTTGTTACGATCACGATCGACCGCGACGATTTCAAGACCGTTTCCTCCGCAACAAAGATGGAAAAACCCGAACGTAAAGCGGAGATCTCTTATTACGAGGCGGACGGACAGCTCGGCGTGACTTTTCCGGCAGGCATCAAAGCGAAAGGCCAAGGAACGATCGGATATGCGCAGAAGTCCTTTTCGGTCAGCCTCCGCGGCGGCTACGGACGTTCGAGCGTGACCTACCCGTTTTTCCGAGACTGCGAGTTCAAGACCTTCTCTGCGCTCGTTTTGCGCAACAGCGGACAGGATTTCAGCACGGCAAGAATGCGCGATTCGCTGTTTTCCAAGATCATGAAGGGCATGAACCTTGACTACGCGGAGACGCGCCCGGTTGTCGTCTATTTCAACGGCCAATACTGGGGACTGTACGATCTCAACGAAGAGCTGAACGCGAAGTACCTGGAAACGCATTACGGCGTTGATCCGGACGCCGTTGACTTTATCAAACGCAACGAGACGGAGCTCAAGGGCTCCAACAAAGGATACCTTGCGGCGCGCCGCTTTGCGCAGGGAAAGGATCTATCTGACGACGAACTGTTTCGGCAGTTCTCGGAAATGGTGGATGTAGCGTATTGCACCGACTATATCATCGCGCAGACCTATATCATTAATTCCGACATGTTCAACCAGAAATTCTGGCACACGCAGGACGGAACCGTTAAATGGCGGCCCGTGTTCTACGATCTGGATTGGGGGTTTAATGAGGATTCCAGCGCGAAACGTTCGCTCTTTGCGGCGTATTTCTCCGTTGAGGGAATCCCATCCCGCAATGGTTCGCTTACAAACCTTGACGTGTTTGTAGGACTGAAGAAGAATGCCGCGTGGCGCGAAATGTTCATCGAACGCTATGTGGAGCTGTTGTGCGGACAACTTTCGAGCGAGCGTACGCTTGCCGTGTTTGAGACGATGCTGGCGGAGATGGAGCCGGAAATGGAAAGGCACATCGCACGCTGGGGGCATCCGTCCAGCATGAAGTCCTGGAAGGAACATGTGCAAAAACTGCGGGGAAAACTGGAAGCGCGGCCCGAGTACGCTTTGAAAAACCTACAAGACTACTTCCGGCTGTCGGACGCGTACATCAATGAGCTTGTAGCAAAGTATTCGCAAAAAGCGGGTTGAACGGGAAGCATTCGACTGCATTCGAATCGCTAAAACGAAGACCGCCTGCAAAGAATAGGGGCATGTTGTATGGTATCCTGTTCCTTGCGGGCGGCTTTTGTTATGTGTTTTTGGAGCTCATTTGGCGTGGCCGCAGTCATGTCTCCATGGCCATTGCAGGCGGCGTTTCGCTTGTTCTACTGTTCGGCGTACTGCGTTGGCTGCCGCATGTCACGCTGCTGCTCCGCGCGATGATCGGTTCTGCCGTGATCACGGCGGTAGAGTTCATAGCGGGCGCCATCGTGAATGTGCGAATGGGACTGCATGTCTGGGATTATTCGGAGCTCCCGTATAACTGCTACGGGCAGATCTGTCTCCGATATTCGTTCTTGTGGTTTTTGCTCTGCGTGCCGCTTGCGGAAACGCTTCGAATGCTTTCGGACACCCTGTAAATCGATTGACAGGATACACGGGCGGAAGGAGATGTTTCCTTGCCCGATAGAACGCGCGCGCACTTCAGAAACAGTTTACACCCCGTCGGATTCATGCTATACTAAATTGGAATATATATGTAGGGTGGTAGACTTGCGGATATTGGGGATTGACCCCGGCTATGCCATACTGGGGTATGGCGTTGTGGATACCGAGGGATCGAAGCATACGGTCGTGGATTACGGCGTGATCGAAACGGCGGCGGGCGTCCCCTTTCCGGCACGGCTGGACAAGCTGTATTGCGGTATGCAGCAGCTGATCGCACTGCATAAGCCGGAGCAGGCTGTGTTTGAAGAGTTGTTTTTTTACCGCAACACCACAACAGCAATCTCCGTCGGTGCAGGCCGCGGTGTTGTGCTGCTTGCCGCGCAGCAGGCGGGTATCCCACTTTATGAGTATACGCCGATGCAGATCAAGCTCGCGGTCACGGGCGATGGTCATGCGGACAAGCACGCCGTGCAGCAAATGGTGAAACTGCTGCTGGAACTGCCGCGCATACCAAAGCCGGATGACGCTGCGGACGCGCTGGCAGCGGCGCTCTGCCATGCGAGCACGATCGGCCCGGCGGCGGAGGATTTTCGTATTAAATAAGAGAAGGGGAGAGACGGCCTTGTACGCATATATTCGCGGAACCGCGGCGGAGGTGCTGCCGGATCGCGCCGTACTGGAAGCGGCGGGCGTGGGCTACGAGCTGCTTTGCAGCAGCCAGACGCTGAAGCGCCTCGCAGCGGGACGGGAGGCCAAACTATATACGCATCTGTATTTGGCCGACGGCGTGATGGCGCTCTATGGCTTTTTTGATACGGCGGAACGCGACATGTTTCGCAGACTTTTGGGCGTGACCCGCGTTGGACCGAAGCTGGCGCTTGCGGTGCTTTCGCAGCTTTCGCCGCAGGATGTTGCGATTGCGATCGTTACGGAGAACGCGGCGGCGTTTGATCGTGTTCCCGGCATGGGACGGAAGACCGCACAGCGCCTTCTGCTTGAGCTCAAGGAACGTGTGCAGACGGAGGAAATGCTGGGCGGCGGAGAAGCGCCGGCGGCACAGACGCAGGATCTCCGCGCGGAAGCCGTGGCGGCGCTTGTATCGCTCGGTTACGACGGATTATCGGCGTCCAGAGCAGTGACCGCAGTCGAAGATGCGGCAAGCGTCGAGGAGCTTATCAAAAAGGCTCTGCGCGCATTTGCAAAATGACGGGCATGAACGCGGCATACAGCGTCTGAAGCGAAAAGGAGTTCTATGGAAGACCGGTTGATCACATCCTCCATGCGGGAGGAGGACGCCAAAATCGAATATAGCGTCCGGCCGCATTGCCTTGACGATTACATCGGGCAAGATGCCGTGAAGGAGCATATGCGCATCTATATCGAAGCGGCAAAGAATCGCGGCGAACCGCTGGATCATGCCTTGCTGTACGGCCCGCCGGGTCTCGGAAAGACGACACTCGCAGGCATCATTGCCAACGAAATGGGCGTGTCGCTCCGAGTGACGAGCGGCCCGGCGATTTCTCATGCGGGCGACCTTGCGGCGCTTTTAACAAACCTCGCGCCGGGAGACGTTTTGTTTATCGACGAGATACATCGCCTGAACGCCAGCGTGGAGGAGGTACTGTACCCCGCCATGGAGGACTTTGCATTGGATATTTTTATCGGCAAGGGACCTTCTGCGAGGAGCATACGCTTGGATCTGCCGCAATTCACACTTGTCGGCGCAACAACGCGCATGGGAATGCTGACCGCTCCGCTGCGCGATCGGTTCGGCATTAAGGAACAGTTGAAGCTGTATACAAAAGACACGCTCAAACAGATCGTCGCAAGGAGCGCGGAGATCCTGCATATTGAGATCGACGGCGCGGGCGCAGAGGAGATCGCATCGCGTGCAAGGGGGACCCCGCGTATTGCAAACCGGCTGCTGCGGCGTGTGCGGGATTTTGCGGAGGTTCGGGCAGGCGGAACGATCGACCTTCGCGCGGCGCAGGATGGGCTTCAAATGCTCGGCATCGACGAACTGGGCTTGGATCCCGTCGATCGCCGTATGCTGGAGACGATGATCGTTCGCTTTGACGGCAGACCGGTGGGCTTGGATACCATCGCCGCCGCCACCGGAGAGGACGCGACAACGATCGAGGATGTGTACGAGCCGTACCTGATGCAGCTTGGGTTCATTGCACGAACGCCCAGAGGACGGATCGTTATGCCGGCAGGATACCGGCACATGGGATATACGCCCAAAGAATACCAGACAAAACCGGAGGGATAAGAGCCAATGCGCAAGAAGGAATTGCTGCAACTGCTGGAAGAGCAGAAGGCCAGGATCGTCCAGCTGGAACAGTGCGTACAGACGCAGGACGGTTTGATCGAACAGTACCAAAAGCGGGAACGGTCGATCGTTGCCGCGCTCGAGAATGCGCATGAGGCCGCAGAAAAGCGTATTGCCGACGCAGAGCGGCAGGCGGCAGAGATCGAGAAGAGGGCGCAGTCGGAGCGCGAGCGGATGCTGGAGGATGCGGAGACGCAGCTTCAGGAATACCGGGATATGATCGCGCGCTACAATGATGCGTTGATGCTTGCGGCAAGGGAAGCGGCAGAGAACGCGGAACGTTTTGCAAGCTTTGCCAGGAAGAGCCGGATCGACCGCGGCGACATCGTACCGGAGACGCGGGAAACGGTGACGGATCCGGACACGCTGCCGGATGCGGGGACAAACCCGGCGCAGCTTATGCGGAACATCTACAGACTGCAAAACCGTGCGCTTCCGGAGGAGATGCAGCCCGCCGAAGTCTCCGCGGAAAAGCCGGAGCACAGCGATGCAGCCGAAGCACTACAGAATGAGGCCGCGCCGCAGGGATCGGCCGAAAAGCCCGAACGGATCGACAGCGAATCGGCACTGAATTCACTGCTGGATACGCTGATGACGGAGGAACCACCCGTACAGACGGTCGCGTCTGTGCTGGAAGAGAACCATGTGAAAGAGGAAGAGAACGGGCAGGAGCTGTCTCTCGACGCACTGCTCGACGAGATTATAAAATCAGGAGAGCAAAACAATGGCTAAGAACAAAAACGAAGGCTTCGTCACACAGATCGCATCACGTGCTGAAGATTTTCCGCAGTGGTATACCGACGTCATCCTTAAGACCGAAATGGTCGATTATTCGGACGTGCGCGGCTGCATGGTCATCCGCCCGTACGGATACCGCGTCTGGGAACTCATCCAACAGCACTTGGACGCGCGGTTTAAGGAAACAGGGCATCATAATGCCTATTTCCCGCTGTTTATTCCGGAAAGCCTGCTCAAAAAGGAAGCCGAGCATGTCGAAGGGTTTGCGCCGGAGGTCGCATGGGTCACGCATGGCGGCGACGAGCTGCTGACGGAACGACTCTGCGTTCGCCCGACGAGCGAGACGATCATCTGCTCCATGTACAGCAAATGGATCCAGTCCTACCGTGATTTGCCGCTGCTGCTGAATCAGTGGTGCAACGTCGTCCGCTGGGAAAAGAACACCCGTCCGTTCCTGCGCACAAGCGAGTTCCTGTGGCAGGAGGGACACACCGCGCACGCGACATTTGAGGAAGCGCAGCACGAGACCATGCAGCAGCTCAATACCTATCGCGATTTCATGGAGAACGTCCTTGCAATCCCCGTGATCTGCGGCAGAAAGAGCGAAAAGGAGAAATTCGCTGGCGCATATGCGACCTATACCCTCGAGGCCATGATGCAGGACGGCAAAGCGCTGCAAATGGGAACGAGCCATAACCTTGCGGATCACTTTGCAAAGGCGTATGAGATCAACTACCTGAGCCGGGAAGGGAAGCTTGAACCCTGCTTTACAACGTCTTGGGGCGTGTCCACCCGTATGATCGGCGGCATGATCATGGTGCATGGCGACGACCGCGGACTCGTGATGCCGCCGCGCGTCGCGCCGATCCAGGTCGTGATCCTGCCCATCGCGATGCATAAAGAGGGCGTGCTTGAAAAAGCGGAAGCCTTGCGTGAGGAGCTGAAACGGGCGGGGCTGCGCGTGGAGCTCGACGATCGCGAACAGAGCGCGGGCTGGAAGTTTAATGAGTGGGAGATGAAAGGCGTTCCCGTGCGCATCGAGGTCGGTCCGCGCGACATCGAAAAGGGCGAAGTTGTGGCGGTTCGCCGCGATAACCTTGAGAAGACGACACTGCCCATGGCTGGCCTTGCGGACACGCTGAAAACGCTGCTGGACGATGTGCATAACGGCATGTATCAAAAGGCGCTGGCATTCCGCGAGGCAAAGACCGTCGATGCGGAAACGTTCGAAGAACTGAATGCGGGCGTGCAGAACGGCTTTGTCCGCGCGAACTGGTGCGGATGCCGCGAGTGCGAGGACGAGATTAAGCAGAAGACGGGCGCAACGACGCGCTGCATGCCGCTCGAGGGCTCCGAGGTCGAAGAGGGCGCGGTCTGCATCCATTGCGGAAAGCCCGCAAAGACCCGCATCTATTTTGCAAAAGCGTATTGATGTCTGAAACGGCCCGCGGTTCCTTCCGAGCAAAAGCACATTGGATGGAGCGGCGGGGCGGCAAGCAAACGGGAACACAAAGCCAATATCGATCAAGGAGGTAGGAATGAAGAGATCGCTCGATACAAAACGCCTGATTCTATTGCTCTTGCTGCTTGCCCTGACCGTCGCTGTAACGGCGCTCATCCGCGTCGATTGCGGCTTCACCCGACCCGTCGGAAAGAGCGAGGTCCCCGCAGGAACCTATGCAACGCTCGGTGATGTCTGCATTTATCTTTCTGCACTTTTGATCGGGGGTCCGTGGGCGGCCGTCGTTTCTGCGCTGGGCTGCGCGATCGCTGACCTCTGCGTCGGCAGCTACAGCTACATCATCGGCACGCTGATCATCAAGGCGGGTATGGCGCTGTTCCTCGGAAAGTTTGCGCCCCTGTGCGATTCCTGGAAGAAGTGCTTTGTTGTGGCGGCGATTGCGGAAGGGATCATGATCGTGGGATACTTCCTGTTTGACCTGTTGATCTTTGTCGAATACCGTGTGGCCGCACTCGAGATCCCGGTCAATATTGCACAGGGACTCGTGGACGGCGCGCTCGGCGCGGTGCTGCTGTACTACATGCCGGAGAAGATCCGCAAGCATCGCGGAAGCGAAGCAAGGAGGGTGCATTGATATGCGATTGACTGCGCTTGGCGTTTACGGCCCTTTTCCTCGCGCGGGATCGGCGTGTTCCGGCTATGTCGTGGAAACGGGAGAGACGCGTATCCTGCTGGATTGCGGCAGCGGTGTATTCTCGCGTCTGAGCGGTGTCTGCCAGCTGGATTCGATCGATGCGGTGGTGCTTTCGCACCTCCACTTTGACCATTGCTCCGATATGGGCGTGCTGCGCTATGCGGCGGAGGCAGGATGGTGCGGTGAAGCGCCGCTTCGCGTGATCGCACCCGAAACACCGGCGGAGATCAGAGATCCGCTGCTTGATTCGCCCGCGTTTGCGCTTGAACCAGCAGAGGACGGAAAACAGATCCGCATCGGAGACCTTACCGTGATGCTGCATCGGATGCGGCACCCGGTCGAGACCTATGGCGCCGAGATCTCGGATACAGCAGGCAAGCGCATGTTTTACACGGGCGATACCGGCTGGTTCGAGGAATTGGAAACCTTGGTACACGGCGTCGATTTCCTTCTTGCCGACACATGCTTTACAGATGTTGAAGCGCAGGAGCGCCCGGACGTCCACATGAGCGTAAAGCAGGCCTGCAAGCTTGCAAAGAACGCCTGCGTTCGTCAACTCGGCTGTACACACCATTTCGGCGCATCAGAACGGCTGCCGATCCCTCTTGACTTTTCCCCCGCAATAGTGGTAAAAGATATGGGGCAATATGAAGTTTGATCCGCAGGCCGACCGCATGAAACGGCGGCAAGCGAAAGTTTAATTTCAATACAAAGGAGTAAGAAGACTATGGCAAAAAAGACGATCCAGGACATCGACGTCAGCGGCAAGAGAGTGCTTGTCCGCGTAGATTTCAACGTTCCGCTCGCGGAGGACGGTACGGTTTCCGACGATAAGCGTATTGTTGCGGCCCTGCCAACCATCAGGTATCTGCTCGAGCACAATGCGAAGGTCATTCTCTGCTCGCACCTCGGCCGCCCGAAGGGACAGGTCAATCCGAAGTATTCTCTCGCACCGGTCGGCGCGCGTCTGTCCGAGCTGCTGCCCGACACGAAGATTTGGTTTGCGGAAGATACCGTAGGCGAGAGCGCAAAAACCGCCATTGATGATATGAAAGACGGAGAGATCGTTCTGCTGGAGAACGTCCGCTTCTATCCTGAAGAGGAGAAGAATGATCCCGAGTTTGCCAAAAAACTCGCATCCCTTGCGGACATCTTTGTGTCCGATGCCTTCGGCACCGTGCATCGCGCACACGCTTCTACGGCAGGCGTAGCAGCTTATCTGCCTGCGGTTGCAGGCTTCCTCATCGGAAAAGAGCTTGGCGTGATGGGCGAAGCGCTGGACAACCCGAAGCGTCCTTTTGTGGCGATTCTGGGCGGCGCGAAGGTCGCGGATAAGATCGGCGTTATCAAGAACCTGCTCGGCAAGTGCGATTCCCTGATCATCGGCGGCGGCATGGCCTACACCTTCCTGAAGGCGCAGGGCTACGGCATCGGCACCTCGCTGCTCGACGCGGAAAGCATCGATCTTGCAAAGGACATCATGGCGGAAGCAAAGGCGAAGAACGTGAACTTCCTCCTGCCCATCGATACAGTTGTCGCGACGGAGTTTGACGCAAACGCGGAGCACAAGGTCGTTCCCTCCACAGAGATCCCGGACGGCTGGATGGGTATGGACATCGGTCCAAAGACCGCAGAGCTGTTCAAAAAGACCATCGTGGAAGCGGCCACCGTCGTTTGGAACGGGCCCATGGGCGTTTTTGAGTTCCCGGCCTTTGCCGAGGGAACGAAGAAGGTCGCGGAAGCCTGCGCAGAATGCGCCGGAACGACGATCATCGGCGGCGGCGACTCTGCATCCGCGGTCAAGAAGCTTGGCTTTGCCGATAAGATGACGCACATCTCCACCGGCGGCGGCGCATCGCTCGAGTTCCTCGAGGGCAAAACGCTGCCCGGCGTTGCAGTGCTGAACGACAAATAAGACAAACGTGAGTAGATTGAGGATACGACTATGAGAAAACCGATCATTGCTGGCAACTGGAAGATGAACAAGACGCCCGACGAGGCGAAGGAACTCGTTACGGCGCTCGTTCCTCTCGTCAAGGACGCAAAGTGCGACGTTGTGATCTGCCCGCCGTTTGTAGACCTCTGTGCGGTCAAACCCATCATCGCCGGCACGAATATCCATCTCGGCGTGCAGAACATCCATTGGGCGGAAAAAGGCGCGTTCACGGGCGAAATTTCTGCGGATATGCTGAAGGCACACGGCGTTGAATATGCCATCGTCGGTCACAGCGAGCGCCGCCAGTATTTCGGCGAAACGGACGCGACCGTGAATCAGCGTGCAAAGGCTGCGATCGCAGCCGGCATCACGCCGATCATCTGCGTTGGCGAATCGCTGGAGCAGCGGGAAAGCGGCGTCACGAACGCCGTTGTATCCGGCCAGACAAAGGCTGCGCTGGACGGTATCGAGGCAAAGGACGTGGAAACGCTCGTCATTGCATATGAGCCCATCTGGGCCATCGGCACGGGCAAAACCGCAACGAAAGAGGACGCAAACGCGACTATCGCCGTCATTCGCGGCGCGATCGCGGAAGTGTACGGCAAAGATGTTGCGGAAAAGGTGCGCATCCAGTACGGCGGAAGCATGAACCCCAAGAATGCTTCCGAGCTCATGAGCATGCCGGAGATCGACGGCGGCTTGATCGGCGGTGCATCGCTCAAGGCAGAGGACTTTTCCAAGGTGGTCAACTACTGATGAAACCGATCACAGCTTTGCTCATCCTTGACGGCTTTGGCTATCGCAAGGAAAAAGAGGGCAACGCCATCAAGACCGACGGCGTTGCGAATATCAAGGCGCTGTGGGACAGCTACCCGCATACCCTGCTGCAAGCGAGCGGCATGGATGTGGGGCTGCCCGCGGGGCAGATGGGGAATTCCGAGGTGGGGCATCTGAACATCGGCGCCGGGCGCATCGTGTATCAGGAGTTTACCCGCATCTCGAAATCTATTGACGACGGCGAGTTCTTTCAGAATCCCGCGTTCCTTGGAGCAGTCGAGAACTGCAAGAAGCATGATTCTGCGCTGCACCTCATGGGATTGTGTTCGGATGGCGGCGTGCATAGCCATCTGACACATCTCTATGCGCTCTTGAAGCTTGCAAAGGATCACGGACTCGAAAAGGTCTATGTCCACTGCTTCATGGACGGGCGCGACGTTCCGCCCACGAGCGGAAAGGGGTACGTGGAGCAGGTCGATGCAAAACTGAAGGAACTGGGCGTCGGCAGGATCGCGACGGTCATGGGCCGTTACTATGCCATGGATCGTGATAATCGCTTTGAGCGCGTGGAAAAGGCGTATGCGGCGCTGACTTATGGCGAGGGACTGACTGCAAGCAACGCTGCGGAAGCGATGCAGCAGAGCTATGATGCTGGCGTAACGGACGAGTTCGTAGTGCCGACCGTCGTTCTGACGGACGGAAAACCCACGGCCACCATTCAGGCGCAGGATTCCGTCATCTTCTATAACTTCCGTCCGGATCGCGCAAGAGAGATCAGCCGTGCGTACATCTTTGAGGATTTTGACGGATTTGAGAGGAAAAACGGCTTCTTCCCGCTGTACTACGTTTCCATGACGCAGTATGACAAAACCTTTGAGGGCCATTTGCAGATTGCGTTCAAACCGCAGTCTATGCATAATACGCTCGGCGAATACTTGGCCAAGATGGGGAAGACGCAGCTCCGCATCGCAGAGACGGAGAAGTACGCGCATGTCACCTTCTTCTTCAATGGCGGCGTAGAGGCACCGAACGAGGGAGAGGATCGCGCCCTGATTGCCTCGCCGAAGGTCGCGACCTATGATCTCAAGCCCGAAATGAGCGCATATGAGGTCACGGACGAAGCCGTCCGCAGGATCGAGAGCGGCAAGTATGATGTGATGATCCTGAACTTTGCAAACTGTGATATGGTCGGTCATACGGGCGTGATGGACGCTGCGGTCGCGGCGGTTCACGCTGTAGATTCCTGCGTCAGAATGGTCGTTGAAGCGATTCAAAAGACGGGCGGCCGCTGCATCATTACCGCAGATCACGGCAATGCGGAATATATGTGGGACGAGAAGGCGCAGGTGCCGTTTACCGCGCATACGACGAACCCCGTTCCCTGCATTCTCGTGGACGATTCGAGAAAGAGCGTCGAGCTCCGTGAAGGCGGCAGACTGTGCGATCTCGCACCCACGCTGCTGGACCTGATGGAACTTCCCGTTCCGCAGGAGATGACCGGAAAAACCCTGATAAAATCGTAAGATTTCAAGCCTTTTCCCTTGCAATTTCGACCCGCGCATGATATAATTTGCGTTGCAGTCAATTTTGGAGGAAATAGAAATGACCCTTCTTTCGAACATTATTACTATCGCGCTGATCCTCGTTGCAATCGCGATCATCATCGTGGTGCTCGTGCAGAAGACCAAGTCGGCGGGCGTAGGTTCTGCATTCGGCGGTGATACCGCTTCATTTACTGCTAAGGGCAAGGCGGCCAGTCGCGAGGCAAAGCTCCAGAAGCTGACCATCATCCTGTCGGTCATCTTTGGCGTGCTTGCGATCGCGCTTGCGATTTTCGGCTGAGGAAACGTTGTAGAAACAGAAACGCTCTGTATCTCGTATGCAGAGCGTTTTTCCTGTTTTCAAAAGCGTTCGGACTTCTGCGTTTTGCAGCGAGCCCTTGACGGCGCAGACAAAAGACGCTATGATAAATATAGATTGTATATTATTATACGGAGAGGAATCGGTATGCCGATCAGACGCGGAACAAAATTGATCGCGCAGAACAAGAAGGCGCGGCACGACTATTTCATCGAGGATACCTATGAGTGTGGCATTGCGCTCGTGGGAACCGAGGTCAAGTCGATCCGTCAGGGTCAGCTAAACCTGAAAGATAGCTATGCGCAGGTCAAGGACGGCGAGCTGTATCTTATAGGAATGCATGTCAGCCCCTATGCGCAGGGCAACATCTACAATCATGACCCGTTCCGCACGCGAAAGCTGCTCGCGCATAAACGCGAGATCAGGAAGCTCGGCAGCGCGCAGCAGACGGAGGGCATGAGCCTTGTCCCGCTGTCGCTGTATCTGAAGGACGGCAAAGTCAAGGTGGAGCTTGCCGTTGCAAAGGGCAAGAAGCTGTACGACAAGCGCCACAGTATCGCGGAACGTGACGCAGGCCGGGAAATCGAACGCCGCATGAAGGAGACCCACAGATGAGACCCTTACCCTTTACGAAAGATCAGATGGAGCGCATCGTGCGCGATTATCCCACACCCTTTCACATTTACGACGCGGAAGGTATACGCGAAAACGTGCGCAAGCTGCAGAAAGCGTTTGCGTGGAATCCCGGTTTTCGCGAATACTTCGCTGTAAAAGCGCTGCCGAATCCCATCATCATGAAACTGCTGCATGAAGAGGGCTGCGGTATGGATTGTTCAAGCCTGACCGAGCTGATGCTGTCGCGCGCAGTCGGGATCACCGGGCATGATATCATGTTCTCAAGCAACGATACGCCCGCGGAGGAATTTGAGCTTGCGAGCGAAATGGGCGTGCTTATCAATCTAGACGATATTACGCACATTGATTTTCTGAAAGCGCACGGCGGCATTCCGAAAACGATTTGCTGCAGGTTCAATCCGGGCGGCGAGTTCATGCTCGGCAATACGATCATGGGGAACCCGGGCGATGCGAAGTACGGTTTCACACGCGAGCAGATTTTTGAAGGGTTCAGACGTCTGATGGACGAGGGCGCGGAGAACTTCGGCCTCCATGCGTTTCTTGCAAGCAATACGACGGATGACAATTATTATCCGACGCTGGCACGGCAGCTGTTCCGCCTTGCGGTAGAGCTGAAAGAAACACTCGGTGCAAACGTCACGTTTATCAATCTTTCGGGCGGCGTGGGCATTCCGTACCGTCCATATGAAAAGGAAACGGATATTGCGTTCATCGGCAGCGAGGTCGAGCGAGTGTATCAGGAGGTCGTTCGCGCGGCTGGCATGGAGATCTCGATCTTTACAGAACTCGGACGCTATATTACGGGGCCCTACGGGTATCTGGTGACGCGTGCGATCCACGAGAAGAATACCTATAAGAAGTATATCGGCCTGGATGCCTGCGCATGCAATCTGATGCGGCCGGCGATGTACGGCGCGTATCACCATATTACCGTGCTTGGCAAGGAAAACGCTCCTTTGACGCAGTTGTACGATGTGATCGGTTCGCTCTGCGAAAACAATGACAAGTTTGCCGTTGACCGGCCGCTGCCGAAGATTGACATCGGAGACCTCGTTGTTATCCATGATACGGGCGCGCACGGTTTCTCTATGGGGTATAACTATAACGGCAAGTTGAGAAGCGCGGAGCTGCTGCTTGAAAAGGACGGTTCCGTGCAGATGATCCGCAGAGCGGAAACGCCGGAAGATTATTTCCGTACGTTGGACTTCTTGCATCTTTTTTGAAAGCAGGATATAATAGTAACAGAGAGGGATACATCGCGCCCCTCTCCAAAGAGCTTTGGGGGCGAACATGGTTTCGACGGGAATCATGGAGACCGGATAAGCGAGCCGAAGCCCCGTGCTTCGTTAAAAACGGGAACAGTTTAAAGTAACTGACAACAACAATACTTTAGCAGTCGCTGCGTAACCATACGCGCGTCCGTCCGCCCGCGAAAACCTACCGTTGCGGATACGGGCGTCATTTAGGGTAGGGAACGAACCCGCCTAAGCTTTGCAGCGGGCCGGATTTATGAAGCTACCGGAACGCGGATCCTGTCGACCGGAGCCGCGGAAAGGGAAATCTAAATAGATCGACTACGCTCGTAGAAAGTCTTGTTGACAGGTTTTCGGACGGGAGTTCGATTCTCCCCGCCTCCACCATGAGTCCACCGCAGTTTGGATAGAATTGCGATGGGCTTTTCTATACAGATATGCTATACAGCGTATAAGAATTGGAATTTGCGGGGAGGGGGTGAATTCTATGTGGTATCGGTTGTTAATATGTGATTTAATCATTCCCATTGTTATGCTTATTAGTGGAAGAATGATGTGGAAACATTGTCCCAAACGTATAAACAACATAGTGGGATACAGAACAACTCGCTCAATGAAAAATATGGATACATGGAGATTTGCTCACGACTATTGCGGAAAACTCTGGTGGAAAACAGGATGGGTAATGATTATACCATCTGTTTTGATACATATTCCGTTATACCATAGTGATAAGAATACGATTGGATTTGCAGGGTTGATTCTTATGACAATTCAGTGTTTTATTATGATTGCGTCAATTTATTCGACGGAGAAAGCTTTGAAAAAAACATTTTAATGATGACGGAACACGTAGATAAATCCCTGTTTGCTGCGATGTTTCAGTTGAGTAATACGGCCTCAGGATAATGCTGCCCCCTAAACGATTATTAACAGAATTACGGTTCTTTGCCAGAAATAAGGACTTGCAAAAGCAAGTCCTTTTTCGATGCAATTCTCCTTGCAGCGGATAAAACACATTTTCTGACGAAGCTTTGATAGCAGAGGTCGGCTGCAATTTCTGTGCCGGAAGGCGGCAGAAGCAAGGACTATCGAGCCGTTTCAGCCAACGCGCATTTGTGACACAACATCTATTTATCTTCTGGGGAAAGTGCAAAGCCATTCCTTGATAATTTTACAAGGCGCTTTCACAAAGGGAAATCGTTTGCTTTTGCGTCGATCACATCGTCGTCAAATTCTCAAAGCGCTTCAGTCCGAGGAGAAATGACTGTAAATTATAGAAAGTAATTGCAATATATACTTGACATATCAACAAATGCAATTTATAATTGTCATTGTAAGGAGGGGATGCCGATGAGAAATTTAAAAATGAAGTTCAGGCGCATTGAGCTTAACATTTCTCAAACCGAGTTAGCCGGAAGGGCCGGGGTCACGAGGCAAACCATCGGCCTGATTGAAGCGGGGGAGTTTAACCCTTCCATTAAGCTGTGCGTAGCAATCTGCAAGGCGCTGGGCGTAACACTGAACGATTTGTTTTGGGAGGAAGATGAAGATGAAGCGGAGAAAAAGTAATCTGGATGAGCAGCAGGAGCGCAAGCTGCTGGAAATCGAAAGCCGGGGATGCTGGATGGCCTTTTGGGGACTTGTAATCGCCCTTTTTGTGGAAGCTCTGGTCATAAGGGATGTGCGCGCAATTGCTGGTGAATGGATCCTGTTCATGGGACTTGCGGTGTACCTGACCGTTTCATGTATTCGAGCCGGGATTTGGGATAGGAGAATGGATATGAGCCGTAAGACCATCCTTACAATCTCCGTAATCGTCGGGCTTTGTATCGCCGTCTTTCTGTTTGGCTTTACGTTCTTGCGTCATCAAAGGCTTGTCGGCGCTCTCGGTTTTGCTGCGATTTGGGGGATTGGAGCCATCGTACTCTGTTATCTTGTATTGCTCCTGGCGGCACGAGCGACGCAAAAGCGTCACGACAGGCTGAATGCCGAGCCGGATGATGAAACGGATGCGGCGGATCTCCGGTAGGCTTGAAGAGGAGAACCTCCCATACGTCCCGCCCCGCAAGCCGCATCCATGCAACGGGGAAATTCGCCAAAGCCGCGGATCGAACGCCTGCTGTGACAGGCGGCGCGCCCCGCGCGGGGTTCTATCAAAATGCGGAACCTGAGCTGTATGCGGGATCCGGCACCGTGCCAAGCGGCGGGCCGGATCTGCCTCCTGCGGAAGTCCGTGTGAAAAAAACGCATTGAGAAGCGCTTGCAATTTGGTAGGGATGTGATAGAGTGAAAAGAGATTGCAAGGAGGAGAGCACACATGGCGCTTCAAACCGATCCGCGACTGCAAAACCAGGTCATTTATTCCGTTTACGTCCGCAATCACACGCCGGAAGGGACATTTCGCGCTGTTGCGGACGATCTTGACCGCATCCGCGCGCTTGGAACGGATATTGTTTGGTTGATGCCGATCCATCCCATCGGCGTTGCGGGGAAGAAGGGGACGCTCGGCTGCCCCTACGCGAACCGCGACTATCGAAGCGTGAATCCCTCTTACGGCACTATGGCGGACTTCCGGTCGCTTGTGCAGCAGATCCATGCGCGCGGAATGAAGTGCATGATCGATGTTGTGTATAACCATACTTCGCCGGATTCGACGCTGTATATGGAGCATCCGGAATACTTTTATCACGACGCGAACGGCAAGCCCGGCAACAAGATGGGGGATTGGTCGGATGTGATCGATCTGGATTACCGCGCGCCGGGTCTGTGGAAATACCTCATCGATACGCTTGTTATGTGGGCGGGAATCGTGGACGGATTCCGCTGCGACGTGGCGTCGTTTGTACCGCTTGCGTTTTGGCGCAGGGCACGGGAGGCAGTTGCAGAGGTCAACCCGGACTGCATTTGGCTCGCCGAGACGGTGCATCTCGGTTATGGTTGCCTGGCACGGCGAAACGGCATCGATTCCGCTTTGGATACGGACATGTTTTCCGTGTTCGATCTGGAATATGAGTACGATATTCGCGAGGTGTTTGATAAGTATCTTGCCGGAAAGGCGCGCCTTAGCCACTATCTTGATATGCTGAATTTTCAGGAAGGTGTCTATCCTGCAAATTACAATAAACTGCGGTTTCTTGAAAACCACGATCAGCCGCGTATCTGCTCCTATGTGCATGACGAACGCGCACTTGAAAACTATACCGCATTCTTGTATTTTCTGAAGGGCACAACGCTGATCTATGCGGGACAGGAGTTTGAAAACACGCATCTGCCAAGCCTGTTTGACAAGGACCCCATCGATCGGAAAACGGGACGCGATCTCAGCAGTCTGCTTTGCAGACTATATGCGATCAAACAGCGGTTCGGGAGCGCGGATTGGTTCCGCGCGGAGGCGGACGATGCAAAGGACATCGCCGTCTTGCAGCGCGGAAGCGGAAATAGGAGGTTTATCGGTGTGTTCTCTCTGAAAGGGCAGTCGGCAGAGATAACGGCCGATCTATCGGACGGCAGTCGCGAGAATCTGCTCGACGGGACAGCCGTTGAGGTGAAGGATGGAAAACTGTTCTGCAACAGCAAGCCCATGATCCTTTGCACGGATGCCTGAGCAAACGGATTCACGCAAACAAATAAGACAAAACCACCCGTTTCAAGGGTGGTTTTTTGTTGTTTGCCGGCCGAGCGCGTCTTAAACGGACGATCAAAGCCCGAGCGGTTCGTCCGTCAGAAGCACGTGAAACTCTTTGACGGCGCGTGTGGGCGCTTCGTGAATGGTGATGACGTTGCACATGCGGGCGGGAGTTCGGCAATCCACACATTTTCCCGTTCGCGCACAGGGCGTGTCGAGACCGAGCCGCCAAGCGTTGCCGGGACAGCATTCGCGCCGGATTCGGGCAATGCCCTCGTCAAGGGAATCGGCTATCTTGTTGCTGCCTGCGATCACAATTACGACCGGAGGCCCATAGATCAGTCCGGCGACCCGATTGCCCGTGCCGTCGATATTGACGAGACGGCCGTCCGTTAACACTGCGTTCGCGGAGCAGAGATATACGTCTGCGTGGAGCGCCTCATGGCGTACCGTGGGCAATTCCTCGGGGGATGCATACCAATGGGCGTGTATCTTGTTGCCCTGGGCGGTCAATGCTTCCGGCAGGCCGAGATCGCGCACGGTGATGCTTCCGCCGATGCCGACGCTGCGGGTGCCGATGAGCGAAAGCGCCGCCTCTTTCGCCTGCGCGCCGGTCTCAAAACGCTCAGCCAGAAAACCGCGGCCGCGAAGCTGATGGATCAAAGAATCGGAAATCATGATTACATCCTCCTGAGAATGAACTGCCACCAGTATAGCATAGAAACAAACGGGCGCTCAAGCGTTCTGCAAACGCGCTTGGCGGAGGAATGCGGCCGGATGCTGATGCTTGCGGCAGACCGCGGCAAATGCTATACTCTGTTTATGAAAAAGATTGCGCTTGCAGCAAAACGGTATTGGATGCCGTTGCTTTCCGGCATTTTGTTTTTGCTTGCGCTCATAGGGCTTTCGACGGCCGGAGAGAACCGCAATCCGATACGCGCTTCTTCGCAGGAGCTTACCGCATACTTTCTTGATGTCGGCCAGGCGGACGCCGCACTGGTGCTTTCGGGCGGCAGTGCCATGCTGATCGACGGCGGAAATGTGGCGGACAGCAGTTATATCGTGGCGTTTCTGCGGGATAAGCAGATTCGGTATCTGGATGCTGTGATCTGTACCCATGCGCACGAGGATCACGTCGGCGGGCTGGCCGCGGCGCTCAAGGAATGCAGCGCAGGGACGATTTATGCGCCGGTGACGGACTACGACTCCAAGTCGTTTCAAAACTTTTGCAAATACGCGGATAAACGGGGAAAATCTCTGACCGTGCCGAAAGCGGGAGACAGCTTTTTGCTCGGCGGAGCGATGGTGACGTTTTTGAGTCCGGTGGCGGCGCCGGCAACGACGAACGATACGTCGCTTATCGTTCGCATCGATCTGGACGAAACAGGCTTCCTGTTCATGGGCGATGCGGAGCGTGTCGCCGAGCAGCAGTTGCTGGAATCGGGCGCACGTCTGTCTGCGGATGTGCTGAAGGTCGGACACCACGGCAGCGACGGCAGCAGCTCGTATGTGTTTATACGCGAGGTCATGCCGCGTTATGCTGTGATCTCGGTTGAACACGGAAATCGGTACGGCCTGCCGGATGAAGCAGTGCTGAGCAGACTCGCAGATGCCGGATCGTCCGTGTATCGAACGGATCTCTGCGGTACGATCTGCTGCAAAAGCGACGGACGAACGCTGACGTTTTCGACGGAGCGCGACTATGACCCGCGAACGGCGGTTTTGACGCCGGAGGAAGAATTACAGAGCAGCATTCCGGCAGGGACTTGCTATATCGGCAACAAAAACTCGGGCAAATTCCATAAGCTGACCTGCAGCGGACTGCCTGCGGAATGGAACCGTGTGTATTTTGAAACAAGAGACGCTGCGGTCGCGGATGGGTACGTTCCCTGCGGACGCTGCAATCCTTGAGAAAGCAGGAGGCGATGAAAGATGAACTTTTCGTTTGAATTACCGACAGTCGTGCGTTTCGGCCGCGGCGCCGTACGGGAGAATGCAAAACTGCTTGCACTCGGTAAACGTGCGTTCGTCGTGACCGGCGCAAACTCCGGAAGAAAGTCCGGCGCACTCGGAGATGCGCTCTGCGCGCTTTCGGCAGAGGGCGTTGCATATGAGGTGTATGAAGGGATCGGAAGCAACCCGAACGTCTCGGCTTGCAGGACGCTCGGGCAGCGGGCGCGTGCTTTCGGCGCGGATTTCATCGTCGGCATCGGCGGCGGTTCGCCGTTGGACGCAGCAAAGGCGATCGCGGTGTTTGCCGCAAATGAGATCGATGAGCAGCGGCTGTTTCAATATGGCTATGAAAACGGCGTGCTCCCCATTGCCGCAATCCCCACGACAAGCGGCACGGGCAGCGAGGTCACGCCTTGGTCGATCATGACGGACAACACGGCAAAGACCAAGAGATCGTTTGGCGGAACGCTGACATTTCCGCGCGTGGCGCTGCTCGACCCGACATATACGGAAAAACTCCCCCGTGCGATTACGTTTGATACGGGCATGGATGCATTCCAGCATTGCTTTGAGAGCTATCTTTCCATGCGCGCTACACCCGCGACGGACGCGCAGTGCCTTGAGGCGCTGAAACGGTTCTCGCATTGTATGCAGCCGCTTGCCGAGGGAAAGCTCGAGGGTATCCGGGAAGAGCTGATGCTGATCTCGATGCTGGGCGGTATGGCGATTGCACAAACGGGGACAACGCTCATGCATGCCATGGGGTACCCTTTGACTTATTTCCATGATGTTCCGCACGGCAGAGCCAACAGCCTTGTGCTGCCTGCGTACGTGGCCGCGCTCGATGCATACCGACCGGAACGCCTGCGGGAGGCATTGAACGCGCTGGGTGTATCAAAGGACAAGCTCTGCGATTTTGCGAGGATGCATACGGGCGATTGCACGCTGCACCCGGATGAAGCGGCGCTGCAATTTTATGCGGAACAGACCTCACGGAAAGACCCGATGGCGACGACCGGCGTTCCCGGCGATGCCGCATCGATCTATCGCTTGTATCGCATTGTGTTTCCGGACTGACAGAGCCGGCTGTATAGATTGGTATTCCCCTGCGGCAGATGCCGTGGGGGGATTTTTTTAGCGGGCTGGCTCGGCGTCCCCTTGACAAAGCCGTTTCCGGTCAATACAATACAAGTGTTGCAAATCACTTGTTGCATTACAAGAAATATGGAATTAACGCATCGAAAGGGGTAGGAAAATGCCGCCAAAAGCGAAGTTTACAAAAGACGAGATCGTGAATGCCGCATTGGATGTCGTCAGGAAAAGGGGCGCCGGCGCCTTGACGACGCGGGACATTGCAAGAGAACTCGGCGTATCGACCCGGCCGATTTTTACGTATTTCAATACCATGGACGAGGTAAGGGCAGCGGTTCGCGATGCAGCGGAGCAGCGGTATCTTGCCTATGTGGATGCAGGGCTTGCGGAGGAACAGCCCTTTCGCGGATTCGGAAAGCAGTATCTGCGCTTTGCAGCGGAGGAACCGCAGCTGTATCGGCTTTTGTTTTTTACGCGCAACGCAGAGGGGCAGAACGGCGCTGTTACGGTTATGGAGCATGCGAGAGATCACGCGATCGGTTCGGTCATGAAAACGTATCATGTCGGAGAGGAAGCCGCGGCACTCTATTTCCGCGACATGTGGATCGTGGTGCATGGCCTTGCAACGCTGATCGTGAGCGGCTGCTGCCCCTATACCGAGGCGGAAATGGCGGAGATCCTCATGCAGTGCAGCTACAGTATCTGTAAGGCCATTAAGGAGACCGCGGGGTTTGCGCGCAGCGGATTTGATTCTGACACGGCGTTTCGGCAGCTTATCGGTGAAGACTGAACCGGCAGGCAAAATCAGGCAGGCGTCCGCGCTGCAAAAGCCGGTGATGGGTGCGGGCGAGCGGACATATCGCGCCGTCTGCAAAACAATCGAGACGATGCAACCGACGGTTGACGGATTTTACGGTCGGATGGATGGTACGCAACCGGGAATCAACGTATCATGCAGATACAAGCGAGACGGAGGAATCGCACGCCATTGGCATTCAAAACGTCTCTGATCGAAATATTGGGAGGGAATACAAGTGATACTGGCAGACAAGATCATTGCATTGCGAAAGAAGGCCGGCTGGTCGCAGGAGGAGCTTGCGGAGCAGCTCGGCGTATCGCGTCAGGCGGTTTCTAAGTGGGAGGGCGCGCAGTCCGTTCCGGATATGGAACGCATTCTCCAGATGAGCAAGGTCTTTGGAGTAACGACCGATTATTTGCTGAAGGACGAGCTGGAAGCGGAGGAGTATGCAGCGAGCGAACCGGATACGGAGCTGCATCGGGTGACAATGGAGGATGCCGCGCGGTATCTGGATCTGCGGAAGGCGGCGGCGCCGAAAATGGCGCTTGCAACGTTTCTCTGCATCATCTCGGCGATACCGCTTCTTCTGCTCGGCGCATGGAGCGAGAGCGCGGACGCCCCGATCACCGAGAATGCAGCCGCAGGGCTCGGGTTGTGCGCGCTGCTGCTGCTTGTGGCGGTGGGTGTCGCGATCTTCCTGACAACGGGCGCAAAGGCCAAAGCGTTCGCGTTTCTTGAGAAAGAGCCGTTTGAGACGGCTTACGGTGTGAGCGGCATGGTAAAGGAACGCAGGACGGCATTCCAGAATACATATGATCGTCTGAATGTCGTTGGGACCGTGCTCTGCATTCTGTCGGTGCTGCCGCTGTTTGCTGCGGTCTGCTTCGACGGTTCGGATCTTTCGTATGTGATCTCCGTTGCGGCGATGTTCCTGATCGCCGGGATCGGCTGTGTCGCGTTCGTCTATGGCGGGACATACAATGCAGCTATGCAGAAGCTATTGGAAGAAGGAGAGTATACAAGAAAGAAAAAAGCAAAGAGCGGGCTGCTCGGCACGATCAGTACTTGTTATTGGCTCATTGCCGTTGCGATCTATCTGTATATCACATTTTCTCCGTCCATTGCGCTGGACGCAGGGCGGTCGTGGTTTGTCTGGCCGATCGCCGGCGTGCTGTATGCGGCGGTCATGACGATCGAGGGAAGGAGCACACGGTAGAGAAAGCAGCGGCTGGGGGCGTCATAGCGGAGGGGGAGGGGCTTATGGCGAGCCCCCTTTTGCTTTTGCATTTTGAAGCGCGATTGAACGCAGTGTGACATTTTATCCATCCCGCGACAGTAGAGCAGAATCCGTGGTATAGTAGGGAAAAATGTGGTTCATCACTGGGAGGAATCAATATGAGCTTTTTTGATGAACTGGGGAAACGGATCGGAAGCGCGTCTAAGGGCGTGGCGAAAAAGGCGTCGGAGATTGCAGACAGCGCAGGCGTTTCCGTACACATCGCCGGACTGGAACGCGAGCGGGACGAGATCTACAGAGATCTCGGAAAGATGTATTATGAGCGGTTCGGAACATTGCCCGCAGAGGAGTTCCGCGAGCAGTGCTGCAAGGCGCTCGGCAAGAACGCCGAGATCCAGGCGGCAAAGCAAAAGTATCTGCGCTTGAAGCATGTGGCACTTTGCGGGAACTGCGGTGCCGAGAATCCGGAAGAAAGCCAGTATTGCAGCAAATGCGGCACAAAACTGTCGCACGAAGACGTAAAGGAAGCGGCAGCGGAGGAAACGGAAAGCGCGGGAACGGAGCCGGTTGGGACGACAGAAGAGCCTGCGCACGACGCTGAGATTTGACAAGCAGGGCCTGCGGCGTATAATATAGGGAAACAACGAAGAAAGGCCAGGAGATAACCGGGACATGAGCGAGAACTGTACCCATGACTGCGGCAGCTGCCACGAAAGCTGCGCAAGCCGTGAAAAGACGAGCTTTTTAGAGCCGCAGAACGCACAGTCGAATGTGAAGAAGATCATTGGCGTTGTCAGCGGAAAGGGCGGCGTCGGCAAATCGATCGTCACCTCCATGCTTGCAGTGCTTGCAGAGCGCGCGGGCATGAAAACGGCGATCATGGATGCGGACGTGACGGGGCCGTCGATCCCGCGGGCGTTCGGACTCTTGGAAAAAGCTATGGGCGACGGGGAAACGCTGTATCCGGTCGAAACGCGTACAGGGATCAAAACCATGTCTCTGAATCTGCTGCTGGACTCCGAAACGGCGCCTGTCGTCTGGCGCGGTCCCGTCATTGCCGGCTTAGTGAAGCAATTCTGGAAGGATGTCGTCTGGGGCGATACGGACATCATGTTTATCGATATGCCGCCGGGAACGGGGGACGTGCCGCTGACGGTGTTTCAGTCGATCCCGCTCGACGGTATTGTGATCGTTACGAGTCCGCAGGAGCTTGTCGGCATGATTGTGGAAAAAGCGGTCAACATGGCGAACATGATGCAGGTACCGGTTCTGGGGCTGGTTGAGAACTTGAGCTATGTGCGCTGCCCCGACTGCGGACATGTCATCCATCCGTTCGGAGAGAGCCGGCTTGATGCGACGGCGGCAAAGCACGGCATTACGGCGACGGCACAGATGCCGATCGATCCGACGCTCGCAAAGCTCTGCGACGCAGGCAATATCGAGTCCTTCGAGGGCGATTGGCTGAATGGGCTTTTGGATTCACTGCTTGCATACAAAAACGTGGATTGATAAAAAAACAGGGCCGTTCTATGCGGCCCTGCGGCGCCCCGATGGGGCTCTTTTTCTGTTTGCGGCAAAAGGCAGAATCCGGGCAATACAGTCTTTGCAGGGCGCTTCGAACGGGCAATACGTTCTCGCAAATGCCGACGTTCTCCGCGCTTTGCACGCGCATTTGGAACGCATAGGATCATTGCAGCTTTGCACGGCAGTCCAGCGCTTCCCTTGCTGCGGCGACCGCTTTTTCCCGGGTGTCGTATAGACCGGATGGCAAAACATTTCCCGCTGGGGCCCAATAGTATTGACCGGAATATGAATCAAACAGCATTTCCATAACGGCATATGAAAAGACGTTGTTCTTGCAGAAGAGCTCGATATAGCAGGCATCGCTGACATCAACGACCTCAACGGCACGGAGATCGGGATGCTTTGGCTGTCTGTTGGAAAAAACGCCCGCAGCCCTGTCGAAATGCCATGTCGCAGAGCGCGTAGTGCTGCTGCAAAAAGGACTTGCAAATCGCGATCGGACGGTTGCAATATGGCGCTTCTTTCTGCCATCGTCGTACAACAGCCAGTATTTTTCGCAGCACAGGCGTTCTCTCTTATAGAATGCTATACGCAGGAGTCTGTATTCAAACAGGTCTTTCAAAAAGGCGACGGCGCGCGCTATATACTCATGATTTCGGTTGAAATGATCCGAAAATTGACGACGGCCGGTAAAGAAGAACACGATCACGCGATTCTCAAAGACTTCGAATCCGACATGATTTCCTGCGTCGATAACAACGAGGTCGGAGGTGTGTGCCGACCTCATGTCCTGCTCGGAAAAGCTGTCGGTAAAGGCATTTCCCGTATATGGCCGGACAGTCTCAAGCAGAATTCCCGTTGTTTTGAAGAGCATTTTTCCACCGCCTTTTTCCCATAATAGCATACGCCGACGCCCATTTCAAATGATTGCGGCGGAAGTTATGCGCGGAGATGTGCTTGTATTTGAAACGGTGTGACTGAGTGCGTTAAGAAACAAGACAACATATGAATAACAAAAGAAATCGGCAAGTCTTATATGACTTGCCGATCCTCTGGCGCGCCTGGCAGGATTCGAACCTGCGACCTACCGGTTCGTAGCCGGGCACTCTATCCACTGAGCTACAAGCGCATTTCACACTTGATTATTGTATCAATACATAGCGAGAATGTCAAGAACAATTTCAAAATAATTCCTGACAGATTTCGAGCCCCCTAAATTCACTCCTGATCCCCGTCGTCAGGGTCAGCAAGCAAACGTTCGGTCCCAAGCAAGGAAGCCGCCGCCATATCATCCTCCAACCGTTCCACGCTGCGCAGTTTGCGGACGATGGAGCGTGTGCGGGTGCCGATGAGCTGATCCAGTTCGTCGTTGACCTGTAGGAGCCTGCGCTGCGAGTTTTGCAGGACGGACGCAAACTTTTCGAATTCTGTCTTGACCGCGCCGAGAACCTGCCAGACCTCGCTGCTCCGCTTCTGGATCGCAATCGTGCGGAAGCCCATCTGCAAACTGTTGAGCAGCGCTGCCATGGTGGAGGGTCCCGCGATGTTCACGCGATAACACCGCTGCAATTCTTCAACAAGACCGCGATTGACCACCTCCGCATAGAGCCCCTCAAACGGCAGGAACATGATGGCAAATTCCGTCGTGTTGGGCGGATCGATGTATTTGTCGTGGATATCGCGCGCTTCCTTTTTGATTTGCTGGGTAAGCGCCGCTATGGCTGCGCGCAGCTGATCGGGCGAGCCGCTCTCGTAGGCGTCCTGCAATGCGGCGTAGGTGTCGCCGGGGAACTTGGAATCAATGGGCAGATAGACATACTGTCCGTCGTCCGCGGGCAGCTTGACCGCAAATTCGACTCGTTCACTGCTGCCGCGCCGCGTCGCTACGTTCGTGTCATACTGCTCGGGCGAGAGGATCTCTTTCAGGATCGCGTCCAGCTGGATCTCGCCGAGGATACCGCGAGTCTTTACATTTGAAAGCACCTTTTTCAAATCGTCGACGCCCGCTGCGAGCGACTGCATTTCACCGAGCCCCTTGTAGACCTGCTCAAGCCGTTCGCTGACCAGGCGGAATGATTCCGTCATCTTGCTTTCGAGTGTTTTTTGCAGCTTCTCGTCGACGACCTGCCGCATCTGCTCAAGACGCTCGTTGTTATCAGACTGCATCTGGGACAGACGGCGTTCCATGGTCTCGCGGATCTGCTCGAGCTTTTGTTCGTTTGTCGTTTCAAACGTGCGGAAACGGCGTTCCTGCTGATCGGCGGCATGCTGCTGGTTGTCTCCGATCATTTGTCCGAGAGAAGAAACGGAGTGCTGTATGGAATGCGAGACCTCTTGCCTGAGCTGTGCTTCCGAGGCAGCAATGTCCTGCCGCAGATGTTCGTTGCGCGGACGCAGCAGAAGAATAACGACAGCGATGAGCAGCGCCGTCGACACACAAGCCAGGATCAATACTGCGATTTCCATTGCGTTCAGTGTCCTCCCAATGTCAAATAAACGCCGAAGGTAATGCCCGCCTGCGCTAGAATATAGGTCGACATTACGATGAGATACCGGAATTTGAGCTTTTTATAGTACTTGTCGTAGGCAAGGACGGAATCGGAAAAGAGGAAAAGGAGCGAAGCTGCGAAAACCATCCAGTGCCAAATCGAACCGTTGGTGACAGCAAAGAGAAACGCGCACAGGCTCATAAAGGAGATTACGGCAAGATAGGAGGCTGCGAGCACCTGCATCTTTCCGCCGATTTCACCTTTTCGAAGCCGGCGCAGCAGCAGCGCGATATAGAGCGCGTACAGAAGCGCACCAAATGCGATCAGGACAGATCTCGGCGCAGCGCCGAGGTGCGTGAGAAAGTATATCGCATACAGTACATGACCCGCGGCAAAGAAGCTGCTTCCGACCACAAAGAAAAAAGATTTTTTCGCCGCGGCAAGCAGCAGCAGATCCCCGAGAAAGCCGCATAAGAGTCCCAGAGTGATCGCGTGCGGCGTCGGATTCGTCGTAAACAGAAGCCAAAGCGCAAGAAGCGGCATGAGCAGGAGCTTTGTCGCGTAGCGCAAACGTGCGCGCATCGGCGGGACACAGGCAAACAGCTGCGCCCCTGCTGCAATGAGAAACAGGAACAGAATGACATTTGTTTTCAAAAGCGTCGATCCTCCCCAACATCCGGTCGATAAAACAAGTATAGCACAGATGCACTTTTGTGCAAAACTAAGTATTGTTGAAAAAAACTTGTTGTGCTATACTGCAACATGTAAGAATGTGTAGAAGCGGACGGAAAATAACACCTTCCGCAGAATAATGAAGGAGGAGAACTCATCCATGCAATACTCCAAAGATGTGGAAGAGATGGTCTGCGTCAAAAAGGGCGCAGCACATGATCCGGCCCCCATTCCCGAAGAGGGCAAGTGGGTCAAGGCAAAACAGATCAGCGACATCAGCGGTCTGACGCACGGCGTCGGCTGGTGCGCACCGCAGCAGGGCGCCTGCAAGCTCACGCTGAACGTGAAAAACGGCATCATCGAAGAAGCGCTGATCGAGACGCTCGGCTGCTCCGGCATGACGCATTCCGCTGCAATGGCGGCAGAGATCCTGCCCGGCAAGACGATCCTTGAAGCGCTGAATTCCGACCTCGTTTGCGACGCGATCAACACCGCAATGCGCGAGTTGTTCCTCCAGATCGTATACGGCCGCACACAGAGTGCCTTTTCCGACGACGGCCTGCCCGTGGGCGCCGGACTTGAAGACCTGGGCAAGGGTCTGCGTTCGCAGATCGGCACCATGTACGGCACAAAGGTCAAGGGTCCCCGCTACCTCGAGATGGCCGAAGGTTATGTCCTGAAGGTCGGACTCGACGAAGAGGGCGAGATCATTGGTTACCAGTTCGTCTCCCTCGGGAAGATGATGGACGCGATCAAGAAGGGCGTCGATCCGAAGGAAGCGTACGAGCAGAACATCGGTACCTACGGCCGTTTTGCACAGGCCGTCAAGGTCGTCGACCCGCGCAAGGAGTAAGGAGGGCCAGCCATGATTACGTTTGAAGGTTATGAAAGAAGAATCGACAAGATCAACGCCGTCCTGAAGGAGTACGGGATCGCGGGTCTTGAAGAAGCAAAAAAGATCTGCGACGACGCAGGCGTTGACGCTGCGGGTATCGTTCGCGGCATTCAGCCCATCGCGTTTGAAAACGCCTGCTGGGCGTACACCGTCGGCGCGGCGATCGCTCTGAAAAAGGGAGTCAAGACCGCGGCGGAAGCTGCGGAAGCGATCGGCATTGGCTTGCAGGCCTTCTGCATTCCGGGTTCCGTGGCGGATCAGCGCAACGTCGGCCGCGGCCACGGCAACCTCGGCGCCATGCTGCTCAACGAGAACACGCACTGCTTCGCGTTCCTTGCCGGTCACGAGAGCTTTGCGGCGGCAGAGGGCGCAATCGGCATCGCGCGCACCGCAAACAAAGTCCGGAAAGAGCCCCTGCAGGTCATTCTGAACGGTCTCGGCAAGGACGCCGCTTACATCATTTCCCGTATCAACGGCTTTACCTTCGTTGAAACGGAATATGACTACAAGACGGGCGAACTGCACATCGTTTCGACCAAGGCGTTTTCCGACGGCGACCGCGCAAAGGTTCGCTGCTACGGTGCAGACGACGTCAACGAAGGTGTTGCGATCATGCGGCATGAGAACGTGGACGTTTCTATCACGGGCAATTCCACGAACCCGACCCGCTTCCAGCATCCCGTTGCCGGAACCTACAAGAAATGGTGCGTTGAAAACGGCAAGAAGTACTTCTCCGTGGCTTCCGGCGGCGGCACGGGCAGAACGCTGCATCCGGATAACATGGCGGCAGGCCCCGCGTCCTACGGCATGACCGATACGATGGGCCGTATGCACAGCGACGCGCAGTTTGCAGGTTCGTCCTCCGTCCCGGCACACGTCGAGATGATGGGACTCATCGGCATGGGCAACAACCCCATGGTTGGCGCGACCGTCGCAGTCGCGGTCGCAATCGCGGAAGCCGTTCGCTGAGCCGAATCCCAATTATAACAATCGATCTGCCCGTCCGAGCCGCATTGCTTGGGCGGGCAGCAGTCTATGGAGGTGACACACATGAAGGATCGGACAATTCGCAAGATCGCTCTTTGCGGCATTTTGGCAGCGGCGATCGTGCTGTTGACCATGCTCGTTTCCATCCCGATCCCGGGAGGTCTCGGCTTTGTTAATCTTGGGGATGCGGGCGTGCTCTCCGCAGCGTTTCTGCTCGGAGGCCCGTGGGGCGCACTGACCGGTGGCGCTGCATCCGCGCTCGCGGATCTGCTGCTTGGATATGCGGTCTATATGCCGGCGACGTTTGTGATCAAAGGCGGCATGGCGCTGCTGTTCTGCCTGCTGCAAAAGGTCATGAAACCGCGGCTGCAGGTGCTGGCGTTTTTCATATCGACGCTGCTCGTGCCGTTCGGGTATTTTCTTTACGAAACCATCCTGTACGGCGGGGTGGCTGCGCTGCCGAATGTGCCGTTCAATTTGGTGCAGTGCCTGGTAGGTGCCGCGGTTGCGTTTGCGGCGACGCGCCTGTTTCGAAATCGTTCGATCGGAGGTTTGCAATGAGACCGCTGCGTCCCTATGAAATCAAGCCGCACGGAAGCTATGAGCCGAAGCCGGAGCGCGGCGCCTACCTGCGGCGGGAGCCGAAGGGCGACCCGGATGTGCTGCTGTTTTCGTTCCCGGACGGCGAGCGGGAGATCTTTGCCGCAGCCGATCTGTTGTCCGTGCAGGGATATACTGCGCGCATTGCGGTCGTTTCGGATGCAGCTCTGTTTCTCAAACAGGAGGCGAATTATCGAAACGGCATTTTTGCGGACAGACCCGCGGCGCGTGTGGGGCTTGCCTTAAGCGCAGACGAGCAGGCTGCGCTACGGGAGCTTTCGCCCGAAACGGTATTGCTGAACGGCGCGGGAAGAGCTGAGATCGCCCGCGCGGCGCTTGCCGCCATACAGACATCGGCACGCGGCTGATGCGGAAAAGAACGAACGGTAAAGAATGTGCGGGCGTCGGTCAAACGCCCGCTTTTTTTGCCCGCCAGAAAGAAATATAAAACTTTATATGACTTTTCTTTCAGAAGCCTTGCAAACCATGGCGTAAGGAACGTAAACTTGTAGTCAAGAAATAACGGCAAGGTAGAAACATGCAAAGAAGAAAAAGACGCAGACACAGCTTCGCTTGGATCCTGAAGCGTGTATTCCGAAACATTCGGCAGGAACTCGTGTACCAGCTTCGGCGATTCTTACGCAAGTGCTATCGGCTCGGCGCGCCGATGTGCATCTTTCTTTTCTGTGCGTTTGTGTTTGTAACGACGGGCGTTGTGCTGCTTGCAACCATTCCCGCCCGACAAAGAGCGAGGACGGAGGCCGCGGCACAGACGACTCTTCCCGCACCACAGACGATTCCCGATAGGAGCGAATGGGACATCGAGCCGACAGCCGTTCCGCTCGGCGATGAGGACTATGCGGATGACGCGGCGCCGACGAACATCGAACCGGATGCAGGAGAGGAAGAGAGCGATCCGGCAGCCGTACTCCCGGCGGACGGACAGCAGGGAGCGCCGGAGCCCACAGCAGAGGTGCGCTATGAAAAGGGAAGCGAAGGCGAAGATGTGCTGGATATCCAAAAGCGGCTTATGACGCTCGGCTATCTCTCGCTTGACGAGCCGACGAGCTATTATGGAAATGCGACGCGTGATGCGGTGCGTTTTTTCCAGCGTCAACACGCGCTTGAGCAGGACGGGATCATCGGCAACGCGACCTATGCGCTGCTCATGTCTGACGAGGCGCGTCCCTATGTGATGATGGAGGGCGCGGAGGGTGACGATATTGAGGTATTTCAGGACATGCTCTATGACCTCGGATATCTTTCACGCAGCCAGGTGACTGGATATTATGGAACGGATACGGTCGAGGCCGTAAAAAAGTTTCAAAAGCGCAACAAGCTGTCGCAGGACGGAAAAGCGGGCGAGAAAACGATCGAAATGATCAACTCCGCAGACGCGCGAGTATCCTATACAAAGGAAAAGGAGATCGAAGAGGAGAAGAAGAAGGAGGCCAAAGAAGCGGCAAAGAAGACCGTTGAAGGCCGGATCGACTCCATGATCAAGGTCGCAAAGTCGCAGCTCGGCAAACCCTATGTGCTCGGCGCAAAGGGCCCCGACAGTTATGATTGCTCCGGCTTTGTGTATTATTGCCTGCGAAAAGCAAACGTCTACTGCCGCCGTTTGAATGCGGCAGGCTATTCGAGGACGGATTCTTGGAAAAAGATCACAAGCATGAGCGACCTGAAAAAGGGCGATCTGATCTTTTTCAGCTCCGATGACGATAAATCGGTCGGACACGTCGGGATCTATATCGGAAGCGGCGAGATGATCGACGCATCCTCCGGCAACGGAAAGGTCATCCGCAGATCCTGCCGTACTTCCTACTGGAAACGAAACTTCGTCTGCGGACGCAGACCCATTGAGTAGAAAGGAGCCGTTGCGGCACAGCCCGCGCAAGAGAACGAATGCTGCTGTATCACGCATCCCCCGTGCCGGGACTGACGGAACTGCGCCCCTTTGTCTCTAACCACGGGACGTCCTGCGTCTACCTGTCAGAAAAACGGGAAAACACGCTTGTATATCTCAGCAATGCGGTCGAGAAGTATTGTCGGGAGACGGGGTTTCTGCATAGCGGCATCTGGCAGAAATGGGCAAGCTATGGGTTTACAAAGAACGGACTGCTGTGCCTCGACGAGTATTATGCGAACGCGACGTTTGAGACCTATTGCGGCGTACAGGGATATATTTATGCCGTAGAAGACGCGCCCGGGATCGAACGAATGCAGGATATCCCGTTTGGCAGGATCGCAAGAACCCCGTTGAAAGTAGTTGGGACGGAGCAGGTCGAGGATGCGTTTGCGGCGCTGCGTCAGGCAGAGGAGCAGGGGAAGCTGCTGCTCAGACGGTACGCCGACTTGACAAAGCCGGAACGCGACTGGCTGCGCGACACGATCTCGGAGGAGTATCAAAGCGCAGAAAGCCACCCGGAATACCGCCATTTTTTGCGCGGTAAGCTGTCGGAGTATCTGAAGGACCGGTAAATTGCCGCAGTGCAAAGAACAGGATTTGATAAACAAACCGCGGCCGTTTCGATCATTACGTCGAGACGGTCGATTCGATAATAAAGTAGCGCTTATGCGGATGGAGGGGGGCGCTGCGAAGATAGAACATTCAAGGTTTCGCGTTGCAAGAAACCTGCTGCTGTTTTGGACACTGTATGTGGGCCTTGGCGCGGTCGCGGGGGCGGTCGGAATGCTGGCCGATCCATCGGGAAAAGCCATGGGGATGGACGCCATGCTGCCCTGTTTTCAAAAGCTGCCGTTCGCGGACGTTCTGTTTTCCGACCTCCTGTTTTCGGGGATCGCACTGCTCATCGTCAACGGCATAACCAACCTGACCGCAGCGGGACTGCTGCTTGCGAAAAAACGTGCGGGCATATTTCTTGGCGGCTTGTTCGGCGTGACGCTGATGCTCTGGATCCTGATCCAGTTCTATATGTTCCCGCTGAATTTTATGTCCACGGCATATTTTATTTTCGGATTTCTCCAAGCGGCGACGGGGTACGCGGCGTGGGTGTTTGACGCACAGGAACGGTTCTGCTCGCATCCGGATCCGAAAGCATATCCGAATATTGGGAACGACCCCACTCGGCTCGTGGTGTATTTCTCCCGCATGGGCTACGTCCGAAAGGCGGCGCTGGAAGCGGCGGATCGCACGGGCGCGGTCGTTTATGAGATCAAAGCGAAGGAGCGCACGGAGGGAACGCTCGGTTTTTGGTGGTGCGGACGTTACGGAATGCATCGCTGGCCGATGCCGATCGAAGAGGTGCGAGTTGATCTTTCGTCCTATGCGCACGTGACGATCTGCTCGCCTATCTGGGTATTCGCGCTTTCCGGGCCGGTGCGCGCCTTCTGTCAAGCGGCGCACGGGAAGATCCGCGCAGCCGAGTATATCCTTGTGCATCATACGCACGGCATATATCGGAATGCGGCCGCGGAAATGGATACGCTGCTCGGAGCGAAAGGAAACGCTTTGACCACGATCTGCTGTAGACGGGGACGCTTTATTTCAGAGAAGAAGTATTGAAATAAACACTTGACAAGTAAACGGTCGTTCACTATACTACGGTGTGAACGATCGTTTATTATTTTGGGAGGGGGAGATCGCATGGAAAATACGCGGGAGCGTATACTCGAAACGGCACTTGCACTGTTTTCAAAAGATGGATATGCGGCAGTCTCCGTGAGTACGATCGCCGCGAAACTCGGCATGACAAAGGGCGCGTTGTACAAGCATTATCGAAGCAAGCGTGACATTTTCGACCAGATCGTGCTGCGCATGGAAAGAAACGACTTCGAACGAGCAAAGGACTTTGCACTGCCGGAGAACGACTGGAATGCGATGCCGGAGGCATATGCGGCCGCCCCGCTTGCACAGCTGCTTGCGTTCAGCCGAGCACAGTTCCGGTATTGGACGGAAGACCCGTTTGCAAGTGCGTTCCGAAGGATGCTGACGATCGAGCAGTACAGCAGCGCAGAAATGACTGCGCTCTATCAGAATTATCTTGGCGCCGGCCCGTTGGAGTATGTGGAGGAACTGCTGAAGAGTCACGGCGTTTCGAAAGCAAAGGAGAAGGCGCTCGCGTTCTATGCACCCATGTATTATTTATACAGTCGTGTAGATGCCGGAATGGATACTGCGGAAGCATACAGACAGCTTGACGCGCACTTTGAAAGCGCATATCGGCAATGGATGGAGGAAAGCGAAGCGTGATGATCAATGTATTTCCGCGCTGGGCGGAAGAAGCCGCGGAGGCTGCGTCCGCGTTGACGCTGCGCCGTGTTGTTTCACAGGAAAAGGGAATGTACCGCATCGCGGGTCCCGAAGGCGAACAGGCTGCCTGCCTTTCGGGGAAGTTCCGTCTTGGCGTCGAAACGGCCTCCGAATATCCAGTGGTCGGAGACTATGTGTTGGTCGACGCAAGCCGAGGCGAGCTGGCGGTCATCAAACGGGTGCTGCCGCGCAAGAGCCTGTTTGTCCGAAAAGCGGCGGGGACAAAACGTACAGAACAGGCGGTCGCAGCAAATATCGATACCGTGTTCCTCTGCATGGCGCTCAACCGTGATTTTAATCTGCGCAGATTGGAGCGGTATCTTGCCGTCGCCTGGGACAGCGGCGCTACGCCGGTCGCGCTTTTGACAAAAGCGGATCTTGCCGATGATCTTGAAGAGAAAACGGCTGCGGTGCAGAGAACGGCGCCGGGAACGGCGCTGATTGTGACCTCTGTACTGGAATCGCTGGGGCTGGATCAGCTTGCGCCATATCTTGAAGAGGGCGCGACCGTAGCCTTTGTCGGGTCATCCGGCGTCGGAAAATCTACGCTGGTGAACCGTTTTCTTGGGGAGGAACGCCTTGCAACGAATGGCCTGAGAAACGACGATCGCGGACGGCACACCACCACGCGGAGAGAGCTGCTGTGCTTGCCCTGCGGCGCGATGGTCATCGACACGCCCGGCATGCGTGAGCTGGGAATGTGGGAGACGGGAGATGGTCTCGGTGCCGCATTTTCGGAGATCGAAGCGCTTTCCGCGGCTTGCAGATTTCGTAACTGCACACACACGAGCGAGCCCGGCTGCGCTGTACAGGCGGCGATCGCGGCGGGGGAACTGGATCTGGAGCGTTGGCTTTCCTATCGAAAGCTCGCGGCCGAGTCGGCGTATGCAAAGAATGCGGAGCAGTCGGCATACGCGAAGGAAAAGAAGTTCAAGGCCATTGCAAAACTAAATAAACAAATGAAGAAACGGTGAGGAACAAACAATGCACTATCCGAAGAGCAAAAAGTATGATACACAGGCTTTGCAAGCAAAAATTATGGGACCGAACCCCGTTAAACTGGAGGAAGAGCTGCTGCTGGCGCATAAGATCCCGGCGGGCGCAGTCGTGTGCGATCTCGGAAGCGGACAGGGACTGACGTCCGTGTTTCTTGCAAAGGAGTATGGGTTCCGCGTATATGCGGCGGATCTGTGGAGCGAACCGGAGGAGAATCAGGCGTTTTTCCGTGAGATGGGGCTCACAGATGAACAGATCACGGCTGTTAAGGCAGATGCAGCCGCTCTACCGTTTCCGAAAGCATTTTTCGACGCCGTGGTGAGCACGGATTCCTATAACTACTTTGGACGCGATCCAGCCTACCTTGATGAGAAACTGCTGCCGTTTGTGAAAAAGGGTGGATACATCTATATTGCGATCCCCGGTATGAAGCACGACTGCCATGATAACCTGCCGAAGGAACTGCTGCTGTCTTGGACGCCTGAACAGCTCGATTACATGCATGACGTACCGTATTGGCGGAATATGGTCGAACAGAGCCGCTTGGCCGAGGTGATCGAGGTACGGGAGATGGAGTCGAACGAAGAGGTTTGGGCAGATTGGCTCAAGCAGGAAAACGAGTATGCACGGGGCGACCGCAGATCCATGGAGGCGGGCGGCGGCGCATATCTGAACTTTATAAAAATCGTTTTGCAAAAGAAGTGAGCGTCGTCGGAAACGCCCCGTTCCGCCTTGGCTTTTCGGGAGATGCGTTGAAATACTGCATTTGACCGACAAATTTTTGCACGCATGTAGAAAATATGCTATACTACAATACTGTGGGCAGATTTGATTTGCCGCCGCACCGCAAAGCCGGAGAATCGGCTCGCGGCGCGAAATGACTGCAAGGAGCTACGGGAATGAAGATCGACGCAATCATGGATAAGATCGAGCTTGTGCTCAAACGTGACTATCAAACGACATTGCTGGACGCGACGCCGCAGCAGCTGCACGATGCGCTTGGCGCGGTTGTGATGGGCGCTATCGCAGAGCGGTGGTACGAGAGCCGCCATGCGCATGAGCATACGCGCGAGGCGTACTACTTCAGCGCGGAATATCTTGTCGGACGCATGGTGTATAACAACCTGTTTTCACTCGGAATGCTCGATGAGATCAAGGAAGAGTTCCAAAACCGTGGACTGGATCTTGCCGTATTTGAGGACATCGAAGATGCGGCGCTCGGCAACGGCGGCCTCGGTCGCTTGGCGGCCTGTTTCCTGGATTCGGCGGCAACAATGAATCTGCCGCTCGACGGCTACGGCCTGCGGTACAAGTACGGCTTGTTCAAACAGACGTTCTCCGACGGGTTCCAGGTCGAGAGCGCGGACGATTGGCAGCGCGGCGGAGATCCATGGAGCCGCAGACGCGACACCCATGAGGTGCTCGTTTCTTTTAAGGAGGAGACCGTGCGCGCGGTTCCGTATGATATGCCCGTGATCGGATACGGAACGGAAAACATCGGTACGCTGCGGCTTTGGCAAAGCGAGCCGATGGTTGATTTTGATTTTAAGCTCTTTAACGATCAGGAATACGCGCTTGCCGTACTCGAAAAGAACCGCGTGGAGGACATCACCCGCGTGCTCTACCCGAATGACTCAACGCCCGCGGGCAAAGAGCTTCGCCTAAAGCAGCAATACTTCCTTTCGAGCGCATCGCTGCAGGATATTCTGTTCCGGTATAAACGGGAGAACCGCCCGATCGAGCGCTTTGCGGATTCGGTCACCATTCAGCTGAACGATACGCATCCCACAGTCAGCATTCCGGAACTGATCCGGCTGCTGATGAAGGAAGGGCTGGGCTTTGAGCAGGCGTTTGAGGTCGCGCAGCGCACCTTCAATTATACGAACCATACCGTTATGGCCGAGGCTCTCGAAAAGTGGGACGTCGATTTGTTCCGCGGCGTGCTGCCGGAGATCTTCGACATCATCTATCAGATCAATACACGGCTCTGCGGCGAGCTCATGGAGCGCGGTATGGATTGCAGCCATATGGCGATCATCCAAAACAAGCTGATCCATATGGCAAACCTTGCGGTGTATGGTTCGAGCCACATCAACGGCGTCGCCAAGATCCACACCGAGATCCTGAAAAACGACGTCCTGCACGACTGGTATCGCCTGTATCCGGAACGCTTCCAGAACAAGACCAATGGCATCACGCAGCGCCGCTGGCTGGGACTGTGCAACCCGGAGCTGTCCGCGTTTATTGCGGAGCGCATCGGCGGCTACGGCTTCCTGACCGATCTTGACGCGCTGAAACAGCTCCGTGAACACCAAACGGACGCTGACGTGCTGGCGTTCAATGCGGTCAAGCAGGAAAAGAAGGAGCAGCTCTCCGAGTATATCGAAAAGAAGGAAGGGGTTCTGCTGCCGCCGGAGTTCCTGTTTGACGTGCAGGTGAAGCGTATGCACGAGTATAAGCGCCAGCTTTTGAATGCGTTTTCGATCCTCGATATCTATTATGGATTGAAAGAGGGAAGGATTCGTAATTTCACGCCGACCGCTTACATTTTCGGTGCAAAGGCCGCACCGGGATATATTCGGGCGAAGGCCGTCATCAAGTACATTAACGAAGTGGCGAAGAAGATCAATGCCGATCCCGATATGCAGGGCAAGATGAAGGTCGTGTTCGTGCAGAACTATAACTGCTCTTATGCGGAGCACATCATCCCTGCCGCGGATATTTCGGAGCAGATATCCCCGGCCGGAACGGAAGCATCCGGCACGGGCAATATGAAGCTGATGCTCAACGGCGCCGTAACGCTCGGAACCTATGACGGCGCGAATATCGAGATCGTCCAGCAGGCGGGCGAAGAGAATAACTACATCTTTGGATACCGTGTGGAACAGCTGAACGCCATGAAGGACGGCTACGATCCGAAAACGATCTATGACAGAGAGCCGCGTGTCCGGCGCGTAGTGGATACGCTGATCGACGGAACATTCTCGGATGATAACAGCGGCGCGTTTACGGATCTGCACCGCGCGCTTCTTCAGGGCGCAAGCTGGCATAAGCCTGACAATTATTTTGTGCTGCTTGAGATGCTGCCTTATGTGGAGCGGAAGCTGCAGGCCAACAGGGACTATCAGGATCGCATCGCTTTCGGAAGAAAGTGCCTTCTGAATGTCGCGGCAGCGGGTCCCTTCTCTTCCGACCGTACCATCCGTGAATATGCCGATGAGATTTGGCACATTTCCCCCGTCACGGTTGAAAAGGCAGCGACACTGTTCTGATACAGAGGCAAACAAACAAACGCCCGGCAGAGTTTCACTCCGTCGGGCTTTTTTCATTTCAGGAGGCCGCAGGCAGTGAAATGCCGGCAGCCGGGCAGAACGCGAAGAAAAGCGTCAAACCTGCTTCCAATGCTTGAGGTGCGGCACGACCGCTTCCATATGCGCCCTGACCTGCTCTGCGGGCCAGCTTTCGCTCGACATGTGCTCCACACAGAAATCAATGAGCTGTTCCTTGCTCTGATACTTGAATGCGCCGTCCGTATAGCACCATTTGCAGTAGTCCTCATTGAATGCGCCGTCCGGTTCCCTGCTGATGGTGGAATCGTCGAGCGGCATCCCGCAGCACTGACAGATCAGCTCCCGCGGCGAGCCTAAGATCGTGTTGATCGAAACGTCGAAGAGAGCCGATAGAAGCTTTAGCGTTTCCGTGTTTGGAACGGTATCGCCGTTTTCCCATCGCGACACGGCTTGCCGCGTCACATGTACCTTTTCGGCCAGCATATCCTGGGACCAGCCTTTCTGTGTCCGAAGCTGGAGGAGCATATCCTTTGTTTCCATAATTCATCACCGCCTTGTGTCCAGTATACCGAGAGAACGCACGGAACGCAAGCAACGCGCTGTTGCGTTTTACAGTGAGAGCGCATGCAGTTCCGCATCCGCCGCGCCGTTTTTCAGCGTCAAAATGGCATAACCGGGTTTGGAGCCGCCGCGCGGAAGATTGAAACTGCCCGGATTGACGAGTAGACAGCCGTCCTGCTGCGCGATGAGCGGAATATGCGTGTGACCAAAGAGGGCGATAGAACAATCGCGTTCTATTGCGGCGAGCGCAATGGTATACGGGCTGAGATAACGGTGCCCGTGCGTCAGAAACATGCGGACTCCGCCGAGCGTTTCTACACGTTCGTATGGCTCGCCATGCGTGTAATCGCAGTTCCCAAGCACAGCATAGCAGGGAACGCCAAGCTCCGAAGCGATCTTTGCACCGTCCGGCGCGAGGTCGCCGAGGTGAAGCACGGCGTCGATGTCTTTCAGACTAGCCTTGATAAGCGGGAGCCGGGAAACGGAGCCATGCGTATCGGAAAAGACGGCGATCTTCATTGCTTTTCGTTTTGCAGGGCTTCCTCAAGCAGCGCAAGCGAACGGCTGCGGTGGCTTACGGCATTCTTTTCATCCGCAGACAGCTCCGCGAAGGATTTTCCGAGCGGCGGATAAAAGAAGTATGGATCATAGCCGAAGCCGTTTTCGCCGCGGGCCTCATGCAAGAGACGACCCTCCGCATATCCGATGACGCAGAGCGTTTCGCGCCCGCGGCGTGCAAGCGCGATCGCGGAAACAAAACGGCAGCTGCGCAGCTCGTCCGGGACATTTTTCATGTCCTCCATCAGCTTTCTGTTGTTGTCGGCATCGTTATGCCCTTCGCCTGCATAGCGCGCGCTGTAAACGCCGGGCGCACCGTTGAGCGCATCGACGATCAGGCCGCTGTCGTCGGCGAGAGCGGCGTCAAAGCCGGAAGCGGCGGCAAGAACCTCTTCCGCCTTTTTGATCGCGTTTTCCTGGAAGGTCGTACCATCCTCGACAACGTCGATGGACAGTCCGGCATCTCGAAGCGTGCTCATGTCGGTGAAGTACTTTCCGACGATCTGCCGGATCTCGCGCACCTTGTGCGCGTTGTTGGATGCGATGATCAAACGCATGGGAAATTCTCCTTTTCTGTCGTTGGTTCCAGAGCCCGGACGGCGGCAGCCTCCGGCGTCACATAGAGAGTCTGATTGTTGGTATAGATGACCATGCCGGGCTTCGCACCGGACGGTTTTTTGACATATTTGCGTAGAGCGTAGTCGACCGGTACGGATGCGGAATGCTGTGCCTTGCTGAAATAGGCGGCAAGCATCGCGGCTTCGCGAAGCGTATTATCCGGCGGCATTCCCGCAAAGTCTACGATCACGTGTGAACCGGGAATGTCCTTGACATGCAGCCAGAGATTGTCGCTTGCGGCGCGGTGGAGCGTGAGCTGATCGTTTTGGCGGTTGTTCTTGCCGACGAATATGCGCACGCCGTCACTCGATACAAATACGGCGGGGGAGGAAGGCGGCTGCTTCTGCGGCTTTATGCCGCGGCGTTCAGGCTTTTGATAACCAAGCTGGACAAGCTCCTCGCGGATCTCCGTGAGTTCCTGCAGCGTGCTGCACTTTTCAATGTTGTCGAGCTGACCGTCAAGATAGGCGATCTCCTCCTCGACGGAGCCGCGCATTCGTTCGGCATACGCGCGGGCAGCCTTGCTCTTGCGATACTGCTTAAAATATCGCTGTGCGTTTTCGGTCGGCGAGAGCAGAGGATCGAGCGCGATCGAACAACGCTCGGGCGGGTCGAGGTAGTAGTTTTCTGCGGCGAGCACGCTTTGGCCTCGGCAGATGCGGTGCAGATTTGCCGTGATCAATTCGCCGTACAGCCGGTATTGCTCGCATTGCGCTTCACCGAGGATCGCCTCCCGGTAGACGGCGAGCTTGTTTTCCGCGCGTCTGAGCTGCGTTTCGAGCGAGCGGCGGAGCGCTGCGCTGCGGCGTTCAATGCGGACCCGTGCATCGCGCTTTTCAAAGATACGGTCGTAGGCGGCGGACATGCTGGAAGCGGCTTCGACCCTTGCAAATGCCTGCACAGGGGAAAAGGGAAACACCGCGACAGGGTTTCCGTCACAGCCAAACGCGATCGACGGCGCGAAGCGTCCGTCCCGCAGCTCTCGGATCGTCCGGCACAGGGTATGTGCGTTTTCGGCCTCCCCGATAAGCGCTGCGCTCGCGGCGCGGGAAAGCCCTGCGTATTCTGCCTGAAGCGCACGCGCAGGCGACGGCTGCGCAAGCAAAGCTGAAAGAGCAGCATCGTCTGCGTCGAGAAGCGAACGCTTTTGCTGTGCGGGCGGATCGGTGAAGCGCGCGCCGGGCATCAGAATGCGCAGTGTGGACATCGCGGGCGTGACATGACGCAGCGCGTCGACGACCACACCGTTTTGTATGAGCGTGACGTTGGAATTGCGCCCCATCAACTCTACAGCGAGACGGAGTTCAATGGGATCATCCAGTTCGCTGCGGGCGCCGAGCGTAAAGACGACGTAGCGGTCGAGACCGAGCTGCTCGATGCTTTCGATGCGCGCACCCACGAGACGCCGCCTGAGAAGCATACAGAATGCCGGAGGTTCCGGTGGATTCTGATACGTCTGTTCCGTGAGCTGGATGCGGCCATTTTCCGCATGAACGGAAATCAGCAGCCGGCTGGTTCTGCCTGCCGCGCGCACGGTCAGGAGCAAAGCGTCTTTTTCAGGCTGCTGCACTTTGTCGATCTTGCCGCCGATGAGCGGCCGGATCTCGGCAAGACAAGCGTACAGCGAGAGACCGTCCATGGACATGCGAGTTACCGCCCTTCCTCGTTTTCGCGCTTTCGGTCAAGCAAAAGCCGATAACCGCCGGCCCCGTAGGACAGGCAGCGATTAACGCGGCTGATCGTTGCCGTCGAAGCACTGAGCTGCTGTGCGATCTCCTGATAGGTCACGCCGTCATCCAGCTTGCAGGCGACGTCCCAACGCTGCGCGATGGATTTCAATTCGGCAATGGTGCAGATATCTTCAAAGAAACGATAACATTCCTCGCGGCTTCGGAGCGAGAGGATCGCGTCAAACAGTGCATCCGCTTCCGCGGAACGCAGCTTGGACGAATAAGACTCCATGCAAGTATCACCTCACTAAGCATTGTAAACGCTTTCACGCGATAAAGCAAGAATCAGCCGCGCGCCCGGGCGTCGCTTTCAGCGTTCACTGCGCAAACAAGCATGGCGCGGCGTACAGCCCTTTTCGGAATGCGTCGATCGAATCAAAAGGAGCAGATAGAACAAACGGAAAATAAAGAAATCCGGCATATCAGTGACATGCCGGAAACTGAAACAATATTCTGAGGGGCTTACAGCGCCTGCGCTTGTTTCTTGGCGAGTTGCGCCTTCTTGCGGTTGGCTGCGTTCTTGTGGATCACGCCCTTGGTGGCAGCATGATCAACGGTGCTGACGGCCTTCAGATATGCAGCCTGCGCGGCATCCTTATCCTCAGCGTTAAGCGCCTCATCAAAACGGCGGATCGCGGTCTTAAGAGCGGACTTTTCCATGCGATTGCGCAGATTCTGCTTCTCCGTGACCTTGACACGCTTGATAGCGGACTTAATGTTAGCCAAAACCCATTCACCCCCTGTACAAATATTCAAACTCGAACAGGAAACATTTTAGCACACCCGCACACCGATTGCAAGCAGTATTTTCGGGATTTCTTGGGAAAATCAGAAACGGATCGGCATTCTTTTCAGCCGAAGCGCGTTGAGCAGCACCGTAACGGAGGAAAGACACATCAAAAGCGCTGCGAACGGCGGTGAGAGCAGCGGCCCGCCGAACAACGTCAGTGCGCCCGCTGCGAGCGGAATGGCGATCCCGTGGTAGAAGAAGGCCCAAATGAGGTTTTGACGGAGGATACGCATGACGGCACGGCTGATGCTGAGCGTTTCCGCGATGCTCTCAATCCGGCCGCGCAGCAGAACGACGTCCGCCGAAGCGAGGGCAGCATCCATTCCCGTTCCCATCGCAAAGCCAATGTCGGCTGTGCCAAGCGCAATGGCGTCGTTGATCCCGTCTCCCGCCATACCGGTGCGGAGCCCGTCCTGCTGAAGGGAACGAAGACGTTCCGCTTTTGCTTCCGGCGACATTTCTGCGTAGACTTCTTTGATGCCGCAGGCGCCGGCGACAGCGTGCGCGGTTTTTGCATCATCGCCGGTCACCAGGATCGGATGGATACCGCAGTGCTGCAGTTTCGCAACGCCTGATTTGGCGTCCGGCTTCAAAGTGTCGGCAATGCCGATCACACCGGAAAACTTTCCGTCGATCGCGAGAAGCACGGGAAGCTTTCCGCATCGCTGAAGCGCGGCAAAATTCATGGGACAGGGAATGCCGCGTTCCTCAAACAGCTTTTCGCTGCCCATGAGCAGCTGATGCCCCTCCACGGCGGCTGAGGCGTCGAAGCCGGAAAACGCGGAAAAGGTGTCGCAGGGAAGCAGCCGCATCCCGCGTTTCGCCGCGTGAGCCGTGATCGCCTTGGCGATCGGATGTCCGCTGCATTGTGCACCGGAGGCAAACATCGCCAGGAAGGTCTCCTCCCCGATATTGTAAGGAAGAACGTCGGTCACGGCAGGCTTTCCGTTTGTGACGGTGCCGGTCTTGTCCAGCATAAGACAGTCGAGTTTCGGCATCGCTTCAAAGATCCCACCGTGTTTGACAAGGATCCCGTGGCGGGCGGCGCGGGCGATCCCTGCCATTGCGGCAGACGGGACGGCAAGGCCGACCGCACAGGGGCAAGCGACGACCAAAACGGAAATGAACGCGTTGAGCGCGAATGCTATCGGCTTTCCTGCAAACAGCCAAATGACAGCGCTGAGCAGGGCGATTCCCAGCACGGCAGGAACAAGGACCGCACAGACGCGATCCGTTATGTGAGAAGCGGGCGTTTTGTGCTGCTGCGCGTCACGGACAAGACGGATCATCTGCGACAGGGAAGTCTCGTCTCCGACGCGCAACGCGGTCATCGTAAATGCATTGGAGCCGTTCACGCTTCCGCCGATGAGCATATCGCCCGTTTGCTTTTCCACAGGCATGCTTTCCCCTGTCAGTAAGGATTCGTCCACGCTTGCAAGCGGAGATTCTAAGCGTCCGTCGGCAGGAAGCCGTTCTCCGGGATGTACATACAGCTGGTCTCCCGCCATAAGATCGGCGATGGGAATGCGGCGAAGCGTGCCGTCCGGCTGCAGGATGTTCGCATGGTCAGGCGCGAGAGCGCGGAGCGCTTCAATGCTGTCCTGCGTTCTGGCGGCGGCGTGCCGTTCAAAGCTCTGTCCGAGCAGAACAAATGCAAGGATCAGTCCGGCGGTATCCCAGTACATTTCGGATACAGCCGCCGTATCGCCGCGAAGAATCCGAAAAAAGGAAACAAGGCTGTACAGAATTGCGGCGGAGGTGCCCAGCGCGATCAGCGTGTCCGTCGAAGGCTGCATGGAGACCGCGTCTCGGAATCCACACACAAAGATCCCGCGCGACACGGCGAGTACGGGAAACAGCATGACGATCTGGATGAGCGCGTACCATAAGGGAAAGGCCTCGGCCGAGACCGGCGCCGGCAGCCCGAGAAAGCGCCCGGTTCCGGTATAGAACAGAAGCAGGGCAAAGACGAGCGCAACGGACAGCTGGAAGCGCCTGCTCCGCATTTCCCGCACCTGCGTCAGCTTTTGCAGCTTGACAAGGGCGGCGCGGTCCTCGAGCGCCTCCGCCGTAAGACCGCATTTTTTAAGCGCCTCAATGACCGACACGCAGCTGACGCCGTCCCCGCGAACGCGAAGACGCTCGTTGGCCAGCGTTACGCCGCAGCATTCGACGCCATGAACGCGCTTGACCGCTCGCTGGGCTGCGGCGGCACAGGATGCGCAGTTCATGCCTAAAACCCGGAATTCATAGATTCGCATATGGTTATACTCCTATCATGGCGGAACACGGGTTATGCTCCAGTTTACCCGCCATGCCGCTCTTGCAGTATAGTATGCGACGATTTCACATTTTCGTTGCATTTGCTGATTGACGAAAGGCATACAGGTGCGTATAATTAGAACCGTGGTTAGCACTCAACGCTACAGAGTGCTAACAAATCCTTAGCAGGTATACTAAGTACTATAGGAGGCGTATCCATATGAAACTCAAACCATTGGCTGATCGTGTTGTCATCAAGAGCCTGGAGACTGAAGAAGTCACCAAGGGCGGCATCGTTTTGGCGCCCACCGCAAAGGAAAAGCCGCAGATGGCGGAAGTTCTGGCAGTCGGACCCGGTGGCGTGGTGGACGGCAAAGAGGTCACCATGTATGTGCATGTCGGCGACAAGGTCGTGTATTCCAAGTATGCCGGCACCGAAGTCAAGCTGGACGGCACGGAATACATCATCGTGCGGCAGAACGATATTCTCGCCGTTGTGGAATAATTGATTTTTGAGTCGATTTTAGGAGGATAACAACTATGGCAAAGCAGTTGCAGTATGGCGAAGAAGCCAGAAGATCGCTTGAAGCTGGTCTGAATCAGCTTGCAAATACCGTTAAGATCACGCTGGGACCGAAGGGCCGCAACGTCGTGCTCGATAAGAAATTCGGTGCGCCGCTCATCACCAACGACGGCGTGACGATCGCTAAGGAGATCGAGCTGGAGGACGCTTTTGAGAACATGGGCGCACAGCTCGTCAAGGAAGTCGCTACGAAGACGAACGACATTGCCGGCGACGGCACCACCACCGCGACGCTGCTTGCGCAGGCGATCGTGCGCGAGGGCATGAAGAACGTTGCTGCGGGTGCAAACCCCATGGTTCTGCGTCGCGGCATCGAAGCAGCCGTTGAAGAAGCGGTTGAAGGCTTGAAAGAGCTTGCAAAGCCGGTTTCCGGCAAGCAGGCGATTGCACAGGTCGCGGCGGTCTCCGCAGGCGACGAGAAGATCGGACAGCTTATTTCCGATGCAATGGAGAAGGTCGGCAACGACGGCGTTATCACCGTTGAAGAGTCCAAGACCATGAAGACGGATCTGAACGTTGTCGAGGGTATGCAGTTCGACCGCGGATATTGCTCCGCTTATATGGCGACCGATACCGACAAGATGGAAGCGGTTCTCGACAATCCCCTGATCCTCATTACAGATAAGAAGATCAGCAACATTCAGGAGATCCTGCCAGTGCTCGAGCAGATCGCGCAGCAGGGCAAGAAGCTCCTCATCATCGCCGAGGATGTGGAAGGCGAAGCGCTCGCGACTCTGATCGTGAACAAGCTCCGCGGAACGTTCACCTGCGTTGCGGTCAAGGCGCCCGGCTTTGGCGACCGCAGGAAGGCAATGCTGCAGGACATCGCGATTCTGACCGGCGGTCAGGTCATCTCCGACGAGCTTGGCCTTGAGCTCAAGGAGACCACGCTTGCCCAGCTCGGTCGCGCACGTCAGGTCAAGGTTGACAAGGAGAACACCGTCATCGTCGAGGGCGCGGGCGACCAGAACGAGGTCAAGGCGCGCATCAACTCGATCAAGGCGCAGATGGAGGACACGACCTCCGATTACGATCGCGAGAAGCTCCAGGAGCGGCTTGCAAAGCTTGCAGGCGGCGTAGCGGTTATCTCCGTCGGCGCAGCCACCGAGATCGAGATGAAGGAGTTCAAGCTGCGCATTGAGGATGCTCTGAACGCGACCCGTGCGGCAGTCGAGGAGGGCATCGTCCCCGGTGGCGGCGTAGCGTTGCTGAACGTGATCGACCGCGTTAAGAAGCTCGAAGACACGGCAACCGGTGACAAGAAGACTGGTATCCAGATCGTTGTGCGTGCACTGGAAGAGCCTGTCCGCCAGATTGCAATCAACGCCGGTGTCGAAGGTTCCGTTATCGTCGAGAACATCAAGCGCGCCAACAAGCCCGGCTTCGGCTACAATGCCGCGACTGCCGAGTATGGCATGATGGAGGAGTACGGCATTCTCGATCCGAAGAAGGTCACGAGAAGCGCACTGCAAAATGCAGCTTCCGTTGCGGCAATGATCCTCACGACCGAGAGCCTCGTCGCAGATATTCCGACTCCGCCGGCAGCAGCGCCCGCAGCGCCGGATATGGGCGGCATGTATTGATCCCACCTACGCAGAATAGGATACAAAGGACGTCCCGTGGTTAACACGGGGCGTCCTTTCCACACAACAACAGAAGGAGCATAGTGTGATGGCGTTTACACTTTCTTGCGAATCGACCATTGATCTTCCGTATTCCTATACGGAAGAGCGAAACATTCCCGTGCTGTTTTATTCTTATACGGTAGACGGGGTAGAGTATCAGGACGATATGGGGCGCGACCCCAAAGCGCGCCCGCAGTTCTATGCCTTTCTCAAAGAAGGAAAGATCCCAAGAACGTCGCAGCTGAACGTGTTTCAGTATCTTGCGTTTTTCGACAACCTCCTGCAAAAGGGCGGCGATGTACTGCATATCGCTTTTGGCTCCGGCATGACAAATTCTGTTGCAAATGCGTTTCAGGCAGCCGAGCAGCTGCGCGAGAAGTATCCGGAGCAGAAGCTCGTTGTGGTCGACTCGCTGTGCAGCTCTTCCGGGTACGGCCTGCTGGTCGATGGCGCGGCAGACCTGCGCGATGAAGGGCGTACGATCGATGAGGTTGCGGAGTGGGTGATGGAGAAACGCAAACGGGTTCACCATCAGTTTTATTCCTTTGACCTCCGCTATTATCGGCAGAGCGGACGCATGTCCGGCGCAGCGGCGACGATCGGTTCCGTATTGAATATCTGTCCGATCATGCGCTTGGACGACGGTGGCAGGATCATTGCCTATGATAAGGTCCGCGGCAAGAAGAATGCTATTCGCGAAACGATCCGCACCATGGAACGCTATGCCGATCGAGGTGCGGAGTATGATGAAAAGTGTTTTATCTGCCATTCTAACTGCCCAGAAGAGGCAGAGGAGACCAAAATTGCGGTAAAGGAACACTTTCCGCATATCAAAGGCGATATCCGCATCTGCGACATCGGAACAATCATTGCATCGCATTGCGGTCCGGGGACGGTGGCCGTTTTCTTCTTTGGCGAAGAGCGGAAGCCGGATACTTCCATGAAAAAATAAGACAAGACTGGGTGCATCGCACAGAAAAAACTGGCATCCCACAAGTCGATCCTGTGGGATGCCATGATGTTTTTTGATCGAGAACAGCTCAGTTTGCCCTGAAGGACGATTCCTGCTTGAGTTTATGGCGGGTGCCGTCGGGCTCAATAACGACCGTGTTATCGAGCTGGCTTTTCAGCGAAGTGCGGAAAGCGGCAATGTACGCATTGCGCAATTCGGCCTGTTCCTGTCGTTCCTCCGGCGTAAGCCCCTCCTCGGTGCGTGATTTTTTCGCGAGCTCATTGATGCGGGCGATCTGCTCGCTGCTGATCGTGCTCATTCGACCGTTACCGTTCCATCCTCGTCAACGGTGATCGTCATCCCCGTCTTGACATATTCGAGAAACGCGTCGCCGAGTCCGTCAACGACCGGCATGGAAACATCCGTCCAAACGTCTGAAAGAACCGCGCCCGCCGCGGCGAGAGAATCGATGGGCTTTGCAAAAAGCATGCAGGCAGGCTGCTTGCCAAGCGCTGCGGCGCAGAAGAGCACCATGCCGCCTGTCGTAGAGCCGATGGTCTGCGGAAGGCAAAGCGCCGTGTTGAACATGGGCTTTCCGTAGAGATCCGGATTATTCTGATCGGAGCAGGTCGCTTTCTTGTCGCCGAACATCAAGCACTTCTGAAAACTTGCGAGCGTGTTAAAACCGCCGTGCGAAACGAGCGCTTCCGCTTTTGCCTTGCCGGGTACCACGGGACGCCCTTTGAACTGCATCATACTTATTTGCCCCCCTTCGAAATACGGTCGAGGATCTCAGCGCTTGTGTAATACCTGCTGGAGGTATAGGTGCGGAGTTTGTTGGAATTTGTAATGACCGGCATCTTACCGCAGAGCGGGTTGTTCATGTACATGAGCGGACAGATATAGGAAAGGACAACGCCCATTTCGGCGAGACGCTTTGCCTCGGGCAGCTTTTCAAACGCTTCCTTAACGGCAGGGGCGGTCGTGAAAACGGTCGGGATCTGTACCTTGGCGTTGCCCGCAGCCTTGAGCGCAGCGTCGAGGTCGTGCGTCCAGTCGATGAGCTGCTGAAGCGTCAGATGCGGACAGCCGACAAAGCAGAGCTTCGGCTCGGCATTGACGTCCTTCCAAATGCAGGGATAGCTTGCTTTAACCCGTGCAAGCTCCGCATCGTCGATCACATAGGTCTTTGCACCCTCTGCGATGAGCGATTCACCCTGCTCGACCGCTTCCGGGGTCAGGCCTTCGATGTGGTACAGGCCGACGGCGCCGTTGCTCGCGGTCGCCGCGCCGAAATCCTTCAGGTAGGCGATGGTGTCGCCGGTCAGTTCGTTTCCGATGAACTGCGTGAGCCCTTTGACATAGGGGACGTCCTCCATGACCTTCATGCCGATGGCGCTGCCAAGGATCTGCGCTTCCGGTTTTTCGGTCGTCTTGACCTCGACGATCCAGGTCGCCTTGCGGCCCTCGTCTGTCAGAAGGCCAAAGTACGGCACATAACCGACGATGCTGCCGAACAGCTCCAGAATGCCGGAGTTGCGGTTGCAGCGCGCACCCAAAACACTGTTGGCATAGACCACGGCACTGCTTTCCGCCCAGCTCAGAACGTCGCCCTTCTTGGGACGATTGCCGACCTCGTCAAGATAACAGGCACAGGTGAAAGCGTTCTCCTTGACGAGACCGAGTTTTTGAAGCTGCGCTTCATAGGAGGTCTGCTTGCTGTACATGAATTTGAACACAAGATCCTGCAAAAGATTGCTCGGCACGTTCGGATCGAGCGGGCGCGGATCCACGGAGAACTGCTGCTTGGAAAGCGCGCCGGCCTCGATGAGCTGATCCATCAGCGCATAAACGGGCTTCATAACGCCGAGACCAAAGCTGGTCACCAGGTGGCCGTATTCACTGGTGACGGGAACCATCTTTTCCGCGCCGAACGTCTCGCCGTACATCACGAGAGTTTTCATGACTTTGGCGATGGTTTCGCCCCGCGCGCCGTCCAAAATGGACTGCTGTTCGGGGCTCAGAATCATTTTACCCATAGAACTGATCCTTTCTGCAAAACTGATCGAAATTTATAGGATTCCATGTAACTATACTTTATCAAACCGTGCGAAGACCGTCAATGCGTTTTCTTGATTTTCGACAGCTTGCTGCGCGAAGCGGACATGAAGCTTTCTTCATGAACTGCATGGACGGAATGCCGCGGTGAATTTGGGCTTTCTGCGGCGGCAAGCCTTGTGTTTTTTTTACAATTGATGCTATACTGGTAACATGGAAAAAATGTCCCGTTCAAGACAGCGGATCGAATCCGTGGATGTCCATTCTCCGGCTGCTCGCGCAGGCGTGCTCTCGGGGGAGATACTTTGCGCGATCAACGGGGAACCGGTATTCGATCTTGTCGATTATGAGTATTTGACCGCGAACGCCCGGCTCACGTTGACCATCGAGGATAACGTGGGCGAGGTGCGATCCGTGCATATCCGAAAAGAAGAGATCGAGCCGCTTGGGTTGAATTTTCAAACCACGCTCATGAGCGACATGCGATCCTGCAGCAATCGGTGCGTTTTCTGCTTTGTCGATCAAATGCCGAAAGGGCTGCGGCCTTCGCTGTCCGTTAAGGATGACGACTGGCGATTGTCCTTCATTATGGGGAACTATGTGACGCTGACCAATGCCTCCGACGCCGAGTTCGAACGTATTCTCAAACGCAGAGTCAGTCCGCTTTATGTTTCGGTCCACGCGACGGATCCGGAGGTGCGCGTGAAACTAATGGGCAACCGTACCGCGGGGCGCATTCTTGAGCGTCTGCAAAAGCTCAAGGAGAACGGGCTGAAATTCCACACGCAAATCGTGCTCTGTCCTGGTCTGAATGACGGGAAGGTGCTGGAGAAAACGCTCGGCGACCTGCGCGCGCTCTATCCCGCGGCACAGTCCGTGGCGATCGTGCCCGTCGGCCTGACGCGCTTTCGCGACGGGCTGTATCCGCTTCGACCCTGCACCGAACAGGAGGCGCGGGATATGGTCACTTTTATGGAGCGTTTCCAGTCCGCCTGCCGTGAAGAGCTCGGAACCTCGTTTGCTTTTTTGTCCGACGAGTGGTACCTGAAAGCGGGAATGGAGCTGCCGCCCTACGCCCATTATGAGGATTTCAGCCAGATCGAAAACGGCGTCGGCATGCTGCGGCTGTATGAAGAGGAATTTCTCTATGCGCTCGAAGGACGCAAGCCTCTCAAAACCGTACGGCATGTTTCCATGGCGGGCGGCACGGGCAGCGCAGGGTTCTTCGGACCGCTGTGCGAAAAGCTTCGCCCCTACGGAATAGAATTGGAACTGTTCCCCATCAGGAATGAGTTTTTCGGCGGCAATGTCAATGTCGCGGGGCTTGTGACCGGACAGGATCTTGTCGGGCAGCTCAAGGGCAAGCTCAAGACGGAGACGCTGTTGCTTCCGAAGAACATGCTGCGGGAAAAGGAAGACGTCTTTTTAGACGATATGACGCTGGACGCGCTGTGCGAAATGCTTGGCGTGCGGGTCATCCCCGTATCCGGCGGTGAAGACCTTATCAATACATTGTTTGGAGAAAAATGACATGACAAAACCGCTTGTAGCCATCGTTGGCCGTCCCAATACCGGAAAATCGACCCTGTTCAATCGCTTGATCGGCCGGCGGGTCTCCATTGTCGAGGATACGCCGGGCGTTACGCGCGACCGTATTTATGGCGACGCGGAGTGGCTCGACTATGCCTTTACGCTCGTCGATACCGGCGGCATCGAACCGGCAAGCGATGATAAGATCGCGATCCAGATGCGGCGGCAGGCGGAGCTTGCCATTGAAACCGCGGACGTGATCCTGTTCCTCGTTGACGGGCGCGACGGCATGACGAGCGCGGATGAGGAGGTTGCGGCCATGCTGCGGCATTCCAACAAGCCGGTCGTGCTCGGCGTAAACAAGGTGGATGCGCCGAAGTTCGAGGAGGCGATGTATGAGTTTTATGCTCTTGGGCTCGGAGAACCCATCACGATCTCTGCGTCGCAGGGACTGGGACTCGGCGATCTGCTGGACGAGATCGTGAAGGATTTTCCCAAAGCCTCCGAAGCAGAGCAGGAAAAACGGATCAATATCGCGCTTGCGGGCAAGCCCAACGTCGGAAAGTCCAGCATCGTCAATGCATTGCTCGGCGAAGAGCGTTCCATTGTCTCCGATGTGCCGGGAACGACGCGCGATTCCATTGACACGAATTTTTCCCACGACGGCAAGCTGTATACGTTGGTCGACACCGCGGGCATTCGCAGAAAGCGCAGCATTGAGGACGAGAGCATCGAGCGGTACAGCGTTATACGTTCGCTCGCGGCTGTGCGGCGCGCTGACGTGGTCCTCATCGTGTGCGATGCGAGCCAGGGGCTCTCGGAACAAGACGTCCGCATCGCGGGCTACGCGCACGAGGAGGGGAAGCCGTCCGTCTTGATCGTCAACAAGTGGGATCTCATTGAAAAGGATACCCACACGATGAACAAGTTCAAGAAGGATCTTGCGGTCGATCTAGCGTTTATGAGTTATGTACCGATGCTGTTTACCTCTGCGCTCACGGGTCAGCGTATCAACAAGATCCTGAGCCTCGCCGACGAGGTATATGCGCAAAGCTGCCGCCGTATTCCGACCGGAACGCTCAACGACATTTTGAACGAGGCGATCCTGATGGCGGAACCGCCGTCGGACAAGGGACGGCGGCTCAAGCTGTATTATGCGACGCAGGCATCCGTCCAGCCGCCGACCTTCGTGATTTTTGTCAATGACGCGAACCTTGTCCATTTTTCTTATGAAAGGTATCTGGAAAACTATTTTCGGAAATCCTTTGGGCTGGAGGGGACGCCGATCCGGCTGCTCTTCCGGAACAGAAAGAAGGAGGAAGACTAAGCGACATGGTATTGGGCTATGCTTGGAATCCGTTGCTTGCCCTTGCGGCGGCCGCGGCGGGATACGTTCTGGGCAACTTCCAAACGGCAATCCTCATCAGCAAACGCGCCTTTCACGATGATGTGCGTGAGCATGGCAGCGGCAACGCCGGAACGACCAATATGATCCGTGTATTCGGGATGAAGCCTGGGATCGTGACCTTTATCGGCGATTGTGCAAAGGCGATCGCGGGCGTTCTTCTCGGCCGTCTGATCATGGGGACGCTCGGCGGATACATCGCGGGACTATTTGTGATCGTCGGACACTGCTGGCCGGTGTTTGCCGGGTTTCGTGGCGGAAAGGGCGTGGCGTCTTCTTTCGGCATCGCATGGATGACATTTCCGCTCGGTGCTGCGATCACGACCGCAGCGGCGGTGATCACGTTTTTGTTCAGCAGAAAGATCTCGCTCTGTTCGCTTATCGGTACGGCGGTATTCTTCGTTTCTGTACTGATCTTTCGATTCTCGGACTTGGCGCTTGTGCTGCTTGCGGCCATGATTGTGCTGCTTGTATATGTGCGGCATAAGGAGAATATCTGCCGCTTGATCCACGGGGACGAAAAACGGATCGTTAACTGAATCAGAAAGCCGCAGATGTTCGCCGGCTGGGAAGACCCGACCGGCGACTTTTTTGTCTGTCCAAAGCAGATAGTCTATCCGCGCGTACAACCCACATATACTGGTATCGATCGAAACAGAGAAAAGGGGAGGCGCGCCATGGACAGAACGGAGTTATATCGGGACATTGCCATGCGAACGCAGGGCGATATCTATATTGGGGTCGTCGGCCCGGTTCGGACGGGAAAGTCGACGTTTATCAAACGCTTTATGGAGCTTTTTGTGCTGCCGCAGATCGGAAATGCGCATGTGCGGACGCGTGTAGTCGATGAACTTCCGCAGAGCGGGGCAGGCAAGACGATCATGACAACACAGCCGAGGTTCGTACCGAACGAGGCTGTGCGGATCGAGTTTTCAGAGAATCAGTATTGCAGCGTGCGGCTTGTGGATTGCGTGGGGTATATGGTACAGGGAGCGATCGGGCATTTGGAGAACGACGCACCGCGTATGGTGCGCACGCCATGGTTCGACGAGGACATTCCGTTTGAGGATGCAGCGGAGATCGGAACGCGAAAGGTCATGACCGAACACTCGACGATCGGGATCGTAATGACGACGGACGGCAGCATCACGGAGTTAGAGCGTGAGGCGTACCCGGATGCGGAAAGCCGGGTCATCGCGGAAATGAAGCAGACGGGGAAGCCCTTTGTCGTTGTTATCAACAGCATCGAGCCGGATGGCGATGCGGCGCAATCGCTGCGAAGGGAGCTGGAACAGACATATGGCGTAACGGCGGTATGCATGAACGTCATGATGATGACCGCAGGCCAGGCGTCCGAGCTGCTGGAACAGGTGCTGCTGGAGTTCCCGCTGCAGCTTGTTGAGCTGCGTATACCGGCGTTTATGCGGGCGCTTCCGAAGGAGCATTGGCTTTTGCAGCGTGTGCTGCTGCCCGTTACCTCCGTTATGGGAGATCTGCAGCATATGCGCGATTACGGGTATCTGCTGAATCAGCTCCAGAATATCGAGCAGTTCCTGCCAGCGCGCGTCGAGGAGATCGAGCTGGGAAGCGGCGTCGTACGGTTGAGCCTGCAACCGGAGGAGGGCCTCTTCTATGATATTCTGGGCGAGGAGTGCGGCTGCGACATTCACGACGACTTTGAGCTGATGTCGGCCATGAAGGAGTTTGTACGTGCTAAGAATGAATATGATCGCATTGCAAATGCGCTCGAACAGGCGCAGCAAACGGGCTACGGCGTGGTGCCGCCCGCACTTGAGCAGATGGAGCTGGACGAACCGGAGCTGATCCAACAGGGCGGGCGTTTCGGCGTGAAGCTGCGCGCGCATGCGGCGGGGCTGCATGTGATCCGCGTGGACATTGATAGTGAAGTCAATCCCATCGTCGGCAGCGAGCAGCAGTCGGAAGCGCTCGTGCAGTCGTTGATGGAGACATTTGAAAACGATCCGTCCGCGATCTGGGAAACGAATATTTTCGGCAAATCTCTGTACGACCTCGTTCGCGAGGGCATGGCAGGCAAGATCGACAGAATGCCGGATGCGGTCCAGCAGAAGTTGCAGCACACGCTACAACGGATCGTCAATGAAGGATGCAGCGGCCTGATCTGCATTATGCTCTGATCGAAGCGGCAGAATCTGCGCATACTGGGATCGTGGGGTATTCTCACGATCCTTTTTCGGAGGTGCCGTAAGATGGGAATACGGACAGATTTGATTCGTGAGGCGCGCGAGCTGCACCCGGATCTTCCGGGCGTATCGGAACATAGCGAACGAGCGGGCCGCTGCACGGTCACGACAATTGCAATCGAAACAGAAGAGGCGGCGGAGCAGCTTGATAAGCCACGCGGCTTGTACGTCACACTGGAAACGGAAGCGCTGCTGTATGGTCTTGAACAAGATGAAGCAGATACGGAAGCGGCGCTTACGGAATCGATTGCCGCGATGCTCCCGGATGGGCCGGTCCTCGTTGCGGGACTTGGCAATCGCGGCGTAACGCCGGACGGCCTCGGCCCGGAAACAGCGGCCAAAGTGTTCATCACACGATGTATCGGACAAGAAATCTCCGGGTTAGCAGGCGCCGGAACACGGCAGACCGCAGTTTTCTGTCCCGGCGTGCTCGGAACAACGGGCATAGAGACAGTGCAGAGCATCGCGAGCATTGTGCACGCGATTCAGCCGGCATCGCTGCTTTGCATTGATACGCTGGCGGCCAGACGGGCAGAGCGGATCGGAAGCTCCATCCAGCTGAATGACAGCGGCATTCAGCCGGGATCGGGCATTGGAAACCATAGAGAAGGATTGACGCATGAAACGCTTGGAATACCGGTGATCGCTTTGGGCATTCCGCTTGTTGCACACGTGGCTGCGATCGTCTCCGACACGGTCGCGGCGTTTGCAAAGAAGACGGCTCCAGGAGATACGACGGCATTGGAGAGCGCGATCGAACAGACAGCAAAGGAGCGCTACGGCGCACTGATCGTTACGCCAAAGGAGATCGACACGCTGCTTCGCCGTGCGGCGGGACTGCTTTCAAGATCGATCAACCGGGCGCTGCATGGCGAGATGTACGGGCTATTGCGGGCCTTGTACCGCTGAAGAGAAAGCCGAGAGGAGGGGGATGCTTTGAAGCGCAAGAGGACGCGCACGCCCCTGCGCCGCTTGCATATGGCAAAATCGTTCCTGTCGGAAACGCAGCGCGCGGCATTGACGCTCGCAGTCTGTGCATTGCTTTGCGTCCTTGGCATGGCGGCGCTCGCATGGCCGCGGACCAATATAGGCCTGCTGGCGATGTCGCTTCCGGGATTCGTCTCGCTTGCGGCACAAACGCAAACACCGCAGGAGAGTGCGGCTGCGGCAATGACCCGCCCCGCAGATCCCGCGTTTTCGGTGAAGGTACGGCCAACTGAAACGCAAGCTCCGCCGCAAAGTCAAAGTCCGCGGCCCACGAGTACGCCTGAGAATGAACCGCTCGTGCTGATCTATCACACGCATGCAACGGAGGCGTATTTTCCGACAGAGAACAATCCCTATACGCCGAGCGGAAGCTGGCGAACCAAGGATAATGGAAAAAACGTCGTAGCCGTCGGCGAACGGCTCGCGGAAGAATTGCGCAAGCGCTATGGTATCTGTGTGCTGCACGATACAACAAACCATGAACCGCCAAAGCTGTCCTCCTCTTATAGTCGATCGGAGCAGACCATGCGGAAGTATCGCGATGAGTATCCGTCTCTGATCTTGTACATTGATCTGCACCGCGACGCTTACGGTAATAACGTTTCCGAGAGTACAGATTTTGTAACGATTGACGGAAAGCAGGTCGCGCGTATGATGTTTGTCGTCGGGACGGGGGAGGGCGCGATGGGAACCGGATTTGACCAAATGCCGGATTTTGAGAGCAATCATGCCCTTGCGGAGCAGATCACAGCGTACCTGAATACCATCGACCCGCGCCTGACGCGAAATGTACGCGTTAAGACGGGACGATACAATCAGCATATTGCGCCGCACTGTTTGCTTGTCGAGGTCGGCCATAACGCAAACACGCTGGAGCAGGCGTTTGCAGCCATACCGTATCTTGCGGCCGGGATCGCGGATGCGGTCGAGAGCATTTGCAGCGGGGCCGACACGAAAACCATGATGCCGCCGAACGCCTGGGTCGCGGAGGAATAACCAAAACGCGTCGCAAAGCGCCGACAGGGATGCGTATTATCCCAAAACACAAAGAACCGGAACACAGAATCCATCTGCTTCCGGTTCTATTGGCGTAGAACCCCGTTATACCTCTGATAGGAAGTTTCCTTCGATCGCAGAAACCGCAGCGAGCGCATGTTTGTGCGCGACGCAAAGCTCGATCTTTGTCTCACTCGTGGTGATGAGACTTACCGAAATATCCGCTGCATTGAGCAGTGAGAGGAGCTTTGCGGCGATGCCGTGCCGAAGCGCCATGCCGCTGCCCTCGATCGTGATCTTGGTCATGTTGTTTTCCGTGTGGATCGTCAGCGAACCAAAGAACTCGTGCAATGCGTTCAGCGCATCGGACAGACTGCTTTCCGGCATGGAGAAGCCGATAGACGATGTTGTGCCAAACGGAGCGGCATAGGAGATCATGTCAATAAATACGCCGTGCGCGGCTACGCAGGACAAAACATCAGAAGCGAAAGAGGCACGGGCGTTTTCAACCGAAACGAAAATGACGGATTGGCCGTCCAGCGAGGAAATGTGCGAGACGATGTCGTGCTCGGTGACGATGTTCTGCATGTTGTAGAGCCCCGGCGCCTTTCCCATCAGGTACTTGGCTGCGCGCAGCGCACCCTCTGCAAACACGCGTTTGCTGTAGGCGCGGTGCGTGATCTCAACGACTTCGTCTTTCCCGATAAAGGATACCTCGTGTTCCCCGACGATGGTTCCGCCGCGCACGGAGTGAAATCCGATCTCATGATCCGTGCGGCGCTTGTTTTTTTCATGGCGACCGTAGACATATTCAAGTTCATCGGGCAGTTCCGAAGCAATGCTGTCCGCAAGCATGAGCGCGGTACCGCTCGGCGCATCCACCTTTTTGCGATGGTGGCGTTCGACGATCTCAACGTCAAACGCAGAACCAAGGGTCGCGGCAGCGTGCCGGACGAGCGACATTTGAAGGTTTACGCCGAGAGACATGTTGCCGGTCTGGAAGATCGGCGCGAGCTCTGCGGTACTCTTTATCTGCCGCAGCAGCCGGTCGGTCAAGCCGGTGGTGCCGATAACGAGAGGGATCTTGCGCGCACGAACATACTGTAATTCGTTTTCAAGTGCAGCGGGGACAGAAAAGTCGATGATGACGTCGAACGCCTCCCGAACATCCTCAAAACGCGCGTAAACGGGGCAATCAAACCCAGCGCCGGGCACGCAGTCAACACCTGCCGCGATGGAAAACTCGTCGGATTCTGCGGCGGCATTGTAGATGGCATGACCCATTTGGCCGCAGATCCCGTTGATCAGAATCCGAATCATGACCGTCGCCCTCAGATCAGCTCATAGGCGCGCAGCGTTTCCGTCACGAGACGCAGATTCGACTCGGACAGCGGGACGAGCGGCAGGCGCACATCGGGACTGCACAGCTTCATAAGTCCCATCATCGCCTTGACGGGGATAGGGTTGACTTCGCAGAACGCGGCTTTCCACAGGGGGATCATCTGGATTTGGATCTCACGCGCAAGCGCCAAATCGCCCTTGAAGAAAGCTTCGCAGAGACCGTGCATGGCCTCCGGCATGACGTTCGCGATCGTGGAAATGACGCCCTTGCCGCCGATGCTGAGCACAGGCAGAACGTGATCGTCGTTTCCGGCGTAAATATCACAGTCGGGACAGAGCGCAGCCAGGTTGACGATCTGCTCGATGTTGCCGCTCGCTTCTTTGACGCCGACGATATTCTCGTGCCGCATCAGCTCCGCCATCGTGGCGGGCAGCACATTGAGCCCCGTGCGCGAAGGCACGTTGTAGACGATGATCGGCAGATCAACGCTGTCGGCAACGGCATTGTAGTGCGCGACAAGACCCGCCTGCGTGGTTTTGTTGTAGTACGGGGTAACGATGAGAAGACCGTCTACGCCGATCGCTTCTGCAGAGCGGCTGCTCTCGATTACCGTTTCGGTGCAGTTTCCGCCGGTTCCGGCGATCACGGGAACACGGCCGTTGACCCGTTCAACGACGAACTGGATCACACTCAGCCGTTCGTCAACGGTCATGGTCGCGGACTCGCCCGTCGTCCCGCAGACGACGATGGCGTCGGTACCGCTTGCAATTTGCAGTTCGATCAGCCGCGTGAACGCGGTGAAATCGATAGCGCCGTCACGGAAAGGGGTAACGATCGCGACGGCAGAGCCTTGAAAAATAGACATACGTTTACGCCTCCCACTGTCGAATCAGTTCCTCAGCAATCTGTACTGCGTTGGTCGCAGCGCCCTTGCGGATATTGTCCGCAACGCACCAGAGATTTACGCCGCTGTCCACGGAAAAGTCGCGGCGGATCCTGCCCACATACACGGGATCCGTGTCGGCTGCTTCAATAGCCATGGGGTAAACGTTATGTTTCGGATCGTCACGCACGATGAGCCCCGGCGCTTTTTCAAGCACGGCACGCAGCTCGTCAAGCTCGAAGGGCCGCGCAAACTCCACATTGATGCTCTCGCTGTGACCGTGGTAGACCGGTACGCGCACGGTGGTCGCCGTCACGCGCAGTTCGGGCAGTGAAAGGATCTTTCTCGTTTCGTCGATCATTTTCTGCTCTTCTTTCGTGTACCCCGTGTCGAGGAAAACGTCGATGTGCGGCAGGCAGTTGCCAGCGATGGGGTGCGGGAATTTTTGCGGCGCTTCGCCTTTCAGACCGTTGACGAGATCCATGTAGCCCTTTTGCCCCGCGCCGGATACCGCCTGATAGGTTGAATATACGACCCGCTTCAGACCGTAAGCGTCGGCAAGAGGCTTCAGAACGACCATCGCCTGAATGGTCGAACAGTTCGGGTTCGCGATGATCCCCTTGTTCTTATAGCCGGGGATGGCGTCCGGGTTGACTTCCGGAACAACGAGCGGCACGTCGGGATCCATTCGCCAGCAGCTGGAATTATCGATCACGACAGCGCCGGACGCAGCCACGATGGGCGCAAAATGCCGCGAGGTCTCTCCGCCCGCAGAGAAAAGCGCGATATCGATGCCGAGATCTTGAAAGGCATCGTCGGTCAGCTCGCGGACGGTGTAGGTTTTGCCCATGAAGGGGAGCTGTTTACCCGCGCTTCTTGCGGAAGCAAAGAGGAAATACTCCGAGACGGGAAGCTTGCGCTCCTCGAGCACTTGAAGGAACTTCCGGCCGACCATTCCGGTGGCGCCGACAACGGCAACGCGATACTGTTTCATAACTGACTTCTCCTGAGTGTATAAAGTACACCAATTTATTTATTTAAATTTTACTAAATTCCGCTCCGTTTGTCAATTGAATACTTGCACACCGAACGTGCGCCGCGCAGTGGAAGCGCAATTTGAAAACCGCTCAAGGAAAGCTATGCTTGGGAATTGCGCAGAATGGCATTTGGGTGTAAAATAAACCATTATCTATTTGTGCGGGAAGGAGAACGGATGGATGGAGAGCGGCTGCTATACCGGCATGGCGGCGCTGTATGATACGCTCATGCAGGACGTTGATTATGACCGTTGGACGGATTCGCTTGTGCGCCTGATCGAACGGTATGGCGATGTTGTCCATGACGATCGAATCCGTGTAATCGACTGTGCCTGTGGAACGGGAGCGATCACCGTCCGACTTGCAGAGCGAGGCATGGATCTCACCGGACTGGACTGCTCCGAGGATATGCTGCGCTTCGCTTCCGAAAAAGCGATGCGGGCAGGACTGCGGATCCCGTTTGTGCATATGGATATGCGCTCGATCGCGGTACACCGCAGAGCGGATGCGGTCGTCTGCTGCTGTGACGGCGTGAACTATCTGACGGACGAGCGTGCGGTGAACAGTTTTTTTCGATCGGCGCATGCGGCGCTGCATCCGGGCGGCCTGCTGCTGTTCGATGTTTCGAGTGCGTATAAGCTTGAGCATGTGCTCGGTTGCAATACGATGGGCGAGGACCGTGCAGAATGCACCTATCTTTGGGAAAACATGTACGACCCCGCATCCAGGCTTTTGGAGATGCGGCTGCACTTTTTTGTGCCGGACGGCCGGGGACGGTATCGGCGCTTTGACGAGCGACATATCCAGCGTGCGCATCGGATGGAGGAATTAGCGGCGCTGCTGGAGCGCAGCGGCTTTTCCCTGCTTTCGATCACGGAAGCGCTTACGGACGCGGCGCCCGCCGAGACAAGCGAGCGCATCCAATTTGCCGCAAGGAGGAACGAGGAATGAAAGACAAGATTTATCATATGCTGTGCGCGGATGAACAGGTGCAGGTGTGCGCGATCGACGGCCTGCAAATGGTGCGGCGGATGCGCGAACTGCACAATACGTCTCGCGTTGCGACCGCTGCGCTTGGCAGGCAGCTCATGATGACTTCCATGATGGGATCGCGCCTGAAAAATGCGGACGACCGCGTATCGACAATCATCAAGGGCGATGGGTATGCCGGCTCCATGGTCTGCACCGCCATGCCGGGAGGATTCGTTAAGGGCTGCGTGCAGGACGCGGAGGTGGAGCTGCCGCCGACGGCAGCGGGCAAGCTCGATGTTGCGGGCTATGTCGGACACACGGGCAAGTTGACCGTTGTTCGCGATCTCGGCTTCGGCGATCCTTATGTCGGAGTGTGCAACCTTGTTTCCGGCGAGATCGCGGTTGATTTTGCAGAGTATTTTACCGCAAGCGAGCAGCAGCCGTCGCTCGTGTATCTGGGAGTACGGCTGGAGATCGAGACCGGAGAAGTGCGCTCGGCCGCAGGAATGCTGATCCAACCGCTGCCGGGTTGCGAGGAAACGGTGATCGAGACGCTCACTGCGCGTTCAGAGGAAATAGCAAAACTCAGCGCAAAACTGGATGAAGGCGAGGAACTGCTGGACGCCGTGAACGGGATCCTTGCAGGGATGGAGCCGAAGGTCGTTCAAACGTATGCGCCCGAGTATCGCTGCGACTGTTCACGGGAACGGATCGAGCGTGCGCTCATCAGCGTGGGCGCGAGCGAGCTGACATCAATGATCGAGCAGGACGGCTGTGCGGACGTCAGCTGCCAGTTCTGCGGAAAGACGTACCACTTTGACAGACAAAGCCTGACTGCTCTGCTGGACGCGGCGCAGAGCGTGGAGAAACATGACCGAGAAGAAAGCTAACGGAAAAATCATCCCGTTTCGTCAGGAAACGGCGTTTTATATGAAGCGCGGTGCAAAGCAGATGGAGAAAAACGATCTGCTGTCCGCGCTGTGCCGCTATCGGCAGGCGTATGAGAGCGATCCGTCCAATGTGGATTCCTGCCTTGCCGTTGCGGAGCTGCTGTACCAGATGCAGCGATACGAGGAGAGCAACCGCCTGCTGCTGTTATATATCAGCATGTATGAACCTGCGCCGGAATGCTTTTTCGGCATTGCGTGCAATTATTTCGGCATGCACGAGTTCGACTATGCCTCCGAGAGCCTGGAAACGTATTTGCGGCTTGATCCTGACGGCACCTATGCCTATGACGCCGAAGATTTTCTTGACATGCTGGACGACGACGATGCGCTCGCGGAGGCAACGGGCATTTCGGATGACGAGGATTTTGATACGTTGACGATCTGTACCCGGGCAAAACATCTGCTCGATGCGGGCGAGACGGAGATCGCCGTCGGGCTGCTCAAAGAGCACTTGCACGAGGTGCCGGCCGCCTGGCGCGCATGGAATCTGCTTGCGGTCGCGCAGTATTGCGCAGGCGACAGGAAGGGCGCGAAGGAGACCACAGATATCGTTCTTGCGGAGGATCCGCAGAACAGAGCCGCGCTGTGCAACCGGATCCTCCTGCTGCACGCGGAAGGGAAGGAAGAGGAGGCGCTCGCCCTGCTCGACGGGATGCATTCCGAGCGGGAAGAACTGCCCGAAACGTTGAGCAGCATCGCTGTGCTGCAGTTGGAGCTCGGACGTTTGGAAGCGGCAAAGAATACGTTGGCGCAGTTGTATGCGATCGCGCCCTACGATACGAACGTGCTGCACCAAATGGGGTACTGCGCGCGGCAGATGGAAGCATACGAGGAAGCGCAGAAATGCTATCGGAAGCTGCTGCGCATCGACCCGCGGGATACGGTCGCACGCTACTATCTGCTCGCATTGAAGAATGCGCAGGACGGTACGCAGTCGAGACCCGCGTATTGGTCGTTGGCCTATCGGGTCCCGCTGCCGGAGATGCTCCGCCGGCTAAACCATGTGAATCGCCTGTTCTCGCTTCCCGAACCGGAATTGCGGAAAAAGTGGGAGCAGGAACAGAGCTTTCGCGATCTGCTGAATTGGGTGCTCACCGTGCAGGATGAGAAGACCAAACGTGCGATCCTGTCGTTTTACTTTCTCATGGGAGATCGCCGCGCGGAATACGAACTTCGGAGTTTCCTGCTTCGAACGGATCAGCCGGACGGCCTCAAACGGGAAACGTTGGTACTGCTGAAACGACTGAATGCGAAAGAACCGTATATGGCCTATCTGGGATCGCAGTGGGTGCAGGGAAGCGTCAGCGTGATGCTTCTGCCCAATGATATGCCGGAATCGTATGGAAATATCCTGCGGTTTCTTGCCGAGCGCCTGACGATGAACGGACAGGAGCAGGCCGCAAAATTCGCCATGCAGGTGCTGAAACGGTACCTCGAGCAGTTTGAGGGCCGGTATCCCCGCATTTCCGTGAACCAGCAAAGCTCCTTTGCGGCTGCGCTCGAACTCATCGGGCGGCAGCTAGACGGACAGAACGTTGCGGAGCAGGAGCTCTGTCAGACATACAAGGTCACGCCGATCCGCCTGAAGAACGCGCTTGCCAAGTTTGAACCTTTTCGGGAGGAACAGCCATGAGGTTTATAGCGACCTGCAAAATGGGATTGGAATCCACGGTCAATTTCCAGCTTCGGCGGCTTGGGATCGAGGTCGTTGCGACGCAGGATGCGTGCGTCGTCTTTGAAGGCGGTTATGACGCCATGGCACGAGCGCTGCTTTGGCTGCGCACGGCAGAGCGCGTACTGATGGTCGCGGCGGAGTTTCCGGCGACGAGCTTTGACGCATTGTTTGAGGGAACGAAACGCGTTGATTGGAAACGGTACCTCAGACCCGATTCCAATATCCATGTCAATGGGAAGTCGGCCAAAAGCACCCTGTTCTCCGTTTCGGATTGCCAAAGCATCGTGAAGAAAGCCGTTGTTGAAAAGCTACGCGAGAGTTATCGCTGCACGACGATCCCGGAGACGGGCGCGGAGATCATTGTCGAGGTCGGTATCCTGCGCGACCAGGTGACGCTCGCACTCGACTGCTGCGGCGCCGGGTTGTCGCGTCGCGGCTATCGCACCTATCACGTCCCGGCCCCGCTGTCGGAAACATTGGGCGCTGCGGTCGTGCTGCTGTCGCGCTTTCATGCGGATCAGCCGCTCATCGACCCCATGTGCGGCTCCGGCACAATGCCGATCGAGGCTGCGATGATCGCGGAAAACCGGGCGCCGGGACTGCTGCGGTCGTTTGCAGCCGAGAATTGGCATTTTGTCGAGAACGCTGTTTGGATGCAGGCGCGCGAAGAGGCGCGGGACAGTATTCGAAAAACGAAACTGCAAATTCTTGGCAGCGACATCGCCCCGCACTGCATCGAGCTGTGCAAAAAACACGCGAAAAAAGCCGGTGTCATGCTCGATTGGGCGGTGCGTCCGCTTTCCGAGTTTTCTGCCGATGCGCAGTCTAGCGGCGTGATCGTGTGCAATCCGCCGTATGGAGAGCGGCTGATGGATCGCAAGGCGGTTTCGGAACTGTATCGTGAGATGCGGGATACATTTTTACCGTTCAAGCATTGGTCGGTCAACATCATTACGGCGTTTCCGGAGTTTGAGCGCGTCTACGGAAAGCGGGCGGACAAACGCAGAAAGCTCAGCAATGGCGGCATGACCTGTCAGCTGTATCAGTATTTTCGGGAGAAAAGCGAATGAAGTATGTCATTTTTCTCGGCGACGGCATGGCCGACACGCCGGTTGAAGCGCTTGGCGGCCAAACGCCGCTCGAAGCGGCGGAGCATCCCAATATGGATCGCATGGTGAGCCGCGGACGGATGGGGCTGGTGCGAAACGTTCCGCTTGGCATGAAGCCCGGCAGCGATACGGCCAACCTGTCCGTGTTCGGGTATGACCCGCGTACATACTATACGGGGCGGTCGCCTCTTGAAGCCGCGAGTATCGGCATTGATCTCGCCTTGGACGACGTGACCTATCGCTGCAATTTTGTAACGCTGTCCGGTGACAGCCTTGAACATGCCGTTATGGAGGATTACAGCGCCGGGGAGATTTCTTCGGAAGAATCGCGGCAGCTCGTGGAGCATATTAACGCAAAGTTTTCCTGTGAAACGCTGCATCTGTATCCGGGCATTTCGTACCGGCAATGTCTTGTGCTGAAGCACGGAAAGACCGGGGCCGAATTGACGCCCCCGCACGATATTTCCGGCCAGACGACTGCGGGGCGTTTGCCGGAGGGACAAAATGCGGCGCTGCTACGCGAGATGATGCGCTATGCGTATGAAACGCTGAAAGACCATCCCGTGAATCGGGAACGGATCCGTCAGGGGAAGAATCCTGCGAATGCGATCTGGTTTTGGGGAGAGGGACGCAAGCCTGCGTTGAAGCCGTTTCTTTCCCTGTACGGGCTGCGCGGCGCAGTGATTTCGGCTGTCGATTTGATTCAGGGTATCGGTATTTGTGCCGGAATGCGCGTGTTGCATGTTCCCGGCGCAACGGGAAACTATCATACCGATTTTGCAGCGAAGGGTCGCGCAGCGATTGAAGCGTTTGAGACCGGATCGGATTTTGTGTACATCCATGTAGAAGCACCGGACGAGTGCGGCCACCAAAACCAGGTCTCGGAAAAGGTGTATTCCATCGAGCAGATCGATGAAAAGATCATCGGTCCCGTGCTGAGCTACTTGCAGCAGAGCGGAGAAGCGTATGCAGCGCTTGTGCTGCCGGATCATCCGACGCCGCTCGCTCTGCGCACGCATACGGGAGACCCCGTGCCGTTTGCACTGTATCGCAGTACGGATGAGATCGTCGGGAATTGCGTGCGTTACACGGAAGAAAGCGCGCGGGCAACGGGGATCTTTGTCCCGCAGGGCGATGAAATGATTCGGGTTTTGCTCGGCGAGAAAACGCTCTGAAAAGGAATGTACAAATTTTGAAAAAGATATTGACAAATTTGCCCTGTGCCCTTATACTGAACAAGTGCGCGGCAGTGCTGGAATTGGCAGACAGGCACGTTTGAGGGGCGTGTGCGCGAGCGTATGGGTTCAAGTCCCATCTGCCGCACCAAAGCAATATAATCCGAACCCGTTTCCGGTTGGAGATGGATTCGGATTTATTGTTTTCTTTGAGCGTTTTGAGGATACGCATTTCCGTAATGGCGTCATTAAACGTCCCGAATCAAAGCCGCGAGGCCCGCGTAAACCGAAACGTGGGTGTTCGTGATGGTATAGTTGGAAACATCCGCCTCTGTTTATGTACGTTATAATTGCCGTAAATCAATGATTTTTGAAAGGAGCCGACCATGAAAAAGCTGCTATCCTGCAAGTTCAATATAGACACCGCCTGTGTGGAATTGAAGTATGACGACGGTTCGATGATTTCAATAAACTGCACCGCTGTCGAGAATGAGCTGGACGCCTCTATGCTCCAGCGCGGAGAATTGGACTGGCTTGTTTACAACAAGCCGCTGGAATATGCAGAGCTTGTCCTAAACGGCGGCATCGAATAATATATCAAGGGCACGCCTGAACATAGATTGATAGACTGAGCGAATATGCGAACAGGGAGCAACCTTAACGGGCTGCTCCCTGCTTTGTTTTCCATTATCGGTAGCGGCTACCGAAATTGTATTGTAGTTTCAAGTCTGTGCAGGCAAGTTGAATTTTACATGCACAGCCTGTATATATCAGGCGATTTTATCACCGCTTACGTCTTTGTTATCTTCCTGCTGCTGCTTCCACTCCGCAAACTCCCGCTGACCTTCCTTACTTTCATAGTAAGCGATTATATCCGGCAAGAGACAGCGGGCGACAGTTTCAATGGCATACTGTGGAATATTTGAGTTGTTAATGAGCTTTTTCTTTCTGCCCATGAGCTTGCCTCCTGTAAAGATACTGTATGCTGTACCTATCCTTTACAGCTAAGATCAGGTGTCATGGGTGTCTTAGGTGTTTGTTCTTCGCATCACTTCCTTTCGCTTCAAATGAAAACAGACATCGGTCAAGCAAAGCTTGTCGGTGTCTGCATGGTGTCTGATGTCTTGAATTGTGTTCGTATTATATCAGCAACCGGGGCGAATGTCAATGCAAACGGAAAGAGTGTTGTTTATACGATAGAGATCGGCTCTGCTCCATATTTTCGGTAGCGGCTACCGAAATTCATTTCATGCTGATCAAATCGTTAATTGCCATGGTGATCTGGTATCGCTCATAGCTGTTTTCCGGTGTCCCATCGGCCTTCTTGATTGCCATCCGTATGGCGCGTAATGCCTTTTCAACTTCTCTGGAGGTATAACCAGATTTTAAGGCATCTATGGCTTTATTTGCAAAGAATACACAGTCATCCGTGTGTAGATGATCCTGCTCTACCATTCTGCCGAGTTGTTCAAGAATCCCGTTTTTGCTCGTTGCACTGGAAGAAGCAGCGTCTTCTTTCCAGAGCATATCTGGTTCGGTGATTTCCGGGCTGTTCTTGACGAGAACCATTCCATCGAACATATACTTGGCGTTAAGCTGGGCGCGACGGCTGGTGACGAGTTGTTCGGTAAAGTCAGCGTCGATTTTCGGTCTGCCGCGTTTGCGCTTTTCTTTTTCGTCCATAGGTGCGCCTCCTCTCTTTATGGTTATTATACCACACATTAAGTATTTTCGGTAGCCGCTACCGAAATTGTATTACTGGGTTTATTCTATCTTATCGCGTGTTCATCCGCTCGTGACTACTTTTGCCTCCCAAACAACCGCCCTAAACGAAATGACCTCCTTGCTCTCCATCGGAGAATGGGCGGTTGTTTGCGTTTAGAAATTATTCCTCATGGGCAGAACTCACTTCTCCCTCAAGCTGGAGGAATCTGTCAAAATCGCTTTCAAACAGCCTGTCCTGCACGATGCGGTATTTCTCATATTCGCTCTCGGCGTGGAGTTTTGCCGCCTCGGCGCTGATTTTGCCCGGTCCGGTGAGAAGCTCATTCCCGTTGAATTCCAAAAATCCGTCCAGCCGCCGCGCCCAATCCTCCATGCTCATGGGGATCTTTCGCTCCGCCTGAAGCTCCGCATAGTCCAGATAGAGGGAAACGATCCGCTCCAGATAGGTCATCTCGGTTTCGGAGAGATAGTTTTTGGCGATGCTCACGTCCGCCTTGACGATCTTGCCCTCCGGCGCCGCCTCCCAGGTAGTCAGCCCCATGTGCTCCTTGTCTGCGTCGGCGCGCTCCATGATCAGCTCCGCGGCGGTATGGCGGTGGACGGCGTAGTGCAGCTTGTTCTGCACCGTCTGGAAGAAAAGCTGCGTCGTTCTGGAATTTTTGTCGTAATCAAATGCCGTGGCGTAGAGGTCGGTCACCTTCTGATAGAACTTCCGCTCGGACAGCCTAATCTCGCGGATATTCTGAAGCTGGCGCTCAAAGTATTCGTCAGTGAACATGTGCCCCTTGATGAGGCGCTCCTTGTCCATGACCCAGCCCTGAATGGTGTAGTCCTTGACGATCTGCCCCGCCCACTTGCGGAACTGCACGGCGCGGTCGTTGCCCACCTTGAAGCCGACGGCGATGATTGCTTGCAGATTGTAGTGGATTACCTCACGGGAGACCTGCCGACTGCCCTCCATTTGAACTATCCGGAATTTTCGGATAGTTGCTTCCTCCGGCAGCTCTCCATCGCCGTATACCTTTTTCAGATGGTCGTTTACCGTCCGAACATCCACGCCGTACAGCTCCGCCATCATTCGCTGGGTGAGCCAGATGTTTTCGTTTTCATACCGCATCTCGAAACTCTCCGGTGCGTCGCCGGTAGCAGCCACATAGGTGAGATACTCTGCAGCGGCGGAACGAATGGTTATTTCTGTGTTTTTCTTTTTGGGCATTGTGGGTCACCTTCTGTATGTTTTCCGCTCTTTGCGTTCGGTCCAGTTATCGTCGTAGTATGCAGCGTTGGACTTTTTGTTTTTGACGAACGCTGATATTGCAGATTGGGGTTTTGAGTTGTTCATTTTTCTTTCGCCTCCGACTTCGTGGTTCATTAGACTTATTTAGCAATGACCTCTTTTGTCCCTGCAATCTTCCTATCTGTAAAGGAAACAACATCTTTGATAACCAGCTTATGAATAGCAGAAATGATTATCGCCATTTTACCATAATCAGGGTTGCCCGCTTCATTCACCGGCAGAGATATGTAAAGTGCATCGGCATCTTTGGCATAGAAGTTATGGCCATAATCGAATTTTCCGGTATGAGCGGCCTTATGGCAAGCGGAGGTGACAAAAATCGCCGCTTTCATTGGAACGGCTTCAGTATGTACAACTGCCACATGATCGTCTGCTCCGTACTTGTAATTACGATACTTAGCAGAACCGAACATATCAATCGTTGTAGTGTTCTTCTCGAACACCTCGACCTCGTTGCTGATATATGCAGAAATGCCTTCTGATGCTTCGCCGGCAGTGACAAACGGAAGCGTACCTGCGATGCGGTCATCGCCTTTCAAACGCTTTCCCCGTGTCGATTTGCCAAAGAGCTTTTCAAGATTATAGGTATCCCATTTAAGCGATTGGAAGTTTTTGAGTGCGTCTTCTTCATCATTGGATAATTCGTAATTATCCAGTCCGCTTACTGTTAAGTAAGCGGACAGCTCCGCTACACGCTCCGCTTCCAGCTCCGCTACACGCTCCGCTTCCAGCTCCGCTATAAAGGACTCCATAAAATCAAAGTCAATTGTGCCATCATCTGTCACTGGAAGGTGCATTGTAAAGTCCTCGCTTTGAGAACTTCTAAGCTTTTTCCCATAAGAAAATCTTCCCATCATCGACTTTTGCATAGCGACCGCAAAAAAGAGCATTGCATTTGATGAATAGGCGGTTGCATCATTCCAGTAAACCCCAGTATCATCCCCTGCGCCAAAAGCATAATTACGATAAAATGTATTTCCAAAAATATCAATCGTGATTGCATTTTTAGGGAATGAAGCTACTGGATTTGAAATGTAGTTAACGACACCTGCATTAGTCGTTCCAGACATAACAAACGGTATAGTTCCATCTATCTGATCATCTTTTTTCAGACGCCTGCCTTGTTCTATTCTATTGAAGACTTCTTTGTATTTAAATTCGCCCCACTTAACAGTCCCCAGCTTTTCGTTAAGTGAGGCATTCATTTTCCCAGGCGGTCATCCCCCGTGGATTGATTTTTCAGCAAATTTGATACTTCCCACGCCAGATAATCGCTGACGGTTTTCTTGAAATCATCCAGTGTCGGCTTTGTGTCGATTGGAGCCGTCTGATTCCAGTCTGCGCCGTTGTTGGGATCAATTTTGCCTTCGTAGTATTCCTTTTCGGTAAAGATGTTCAGCTTTGATTTACCGAAACGCACCAAATCCACCAGCTCCTGATAACGCTCTTTTGCGTGGTCGGTATCCCGCAGGTTACAGCTTGCCTTTTTGCGATTTGTTCGCGTATACCCGTCAACAGAAAAGTCGATGAACTTTACAGTGTCGTCTTTCTGGTGCGCTTCACCGACTCGGAAAACATATACATTCGTCTGGACACTTGACTTTCCAATGAAAAGGTCTATTGGCATTTTGACGCTTGCAAGCAGAGTGCTGTGTTTCAAAATTCTCTTGTTATATTCCGTTGATTTGCCGCTGCCTGCGGAATTTTGGATGATGATTGCGGCGTAGCCTTTGCTCATCATTGAGAGGGCTTTTTCAACGAAAACCATTCCATTGCCCGGCGCGGAATACGGTGGATTCAGAACAAACGCATCAGCCGGGAATTTTTCATCCGTTTTACCAAAGCCATAGTTGCCGTTAAACTCTTTCAGAGAGTCTTTGTTCAAAATATTAGAACTGCCGTCACCCATCAGGATCATATTGAGGATAGCAAGCATATAAACTTCCGAAAGAATTTCAAGACCAAGAAGCTGATTCGCCTTGATTTGAGCAGATTTCAAAGCAAATTCATCGGGAGACTTGATCTGCTCTTTGGCATCTATCAGCATTTCGTTCATAGCGGCGACAAGAAGGCCTGCTGAGCCAGTCGCAAAGTCCCACACATAGGAGTCCTTATTTACTCTTGCAAGACGCGCCAAAAGGGTGGCTACATAAGAGGGGGTCAGAACAACATCGTTGAGTTTGTCCTGGGAGAAGCCGAGCCAGCTATACATTTCATTGAATAGCTTCCCGGTAAAATCAGTACTTAAACCGATTTTGTAGTAGATGCCGAGATCGTCAATGATTTTTGTAAAGACTCGTTTTAGCTGGCTTTCTCCGTTTTCAACCTTATTGATATTATCGGTTGTCAGCGTGTTCTGTAAGGTACGAACAATCAGATCACGTTTTTCCTGCGGCAGGTTCTTTTCGCTCAGAAACGCTTTGATTTTCCGAAGGATAATATCGCCATCACGGTTGCCTTCTTCGGTTGAGGATTTCAGTTCTGATTTCTCAAGTGCGGCAACCTTCCCAGGTACGCCGAGCGTTGCAATAATGGAAGCTGCCACAAGGTAAACACGGTCGCGTTCACTTAGCCCTTTTTCGTTGTTATAAATGTCATTATTCAGTTTAACAAGACTGGCGTTAATTTCCTGCTCACGATGTTCTCTGAGCTTTTCGATTTCTTCCTGTGAGAGCTGGAGGCGCTTTACTTTTTCAATAAAGCCGTCAAAATTACTCTTTTTTAGGAAAGAAAAATCGGTGTACTCATCGACCTTCTGCCCGATACCGAAATTGCTCTTGGAAACATAATATACGCCGATTTCATATTCCAGTTTTCCGGCATCGTTTTTGTAGCCGGTCATTCCGATGGCAATAATATCGGTATAGCTCGTATAATGCAGAAGTGCATTTGCATAATGAACGGCACCATTCACGGCATACGAATTGATATTCTTGAAATCGGGTTGATTTTTTGAGGTTTTGTTTGCAACCTTGCCATCCACATCAAGCTTAACAAGCTTATCTTTATATCCCTTATACTCAATAAGAATCGGATAATTGACCAGATTCTTATCCTGCAGAAACAGTTTAGCGTCCGGTCGGTTTCCACCTGCACCGCCGCTTTTAGAGGCATAGTCATTCAGAGCCTGATCTATTTCGGTGTTTAAGGACTCCTGCTCCAGCTTATATGGGAGCTTATAGGATCGCAGCCATCCATTCGCCAAATCAGCAATGTTGGGTTCGACAGATTGTATCTTTGCCATTGTATGTTCCTCCGTTTACAGACGGAAGCAACAATTTCCTCCTAAGGAAATGTTGTCCGTTCGATTTTGCTTTAATTCTTAGTTTTGTTCGGCATCGCAAACCTGCTCGATGTTTTCGTAATCAATATCTCCAACCACAAAACGGGCTTTGATAAGAATCTTTTCAATAGATGCACAAAGCCTTTCTGTGAAATTGACATAGGTAGTTAAGTCTTCATTCGCAAACTTTACGGCCTGATTCATAGAACGTTCAATGCCGACAATGCCTTGCATCGTAGTTCGAAGCCCGCTAATAGATTCTGCGCTTCCAGCGGCAGCAGTTTTCATGTCATACAGCGACTTAAGATATTTAATGAGTCCATCTCGGTTCTCGGTTCTATTCGAGAACGGGTTTTCGAGCAAACCTATTGAATTCTTCTCGATTTCGTCCCATAACTCTGACATGTTTTTGTTATGCCCCCTGAGTTTTGAACTAAATGTCTCGATGTGTTTTGCTGCCTTTTTAGTTTCTTTTCTGACAAACGCAGCAGTACTATTACCACCGTTTTTATTGACACGATCAATTTCGGAAGAGCTTCTTGATACGCCATCATTCATTTCCTGCATCTCACAGGTCATTTCATTGATAGTTGATGTCAACTTTTCCGCGTTTGCTTCAATGTCTGCCAAAAAGTCAATAAACCCCTTGTCAGACTCATCGCATAACTCGACAGCTTCCTTTTCAGCAAACCACGAAACCCCTCTAATCCCTGCTGACTCGAGAAAATCTTTTACGGGATTCCCATAGATAACAGAATTATCAACCGCTCCGTTTAGGTTGATTTTCAAATAATCAAGCAACTCAGCGAACTTTTTAAAGTGAGTGCTATAGTCTTTAGCTCTATACTGCTTTAAGTCAAACGGAAGCGTAGATAATTCGTCCTGTGTTATCGTAATGGTTTTTTTATTGAATGAGTGTGCCAATCCTAATTCATACATCACATTAGGATTAAGCCCCGTTAAGTCCGCAATAACGACATCTGCTTCATAAATAGGTTGAACAATATCTTTAAGAATGTTCTGCTGATTTCCTTCATCCGCTGCGTTGGTGAATTCAAAAGAGTCAGCAAACTGCATTTTTAGCATTTCGTAGACCTCAAAAAACTGATCCTGAAATGGCATAATTACAAACACTTTTTTCTTTTCCATGTTATTCCTCCGGTACGAATTCCATAATATCCTCAATTGTGCAATCCAGCGCCGCGCAGATTTTGCCCAGAACTTCGGTGGAGACGTCCTTGCTCTGGGTGAGTTTGCTCAGGGCATAGTGCGTGATCCCGGCTTTGCGCTCCAGATCGACTTTCTTCATATCCTTATCGATGAGCAGTTTCCAAAGTCTTTTATAACTAACGGCCATTTTGCACCCTCCTTGGTCAAACGCTTATAAAGATACAAAATAATTATAACACAACTGATCTGAAAATTCTACTATTTTTGACGATTTTCGTGATGAAATCTTTTCATTTTCGCTGGGTTCTTATGGCCAGACAACCGTCTTGATTCTTCATCCATACGCCATTTGGAATGTTTACAGCATTCGTGGCAAGCAAGGTGGCTTGGCGCCACTTTTCGCTTGTTGGGGAAAGCTCCCCAAACCCCTCTGAACGATTTTTGCAAAATCGGCTGCGCACCGTTCCGGCGCTTTTCTGAAAATGACACCATTCGTAACACACCCGCAACCACCGGTCAAGGCATCGGCTTCGCCTCGCATTCTGCGGACTTGGCAGATGTTCGCGGGCGTGTTTTTGAGCAGTCAAGAGGAGCAAAGCCCCTCTATTTCTATCGAGCATAGAATGTATATATTATGTTAATTCGTGATTGACATGATGGTGGTTTCCAGGTATAATATCCTCACAAGGATTGGAGGGGACATGATGAAAATCATCGGAGACAGACTGAAAGCATTGAGAGCAAGCGTGCAGTTCTCTCAAACGAAAATCGCAAAAATGTTCGGCACGGCACAGTCCAGCATTTTCAAATATGAGTCCGGCGTCTCTACCGTTCCCGCCGAGATCATGCTGAAATACGCGGATTACTTCGATGTATCCATGGATTTTCTGTATGGAAGAACAGACGATCCCCACGGAATGTACTATGCCTGTAAGACGCCGGAGGTCGAAAAGTCTTATCCGGAAATGGACAGGTTTATCGAGATGTGCTTCGACCCCGGTTCTGCCATGAACGAGCGATTGAAGGAGACGCTTAAAAAAATGATGCTGGAGGAGAAAGAATGAAAGCCGTGATCTATGCCCGCTATTCCTCCGACAGTCAGAGAGAGGAAAGCATTGAAGGTCAGCTTCGAGAGTGTACTGCCTTTGCGGAAAAGAACGGCATTACGATTCTGCGGCACTACATAGACCGTGCCTTCTCCGCCAAAACAGATAACCGCCCGGAGTTTCAGGCAATGATTAAAGACAGCAGTAAAAAGCTGTTTGACATGATTATCGTTTGGAAGCTTGACCGCTTTGCAAGAAATCGCTATGACAGCGCACGATATAAGGCACAGCTCAAGAAAAACGGAGTAAAAGTTGTTTCCGCAACCGAAACGATCTCCGATGGAGCCGAGGGTATTTTGTTGGAATCCATGCTTGAGGGAATGGCTGAATATTATTCTGCTGACCTTGCAGAAAAAGTTGTACGGGGCATGACAGAAAACGCGCTGAAATGCAAATACAACGGCGGCACTCCTCCCCTCGGATATGTCATTGACAGCGAGCAGTATTTCCAGATCGATCCGTTGACCGCGCCTTTTGTCCTTGAAGCGTTCAAGAGATATGATGAAGGTGCGACTATGACGCAGATTCGTGATTGGCTCAATGAGAAAGGAATCAAGAATACCCGCAGACAGGAAATGACCTACAACAGTATCCAGCACATGCTGAACAATCGAAGATACATTGGTGAGTACAGTTACAGAGAAGTCATTATCCCGGATGGCATTCCTGCCATTGTTCCCAAAGATTTGTTTGATCGTGTGCAGGAAAAGATGGCAAAGAACAAAAAGGCTCCTGCCCGTCATAAAGCAGAGGACGATTATTTGCTGACGACCAAGCTGTTCTGCGGTTATTGCGGAGCCTATCTCTGCGGAGAGAGCGGAACGAGCAGAACGGGGCTTGTTCATCACTACTACAAGTGCGTATCTGTAAAGAAGAAACGTGCAGAGTGCCACAAGAAACCAGTTAAAAAGCAATGGATCGAGGATTTGGTAGTAGATGAAACCATGAAGATGGTCATGGACGACAAGGCGATAGAAGCCATTGTTTCTATGCTGATGGAATTACAGAATCGGGAAAGCTCCAGCCTGCCGCTCTACGAAAAAGAGCTGAAAGATACCGAGGCCGCCATTGATAATATGCTCAATGCCATCCAGCAGGGTATCTTCAACAAATCCACAAAAGCCCGATTGGATGAACTTGAAGCAGCAAAGGACGAACTGGAAAATATGATTGCTTGCGAGAAGCTGGCAAAACCCAAGATCACAGAAGAGCAGATGATGTTTTGGCTCCATCGTTTCCGCAAGCTGGATGTATCCAAAAAGGAGCATCGGCAAATGCTGATCGACACCTTTGTCAACGCGATCTATCTGTATGACGATAAAATGCTGATTACTTTCAACTACAAGGACGGTACGAAAACCATCACTTTTGATGAAGCAACCACCGCCCTTGCAAATAAGGATACGGGTTCGAATTTGGATTGCCTCGGTGCACCATATCAATACGCAAGCTATGAAAGTAGCTTGCGTATTCTTTTTGTTCCAAGACGCCATACTTAGAAAACAGCGAGGTCGGTGGTTCCATATGAAAACCGATCAGCCTCGGTTTTCTCGAAAAATATACTTCAAGAATCATGAACCCATTCCAAACAATTTCGTTTTCCGCAGAGAACAATTGAAAAGTTCAAGGACAAAGGCCCTTACGATTCAGTTAAGGGGGACAACGACTATCGAGAACGTTAGTATTTTAACAGCGCCAGCACCAAAACGCATAGTGTTAAGCGATCCGTTGCGCTGTCCTTCCTATCAATCATCGCATCATTGCCGAATTTCCTGTGATTCATCCTTACGCCGACGGCACAATGGCCGGCTCCTACCGACGGCCGCTGCTTTGACGCATCTGCCGGAAAAACTACCGGATGGACCGACTTGCATGCAAGTGCCTTGAGCAAGCATAAGATGACCCATATATGCAGACACGAGATTCTAGAATATAGATAGCAGGTGAAACAGTCTCGGGCTATTTTTTGTATGCATCGCCGTGTTCAGCAGCCTAACCGTGGGTAATATGAATGCGCGGTCTACATCGGTTCGTCCGCGTTTGGATACAGATTCTCGACTGTCCGTTCCTTTGAATAGTCCCGTGCAGAAGCAAACGAAAACGCCGATTTCATGCAGCCCTGTGTTATTTGCGAAGACTACGGGAAAAGGAAATCATCGTGTTCCCCAATTATCCTTGCCTTGTATTGTTATTCGGAAACGTCGATTCTACCAGACCAACATATTCCGTGTATGCCTGATAATCTGCCAATTCAGAGAGGCATTCGGCAATGCTTCTATAGTACCAATTATGCTGGTTCTTATCCTTTTGGTTAAAGCGCTTCCATAGGCCGTCACCGATAGTATTGTAATCGCGGCAAATGGCGCGCATGTTTGAGAGCTTATCTCCAAGCGCTATCAGCTTTACGTCGAGCGGCGCATTCTTAAGATAATCCAGGGTTTCCTGTTTACGGATTTTCCATGTAGATTCGGCCGGGTCGTTTTCACGTTTGTTTTCACTTTCAGAAGCCACAAGTGCAGCGACGTGCCGGCCAAACAGTTCTTCAATCTCGTCGGCGGTGGCGTCGGTATCTTCCACAACATCATGAAGCACAGCGCCTGCGAGGATCTCATCATCGGTCGTCATAGTTCCGACAATGGCCGCCGTTTCCATCGGATGTAAAATATAGGGGATTTGTGTTCCTTTGCGAAATTGCCCCTCATGCGCATTTGCGGCGAAAATAATGGCTTCACTTAACAAACGCCCCATATAAATCCTTCCTTTCCTCCATAAACAACATTTGTGCAGATCGGGACGCGTATTAAACCGTAGCATGTTTGCTGCAACGAAAACGGATTGCTTGACTGCGCGCACAAAGGGGAGAGCAGCAGCCATGGCGCGCCCAGAAAGACAATGTCATGCCTGGATATTGCCGCGCACCGTGCCTTCATGAGGGGGGGAGTGCCTGCGTACTGCGGATCACTCCGTGTGTACCATAAATAACAGACCGTTCATATGAACGGTCCGTTTTGGTAAGCACATGTGTTAATCCTGACTCGACTGTTCACCGATGACAAGGACTTTGAAGAGACGCTCAATCCGCTTTGACGTCAACGATCTCGGTCTCAGCGATCGCCTTATCGATCATGGGCGCAAAGTCTACGAGCGCTTCGCTTTCGCGGAGTTTATCGACCTTGGGCTTCGTGACCGGGTGCTGCGGAACAAATACCGTGCAGCAATCCTCGTAGGGAAGGATGGAGGTTTCAAAGGTCCCGATCGCCTTTGCACGATCGATGATTTCCTCCTTGTCGAATCCGATGAGCGGACGGAACACAGGCATGGTAACGGCGTCGTTCGTCACCGTGAGAGATTCGATGGTCTGGCTTGCGACCTGACCGATGGCTTCGCCGGTGATGAGCGCCTGGGAGCCGTCTGCGATTGCGACGCGTTCCGCGATCTTCATCATCAGTCTGCGCATCAGCACGGTCGTCTCAGAGGACGGGCATTGGTCGTAGATTGCAAGCTGGATCTCCGTGAAGGGAACGAGGTACAGACGTATCGGGCCGGCATACCGGGAAACGATGCGGGCAAGCTCGACAACCTTGTCGCGTGCGCGCTCGCTTGTATACGGATAGCTGTAAAAATGCACCGCGCTGATCGCGACACCGCGTTTTGCGATCATATGACCGGCGACCGGGCTGTCAATGCCGCCGGAGATGAGCAGCATGGCCTTACCGTTCGTGCCGACAGGCATACCGCCCGCACCGGGGATCTCGCGCACATAGACGAACGCGCGTTCCTGGCGTATCTCAACGCCGACATGGATCTCCGGCTTGCGGACATCAACGCGCAGAGTGGGGAACCGCGTCAGCAGCGTATGCCCGAGTTCCTTGCAGATGTCCTCGGAACGCATGGGGAACTGCTTGTCCGCACGCCGGGAGAACACCTTGAAGGTGTGGGACGCGTCAGGATCATCCGCGAGCGTTTCCCGCATGAGCCGGGTCGCGGCTTCCTCGACCGCACTCCAGTCCTTTTCCGTTGCATACGTCGGGCTGATGGAATGAATGCCGAACACGCGCGAAAGACGATCTGCCGCCTCCAGCAGCTTGTCCTGCGCGATGCCGTAGACAAAGATGCGCCCCTGCTCGTGGACGACTTTGACCGGGGCCGGCGCAAGCGCACGGCGAATGGCGTTCATGAGCGCGCGCTCAAAGAAGGGGCGGTTGAGCCCCTTCAGATGGATCTCTGCATAGCGAACCAGTAATACTGCTTCCATAGAGTTCTTGTTACCTCCTCTGATAACGGCGCAGGAAGGTCACTTGCTTTGCGAGCGCCTCCGCTGCAATATCCATTTCTTCCAATGTGTTAAAGGGACAGAGCGAAAAGCGGATCGCACCGTCCTGTCGCGCACCGACAACGCCCATCGCGCCGAGCACGCGGTTTTTGCCGCGCTTATGCGCAGCGCAGGCAGAACCCGTTGAGACATAGATCTCCTGCTGTGCAAGCGCATGCAGCAGGACTTCGCCGCGTACGCCGAGGAACGACATGTTCAGGATGTGGGGCGCGCCGTTTCTCGGCTCCGGACCGTTGACAAAGACGTCCGGGATGCCGGACAGGTTTCGACAGAGCCGCTCCTTGCAGGCATACATGTGTTCGCGCCAAGCACCCCCGTTTTGCTGATAGGCGGCCAGCGCAGCGTCCAATCCCATGATGGCGGGGGTATTCGTCGTGCCGGAACGCCGGTTCTGCTCCTGACCACCGCCGATCAGACCGCCCGCAAAGCGCACGCTGTTTTTGACATACAGCGCGCCGATCCCCTTCGGCGCATGGACTTTGTGCCCGCTGACGGAATACAGGTCGCATGACAGCTTTTGAAACGGCAGCTTGCAGAACCCCTGCACGCCGTCCACATGAAAGACCGCGTGGGGCGCGCGCTTTCGGATGAGGGCCTGTGCGGCGGAAAGGTCGTTGATCGCGCCTGTTTCGTTGTTGACCTGCATGAGCGAAACGAGTGCCGTATCTTCCGTAAGCGCTTCGGCAAGCGCATCGAGACGGAGGTAGCCGTGCGCATCTACGCCGACGTAGACGACCTCCGTATCCTCTGCATGCTCAAAGGTACGAAACACTTCGTAAACCGAAGGGTGTTCGACGGCGGAGGTGATGATGCGCTTCTTTCCCCGCGTTGCACGCAGAACGCCGAAGATCGCCGTGTTGTTCGATTCCGTTCCGCCGGAGGTATAGATGATCTCGCTGCGGTCCGCGCCGAGCAGCGAGGCGAGCCGCGCGCGGGCGCCCTCGATGCGCTTCTCCATGGCGGCGGCAGGCGCGTAGGCGCTGGCCGGGTTGAAATAGCTTTCACGCATACAGTCCAGAGCGGCATTTGCGGCGCAATCGAGTACGCGCGTCGTTGCACTGTTATCCAAATAGATCATAATCGATCGTTCACTCCCGTTTAATCCGATACCCCATACTATGACGTCAACGCTGAAAATGCGCAATTCTTGCAGTATCGGTATTTATCATATCACAGATTTCCCCCTAGGAAAAGCGATGTTTTCCAGCCGCAGATCGTTTTGCCTTTACAGCGTCAAATCACGAAAGCGCTTTCTTTCGATTTTGTTCACGATTTGTTTGTTTCCTAATCTGTAAGAAAGGTTGTATAATGTAACCGCCAGCATATCTGTGCGGATACGTTGGGTAACAGGAACAATGCCCGGCCGGAAACCGGCGGGATGGCGTAGAATCAAACCGCAAGCTTTAGATTGGAGGAAACAAACATGGTTTGTAAAGAATGCGGAGCTTATAATGCGGAGCATCTGACGCATTGCCGTGTCTGCGCGGCAAAACTCAAAGACGCGGAACCCGCGGCCGAAACCGTTGATGCGGGTCAGGAAGAAGCGTCCGCACGGCCGACGCGCAGATTTGCGCAGGCGCCGAAGTGGCCGACAAACGCCTATACTGTAAAAGAAGCGCCGCAGCAGCCCGTTTCCGATGAAAAGTCTGCCGAGACGGCGAAAGTCGAACCGGCCCAGGATGAGCCGCAGAAATCCGCCGATGCCGCTGCTGAAAAACATGCGGAAAAGCCCGTTGAGAAATCGGCCGCCGTACCCGTGTCGGCAGCTCCCGTTGTGCAGGCGCCGCCGCGCACCGCGTCCGTAAGGGCAGCTGCGCCCATGACGGAGAATAAACAGTTTTGCACTGCTTGCGGCAAACCGTTGATGCCGGACGCCATGTTCTGCGCATACTGCGGCGCAAAAACCGCTGCTGCGGCAGCCACCGCACCCGCGCCGGCAGCAGCTCCGGCCCCGGCCGCTCCCACCAAGATGAACGCGCGCTCCGCGTATCAAAGGCGCGCCGAATCGTCTGAGCCCGAGGAAGAGGAAACGCGCCCCGCAAAGCGGGTCGCCGCACCGTCAAAGAAGCAGCAGCTAGCCGCTTTCGATGAGGATGACGATTTGGAAGAAAAGAACGATGATTTCTCGGATCTCTATGATGAGGATGAGGATTTTGACGATGAATACTATGATGATGAGTTCGATGAGGACGAGGATGACGATATGCCCAAGCGCAAAGGCAAGGGCGGAACGATTCTGTTTGTCGTGCTGATCGTTGTCCTGCTCGCACTGGTCGGTTTCTTCGGCAAGTATATCATCAACAAGAATTACGGCGGCAGCTTTTCTAATATGATTGCCGCACTGACGGGGAAACAGCAGGAAACGCCCGCAAACGAAGAGAACGACCCGGATGTGAACGTTGTTTCGAACACGACGAGCGACGCACCGAGTGCTACGATCGTTGAGGATACGATCAACGGAACAGAGGTGTTCAACATCACCGTCAACGCTCCGAACGGCACGAAAGTACGGATCGTCGACAAGTCCGGAACGCTGCAAGAGGACAGCACGACGATCGCCGAGGGCAACAGCATCCACATTGCTGTTCCGCGTTCGATCTACACACCGACAGACTATTGCGACAGCACGACCGTGAGCGTTACGCCCGAGGTCGAGGTCACGCTTCCGGACGGTACGACGAAGATGCTGGATGTGCCTTCTGTTACAATGACCGTACCGCAGGTGTCGCTGACGCTGACAGCGCCCGTTGGCGAATCGGTCGAGGCAACGGCGGACGGAAGCCCGATCAAGATCGAGGGAACCGTTACGGATCACACGACGAAAGTGTTTGTGAACGGCACGGAGGTGACCGTCTTTGAAGGCGGCACGTTCTCCTATGACTATACGCCGACCGCGGAGGAGAACCAGACCATCGTCGTCGAGGCGAAGAAAGCCGGCTGCATGGGTACATCGCAGACGATCGCCGTCACGCCCTATGTCGTGAAAGCGCTGCCGCTTGCACTGACCTCGCAAAACGCCGTCATCAAAGCCGCCGACGGGAAGGCCATCGTTGAAGGAACGGCAGTTCCGGGCGCAACCGTTACCGCGATCTGCGAGAATACGAATGTGACCTGCGGCGCTGTCTCCGTGACAGAAACGGGAAGCTTCACTTGCGTGATCGAGGTGCCGAAAGAGGGCTATTATGAGGTCAATTTTGCCGCAACCGCAGAGGGGTATGACAATGCGGCCGTGACTTGCACGATCGAGCGCAAGCCGACGACGAAGTCCTCGAGCTATAAGGAAAAAGCGCTGAACCTCAACAAGAACTACGAGAAGGTTGCGGGTGGACAGTCTGACGCAACGACGCTCAAGTTTACCGGAAAAGTGAAGGAGATCATCCCGAACGAGGCCGGCCTGGTCATCTTTAAGATGGAAGACTCCGCGGGCAATGTTGTCTATGTTTGCAATCGCAGCGACAAGAACAAGATCGAAAACAACGATCTCAACAAGTCTAAGACGGTTGCAGGATATAACGCGGGTCTGTATCCGGAAACGACCAATCCGTATATCTGGGGCTGGTTCATCTGGAATAACTACTGACGGGAGAAGCGCTTGAAGATCTGGGCAAAGTGCTTAAGAGAGCAGAAGATACAAAAAGACGTCGTGCAGGAGTTCGCTTCTGCACGACCTTCTGACTTTGCAGGCTGGAGCGTGGTTCTGGATTCGCTTTGCAAGGCGCTGGATCTCAGCCGGCCCGTCATGATGAACAAGCATCTTCGCGAGCTGCAGCAGTTTTCCCGCACGGTGTTTTATGCGGCGGATTTCATGGAGAGCGTCGGGTTTGATCGCTTTGAAATCGAGATTTTTCCAGAGAAAAAGAAGAAGAGCGGATAGGAATCGTTGCTTAGCATAAGTTCGCTCCTTTTGCGACAGAATAGGGAACGGAAGGAGTGATTGTAGTGGATCTTATCGCTTTGATACTCATGGTGATTGGCGCCCTGAACTGGGGACTGATCGGGCTGTTTCAGTTCGACCTTGTTGCAACCATCTTTGGCGGCATGAATGCAGTTCTTTCCAGAATCATTTACAGCCTTGTCGGGCTTGCCGGAATCTGGGGCATCACGATGCTCTTTCGGCGCGGTTCGGAATCGGATCATGCGGGTGCGCAGCCGGAGCGCAGCAGAGACTGACGATAGCGGCATTGAATCGGGATCCCAAAGCGGGCGGAGTAATCCGTCCGTTTTTTTTGTTTATAAAACCGGATAGAATGGAGAAAACAATGGCAGAGTTCTTTATGACCTGTACTGGATGCGGCAATACATGCAGACTGGAAGTATATGGAACGCTGGAATCGCTGACCGTGCTGGGCAACCGCTGCGGCGTAGGCTGCGATGAAGCGAGAAAAGAATTGGCGGCGAGAACGCAGCCGGGCTCCGCTGCATCGCGAAACCTGCGCATCGGCGCGATCTATCGCCATTTTAAGGGCGATCGTTATCTTGTCGAGGATGTTGTGACACACAGTGAGTCGGGCGAGCGTCTGGTGCTGTATCGCCAGCTCTACGGTGAATGCCGTCGGTTTGTCCGGCCGCTCGACATGTTTCTTTCCGAAGTGGATCACGCGAAGTACCCGGAAGTACAGCAGACCTACCGCTTTGAAGAGGAGCACATTGCAAGTGTGAACCATAGTAGATAGAGGAGGGGGAAACCCAATGCTGCATTTTGAAGATATTAAGAACAACGAAGAGATCAAGACCTATATTTCCTGTGCGGATGCGTCGCTTATCGCGCTCGGCTATACGGAACACTGCTTTGCACACGTCGGCAGCGTTTCTGAGACGGCGGGGTATATTCTTGAAACACTTGGTTATCCCGCGCGTGAGGTGGAGCTTGCAAAGATCGCCGGATATCTGCACGATATCGGAAATCTTGTGAATCGCGTAGATCACTCGCAGAGCGGCGCGGTCATGGCATTTGCCCTGCTGCGCGACATGGGCGCGGATCCGGACGAGATCGCGACCATCGTTACCGCTATCGGGAACCATGACGAGGGAACGGGAGTCGCGGTGAACCCCGTTGCAGCCGCACTGATCCTTGCGGACAAATCCGACGTTCGCAGGAGCAGAGTCAGAAACAGCGATACTGCACAGTTTGATATTCACGACCGTGTGAACTACTCCGTAAAGAAATCGCAGCTCAAGATCAATGAGGATCGAACGCTTATTAAGCTGAAACTGACGGTCGATACAAAATACGGCTCCGTTATGGATTACTTTGAGATATTTCTCGGCCGCATGATCATGTGCAGAAAGGCCGCCGACACGCTCGGCCTCCAGTTCAAGCTGATCATTAACGAGCAGCAGCTGATCTGAGCAGCGATCATGACTTTCTCATGTAGGTGTTTTCGGCGGATGGCATAGGACTGCACACGATCGTCAGTTCCTGTACCGCAGCGAATGCGGCAACGCAGCAAAGCACGATGAGAAGGCAACTGCCCATGCAAGAGTTGAGAATCGGCGCGAACAGATACAGCAACAGGCCGGTCAACCGGTTGGCGTTCGTGTGAAGCGGAAGCGTCAGACGGCGGGATTTTGCGAAGACGATGAAAAGAGTGCAGAGCCTGACGAAGAGAATACCGCAGACAGCGACCCAGATCCAGAACGGGAAGCGGTATTGCGGCACGATCTTCAGCGCCGATACGCATAGAAACAGGAGATCGGCAGCGCTGTCCAAGATACTGCCCAGCCGACTCGCGACGCCAAGCCGCCGCGCGAGAAAGCCATCCAGCATATCGCTGAGGCCGCACGCCGCATAGACGGCATAGAAGGCGGGCTGCATCGCGGGAAGCAGTAATAAAAGAACCGAACCCGCTATCCGAAGACAGGAGAGCAGGTTCGGCAAGTTGCGCAGAAATAAGACGCACCCGGAAGATCGTTTCGACGGCTCGAGGAGCACGACAGTCGAAGCGTCGCGGGTGCGTGTTGTTTCGGAGTCGTGGGCTTGCTTCATAAAGTCAATGCTCGCCGTTGCAGATGCGCGCATACAGATCGTCCGGTATCATGGGAACGGCAAGTTTCGCCATTGTCTCATCGGAAATACAGCCTGTCTGCGCATATTCGCGTCCGGCAGTGCGCACGGTTTCCAGAAACGGCTTTGTGACGGTTTCAGCCTCGGGCGCATTGAACATCGGAGCCTCTGAGACCGTAACGATCGTGCTGTCGCTGCCGAACATCAGCCGAAACTGCGCGATCGCCGGTTCAAAGTTGTGCACAGCGTTCGGGAAGCCGCAGCCGCAGATCATCAGATATCGCAGCTTGGAATAATCGGCCTGTCCGACGTGCTCATAGCGTTCTCCAACCTTCCGCATCGTCATGGAGGAAAGCGCCACCGTGCGGTCTATGAGTGCCTTTAAAGGAGCGGGCATTCCATAGCAATAGAGCGGAAAACTGAACAGCAATAGATCGCTTTGTAGGATCTCGTTCAGGATTTGCGGCATGTCGTCCGCGTGTATGCAGCGTCCGCCGTTGTGCATGCAGGAGAAGCAGCCCGTACAGTATTCGATATGCCGGTCGATCGCATGGATCGTTTGAACCGTCTGCGGCTGGATATCGTTCATCCCAGCAAGAAACGCACGGGTCAGGTGCATCGTATCGCTCCGCTCCCGCTTCGGAGATCCGTTGATTACGAGAATTCTCATGCTGAATGTCCTCAATTCTTACTCATAACGTACGAAAGACGATGCTTCCGCGCCGTTTCAGCCAGCCATAGAGCGGCAGCGTAACCAGCAGCGTGATCGCACAGCATACCCCGAGATACGGCGCAGCGCCAAGACGTGCGCCCACAAAGTAATACACTGCAATGAGAACGATCGAGTAGATCCAGCCCGCAAGCAGAGCGAGCAGAACGCTGACGCTTGATTTGATCGGGTGCAGCTCGCTTGTCCAGTTCAAATTCGGACTTTGCAGTCCGAGGAATAGATCGAGACAAGCGGAAAAGCACACGTACAGAAGCGGCAAAAGTATGACGAACAGAACTGTCAATGAATCCGGGCGCAGCGTCAGCGCCACTGCGATGCTGCAAAGAAACACGGGGATCCCCGTGAGAAGCAGCTGGACGCTGAGCTTTGCCTTGAGCGCCTGCCAAGGATCGATCGGGAGCGACTGCACGATCCAGATGCTTTTGCCTTCCAAAGAGACAGAGGGGGTCGCCATGTCGTTCATAGCGGTCAGCATGCAGACGCCGCCAACCAGCAGTATCGTTATGAACTCCAGATTGCCATCGAATACATCCAGTAGAACAGCCGCCACCGTTTGACCTTTGATCAGCAGCGCAACGGCGGCAATGAACAGCAGCAGCGTGCTCAGGCCGCAGTTGAGCATGTAGTTGGCGCTGGAGCTAAAACGCCGCAGTTCTTTCGACAGCAGTGCGGAGAAAACGCTTTTCCTGCGGACGGGCGCGGCTTTGTAAACAGCCTTTGCAACGCCGCCCTGCGCAGTCGCGATCTGCAGAAACGTTTTCGCGAGCACATAGAGCGTTGCGCCGAGCAGAATCGCTACGATCAGCGTCAACAGCAGCATCGAGAGCCAATCGCCTTCGCCCACGCGGCCGATCAGGTAGAGCAGATATGCCTTGGCGTGAATGCGGTCGCCGTAGATCGCCGCGTTTTGCACCAGTTCACGCAGCAGAGCGGACGCTTTGAAATAGACAAAGTAGTAAGCGGCGATAAACGCCAGCGCGAGCAGCGCCGAGATAAAACTCTTGCTCTTGAGCTTCGTGCTGAGCTTTGCTACAACCCAGCCGAGCAGGCAGGACAAGAACAGCACGAGCAGCGAGAGAAGAAGCGTGAGCACGACAGGCCCGACGATACCGGCAATGTCAACCGGAACGACGATGTAATACACCACGACTGCAGGCAGGATGGCCACGGCAGAGTACATCAATCCCATCAGGTAAACACCGAGCAGGCGAACCGTGAGCAGATACCGAACGGGGATCGGCAGCGAGAGCAGCAGTTCATTGTCCTTTGCCAAATACAGACCCGAATATGTATTGAATACGCTCCCGAGTACGCCGAGCGCCAAAGATAGCAGTCCAAAGATGGAGAAATAGAGCCATCCGACGTTTGCTTCCACAAGCGGGCCGCATATGGAAAAAGCGAGGTATGCGAATAAACCGCCAAGGAAGCCGACCATCAGCAGCGCAAAGAGCACGATCATGACGATGCAGGAAGCCTTGGAGCGCGCGGCGCCGTTCTTCTGATTGTAGAAGAAGCCGCGGTTCAGCTCCAGCATTTGCTTTTTCAGCAGCGTTTTCAGCATGATTCCTCCTCCAGCTCAAGGAACACATCCTCGAGACTGTCGTCGCCTTTGACCTCTTCCATCGTTCCGGAGCGAATGAGACGGCCGCCCTTGATGATCGCAACCTTATCGCAGAGTTTTTCGGCCACTTCCAAAACGTGCGTGGAGAAAAAGATCGCGCCGCCCGCATCGCAAACCTCGCGCATCATGCCCTTCAGAGTATGCGCCGCCTTCGGGTCAAGCCCCACGAACGGCTCATCCATCAGAATCAGCTGCGGATCGTGCAGCCAGGCGGAAACAATGGCCAGCTTCTGCTTCATACCGTGGGAATAGGCGGAGATGGGGGCCGCAAGGTCGCTTGTCAGCTCGAACAGATCGCCGTATTTTTGTATGCGTTCCTGCCGCTTTGCCGCGTCAACGCCGAAAATATCCGCGATGAAGTTCAGGTATTGAATCCCCGTCATAAAGTCGTAGAGATCCGGGTTGTCCGGAATATAAGCAAGACGCTGTTTGCAGGCGATCGGGTCCTTGCGGACGGAGATGCCGCAGACCAGGATGTCGCCGGAATCAAACCCCAGAATTCCCGCAACGGATTTCAGCGTAGTGGTTTTTCCGGCGCCGTTATGGCCGATAAAACCGTAGATTTCGCCCGGCAGGATGTGCAGCGAAAGATCATTGACCGCGGTTTTGTCCCCGTAGGTCTTGGTCAGATGTTGAATTTGCAGCATGTTGTTTTCCTCCTTTTCATGGGCGCGGCGCTGTACAGAAACGCCGCAGTCAAATGCGAGTATAGAAAAAACGGATCGGCACGGGGAATAGAGCCCCGTTTGCTTATTCCGCTTTGTCTTGTAAAGAGATCGACAGAATCCGGCTGCACGCCTCCGCAGCGCTCATTTGATCCGTGTCGATGCGAAGCGCATACTCCCCGGCCTCAAAACGGCCGTGCTTTCGTTTCAGCATATCGGCGACAGGCGCGGGAAGCGTTCCATGCATTCGTTCGGTAAACCGGCGCTGGATCGTCTCAAGACTTGCGGTAACGAGCACGCGCAGAGCACCTTCCGGAAGGAGATCGAGCTGCTCGGGCTCAGATATGACATAGACGATGGCGCCGCCCGCCACCGCAGCAGCGAGCTGTTCTTTGAAAAGTGCAGCCGCAGTCGTCTCGTCCTTGGCAAGCCGCAGATAGTCTTTTCCGGAGAAAACCGTTGCGGCCATTGATGAACGCAGCTGCTCTGCAATAGAAGACTTTCCCGTACAGCTATCCCCGATCAAAGCAATCAACATGGCGCGTGATCCTCCTTTTGTAATGCGGTCGTTTCTTTGGAAGGCTCGACTTGAACAGACTGCGCATCATCGAACGGCAGCTGAGCGGCATACTTGCAGAATTCGTCTGTCTTGGACCAGTAACGAATGCCCCAGTGCTCAAAGTCCCATTGATCCTCGTATGCGTTGCATTCATAGTCTACGTAGTAGAGCGTTCCGGCGCTTGGAACAAAGTTCGTAGGGAAGTAATCGATGTTGAGCCCGGCCGGATACAAAAGATCGCACATGCCGCGCACCTGATCGAGACAGCGATCCGGCAGCGCCTCGCGCTGCACGAGAGAGAACACCGTTTCGCCGGGTATATACTCTTTTAGCAGACGCTCATTGCTGCGGTCAACGGCGAGCAGCTCGGGCATGGGAATACCGACGTCGCGGAGCAAAGCGTAGTCGCGCAGTTCCGAATCGAGCTTGTTGCCGAACTGGTAATAGCTGCACGGCTCGTGGTGGATTTGTTTCACCACATAGAGCGCAGAAGCCCGCCTCGCGAGGTAGGAGTAGCCGCCCTTTCCCTTTCCGAGCAAGCGCTGGATCTCGTAGGCGATGCCGTCAAATAGGACGATTCCATCAATCGCAGCTGCCATGAGAGACGGTCCTTTCTCCGATGATTCGGGTGACGATGCACAGACGTTATACACCAAAAGTTTTGCATCGCATGATGTATTATATTAGCAGCGCGTGTATTCGTCAAGACACACGGAAAGGATACATGATAAATCTACGGATCATAGGAGTATTTTGAAAAGAGACGAAAGAGACTGCCGAGAAAAGGGATCGTTGCTGCTTGGTGCGGCGTCATTGGAATGCAAAATAAAAACCGCAGAGCGTCAGCCGCTTTTCCGGACAGAAACAGCATTTGAATGCGGCACAGAGACAATTATACGGATGTGAAAGGAATTGCCGATAAAGGAATGGAAGGAAATCGTCAAAAGCAGTTACGCTTCGGCGATTTCCTTCCTTCGCGGGTTATCGTCCCCGGACCCGCTGAACACTATTATATCCATGCGAGAGCAAAAGTCAACGAAACCGCGGGAATGCGAGGTGTTTCGACAGAATCAGAAAAAGTACGACATTTTGCGATAAATGGGCGTATGGCATTTTTGAAAACAAGAAGCGTGCAGGGCAAAGACAATGCTGTTCTGCCGCCTCCACCATGATCCGTGACGCAGGAAAAGCAAGGGACGATTACTGGTCTCTGCTGGAGGAGGCAAAGGGGCAGGAAACGGCAGGGCAGGATCGAATCGCACAGGCAAAAAGGGGCGACACGAGCGACCTATATCGGGGCGCATATACCGAGAACGGAGAACTGCTGGTTGACACGATCACGGAAGACGAATACAATGAGAATGCAAATCTGCACAGACAGATACAACTCGGGAAGGCCCGATACAAGGAAGTATTGCGGGAAGCGAACCTCGCAAATGCAGAGGAGTTTTTCGAGCGCGGACACTTGAGCAAATTGAATTCCGTGGTCGTCGGGAAGACACGATACATGTACATGAATT